>Ga0335072_10002299_pt1 | contig 29784 bp, 26 predicted proteins | sample Lox_Sample_21_FD_206725 | JGI IMG/M metagenome (GOLD analysis project Ga0335072, IMG submission 206725) | Soil microbial communities from Loxahatchee National Wildlife Refuge, Florida, United States - Lox_Sample_2.1 | ecosystem: Environmental > Terrestrial > Soil > Wetlands | place: USA... | reverse complement strand
ATCGCCGCTACAATCTGTCATCTGTATCCGAAAGGCACACCGTGCCGGGGGCAGACCAACTCGGAGTTTCCGAAAAACTCGAAGGTCAGGATGCACGGTGTCCGCTGTACCAGCGCCGGGCGGGTTCCCCTGGCGGCCCGGCTTGCCACGTTTGCCACCGTTCCCGCCTTCGTCCATATAGGAAAAAACGCGTTTTTGTGGAGCATAATCACGTTGAGTACATCCTGGCAACGTGGCAAACGTGGCAAGTAGCAGATTCCAGGACGATTATGTTGCCAGCATAGATTTCACGTATCGTGGCAGGCGTCGGGGGGTAGTTCGAACCGATTCCACGGAGTTTGTGCCTTATTTGTGCCTTGGCGATCACGATTTTCGGTTGTAAGTTACAGAAAAAACAAGAGATACCACTCCTAGAGTGACACCTTGACACGCAGGAGGTCACAGATTCGAGTTCTGTCAAGCCCACCACTCCCTCCCCGATTTCCTTTCCGTCGGCGTGATTCGAATCCAAAAGGGCTCTACGCCGCCCTACGCCACTTTTCGGGGCAGACCCCAATCCTTTCTTAAAACATGGCACTTTGACCTGCATTCTATAGTCGGGCGCGGAGCAGTTCGCGGGATGGCTTGCGGGCGGATTGTTGGCTGAACTACAGCGAGAAAAGCCGCCGATGGCGATCTGCCCGGGCTGTCACTTCTGCTTCTGCATGCGCACCTTCCCGCATTGCGGGCAGCGCCACTTCCGCTGCTTGTGATAGACGTGCCCCTTGAGCTCTTTCATGGGCGCTTTGCATTTTCGGCACGTCACGCGTCGAGTATACGACGGCGGCCCGATGCCTGGTTGCAATGGCGCGAACTTCACCAGGACTTCCAAAGCCTCTGAAACTGACGCACGAATTCCCGCGGCTTTTCGGCATAGACCTTGGCGCCGGTTTCCTGAGCCTGCCGGCGCAATTCCCGCCTCGTCGAGTCTACCGCTCTCCGCAAGGAAGCCGCCGGCACGGAAGCGTTCCCCGCCGCCAGCGTGGCAACTTTCTTTTCCAGTATGGAGAGATTGATATCTTCGCCCAGCGCGTCTTCCAATCGATTGAGAGATTGCTCGTACGCCGACATCACATCGCCCCAGATCCGGTTCAGAAGGCGAACGTGATACCACAGGTCTTTCACGCGTTTGCGCCACTCATGATAATCTTCGATGCGGCCGCTTTTGCGGGCCGCCGCCATCGCTTTCCGGCCCTGGCGATACGTCTGCCGCAATCCTGCCGCAATGGCATTGAATCCGTCCGTTTTGAGCGGCCAATACCGGATGGATTGGCGCGCTTTGGTCAACTCGGAAGCCGCGGCGGGAAGAAGTTTTTGTGCGGAAGCCTGGATTTCCAGTTGCCGTTTTTCGCGGAGGACGTGTCTGCGAACCGATGCCAGCGGTTTGGCGAGACCGGCGCCGTTCCGCCGGTGGCGGAGATTGTCCATGGTGCCGATCACGGCGACGGCATCGCGCAAGTCAGACAGGTTATGGGCAACGTCGCGGAGGCGGATATTTTCGTCGTCGAAGAAACCGTCCAAATCGGGTCGGACCAGACGCAGTAAGGCACGCGTCTTCTTGATGCTCTTGCGGACCTTGTGTATGGAATCTTCGCGGGAAGCGCCGCGCTTGCGCTTGAGCAGAGCGATGGCTGAATCCAGCTGCTCGGCGGCGATGCGCTTGACATTTTGCGGCACCGTTTGGCGGTGCTTGAATCGATATGCCATGGTTGTACCATCACGCCCGATGGGACTTCAGATAGCGCTCCCGGCAGGCGACGATCAGGCGCCGTGCGTCATCCTCTCCGCGCCACCCGTTGACTTTCACCGGCTTGTCTTCCAGCTTTTTGTAGATGGCGAAAAACTCTTCGATCTCGCGCAGCGAGTGCGGCCAAACCTGATCCACCGACCGAACCTCGCCGAACCGTGGGTCGCGATCCGCCGCCGCCAGCACTTTCTGATCGGGCTGGCCACGATCGACCAGGTCCAACAACCCCACGGGACGCGCGAACAGAACGATTTCGGGGTAACTCGGCTCGCTCACCAGCGCGAGAATGTCAAGCGGGTCGCCATCTTCGGAGAGGGTTCCAGGGATGAATCCATAATCGCCGGGATAGTTCAACGGCACATACAGCGGACGGTCCACGCGGAAGAGTTGCAAGGCGGGATCGTACTCATATTTGTTCCTCGAGCCCTTCGGAATCTCGACGATCATTCTCACCACCCCAGGACTTTGATCGCCCGGATCCAAATCGCACAGGTTTGAATTCGTCATAAGTGGTCACACCAGCTTGTCCGGCGTAATCGGCAGGTCGCGGACACGCTTTCCAGTGGCATGAAAGATGGCGTTCGCGATCGCCGCGCCCGTGCCGGTGATTCCGATTTCACCGATGCCGCGCGCACCCAGCGAGTCGAGCCGGTAGTCCGGAATATCGAGCGCCGAGGCGTCGATCTCGGGGATGTCGGCATTGACCGCCACGAGATAATCGGCCAGGTTGGCGTTGGTGATGCGCCCGTATCGCCAGTCGACGCCGGTGTCTTCGTACAGCGCCAGGGAGATGCCCCAGACGATTCCGCCGATGAACTGGCTTTGCGCGGTCTCGCGGTTGACAATCCGGCCGACATCGTAGACCGCTACCACCCGTTTGACCCGGGTCATTCCCAAATCGGCATCCACGGTCACCTCCGCAAAGATGGCGCCGAAAGAGTGACACGGTGTGTGAGAGTCGAGAATGGGTTTGGCCGCGGCCGTCGCTTCCACGGGCTGATTTCCGTGGCGCCGTAGAACGGCAGCGAAAGGTTCGCTCTTCCCGCGGCCGGATTTCAGCGTGACGTTTCCGCCGTCGAATACCACGTCTTCCGGGCGGGCGCCATACAGCATGGACTGCCGGTCCGACACGGCCAGCGCGATGAGCTTTTGGCGCGCGTTTTCAGCCGCCGCTTGGACCGCCGGCCCAATGCTGGCGGTCGACATAGAACCGGCGGAGATCGGCGCGGGCGGAAGGTCGGTGTCGCCCAGACGAGCGTCGATCATCGCCGCGGGAACGCGCAGCACGTCCGCCGCAATCTCCGTCAGAATCGTGTAGTTCCCCGTCCCGATCTCCTGCGTGCCGGAGGCTACCAGGATCCGGCCGTTGGGCTGGAACCGGACCATGGCGGATGCCGGCAGATTCTTGCCCGGATAAGTTTCCGTCGCCATACCCCAGCCGATGAGCTCCTGTCGATTGCGCATGGACCGCGGTTCGTGGCTGCGCTTCGACCATCCGAAGCGGCTGGCTGCCTGTTGGTAGCATTCGCGCAGATGTTTCTCCGTGAACGGCTGTCCGCTGTGCGGATCGACCTGGGCGTAATTCCGAAGCCGCAACTCCAGAGGATCGATTTGCAGCTTGGTAGCGAGTTCGTCCATGGCAACTTCCACGGCATATGTGCCGGTGGCAACCCCCGGCGCCCGCATATACGTGGGTGTTCCGAGATTCAGTGGCACAATGCGCGATGTGGTGGAGATGTTGGGACAGGCGTACATCACCCGCGCGGGAAACGCAGCCGATTCGAGGTAGTCTTCGATCACCGACGTGTTGCTGTGTACCACGTGCTTGATGGCGGTCAGTTTGCCCTCCCGCGTCGCGCCTAGGGTCATTTGCTGGTAGGTGCGGGGCCTGGCGCCAACCGGCCCGAACATCTGCGGCCGTTCCAGGACCACCTTGACAGGCCGTTGCACCTGCCTGGCAGCCAGAACCGCCAGCATCGCGTGCGACCAGATCTGCCCCTTGCACCCGAACGCCCCGCCGACAAACAGCGAGATGACGCGAACATTTTCCTTCGGTATGCCGAAGATTTTCGCGGTGGTTTCCTGCACGCCGGTAATGTGCTGGCTGGCATCGTGGAGCGTGACACGATCGCCGTTCCATTGGGCAATAGTGGCGTGCGGTTCCATGGGATTGTGATGCTGGATCGGGGTGGTATAGAGAGCCTGGATTTTCACTTCGGCCGACGCCAGAGCGCCGTCCACATCGCCCCAACTCTGGTCGCCCGGCTCTCCGGCGTGCGAAGAGGAGTATGAAGCCGGAAACCCTGCCAGGAAATCGAGCTTGGCCGGACCGGGCTGATAGTGTGGCTGTACCAACGTGGCGGCGTAGCGCGCCTGTTCCAGAGTCTCCGCCACCACGATCGCGACCGGCTGATTCTGGTAAAACACCTGGTCGTCCTGCAGGAGTGATATCCGCCGCTCCGGGGCGGCAAGCCGTATGGCATTCGACGGCGTAATCACCGCCAGGACACCGGGCGACTTTTCGGCCGCGGCGGTATCCATGCGTTCGATCCAGCCGCTCGGGACCGTGCTCATCACCAGCGCTGCATGCACCAGGCCGGGTATGGAGAATTCCGCGGAATATTTGGCGGCGCCGGTTACTTTCGCCCGCCCGTCCACGCGCGCCAGAGGATCGCCGATAGCCACCAATCCATTGCCGCTCATGCCAAACCTCCGGCGTTGCCGAGCGCGCGCGCCACGCCGCGCCTGACCAGGTCCACCTTGAACGCGTTCTGACGGAGCGGCCTGGCTCCGGCGACGGCTTCCTGGCCGGCCTTCTCGAACCATGCAGAGCCGGGCGGCTTTCCGATCAACGCCTGTTCGGCGGCCGCAACCCGCCATGGTTTGAGCGCCACTCCCCCTAACACGATGCGCGCGCTGCGAATCGCGCCGTCCTCGAGCTCCAGCGCCGCCGCCACGGAAACGAGCGCAAATTCGTAGCTGGCGCGATCCCGTACTTTGAGATAGTGCGAGTGGGCGGCATACGGCGAAGAGGGAAGGTCGATGGAGAGAATCAATTCGTCGGGCTTCAGGTTGGTGTCGAGTTCCGGAGTGCTGCCGGGCAGCCGGTGAAAGTCGCCGATCGGGATCCGGCGCTCTCCGTTCCGGCCGCGGACGCGAACGCTTGCCTCGAGCGCGGCCAGCGCCACGCACAGGTCCGACGGATGCACGGCGATACACTCATCGCTGGCTCCGAAAATGGCGTGGTTGCGATGAAGACCGTCGATGGCGCCGCAACCGGTTCCCGGCGCCCGCTTATTACATTGCGGGAAAGCGGCGTCCATGAAGTATGGGCAACGCGTGCGCTGGAGTAGATTGCCTCCGTTCGACGCCAGGTTGCGCAGTTGCGGCGATGCGCCGGAAAGAATCGCCTGCGCCAGCAATGGATAGTTCTGCCTCACCGCGGGGTGGTTGGCGGTATCGCTGTTGCGGGCCATCGCCCCGAGGCGCAGGCCGCCCTCGGGAAGCGGTTCGATGGCCGACATTGCCACGCGATTGAGATCGATCAATGCGGCCGGCTTCTCGACGCCGTTCTTCATCAGGTCCACGAGGTTGGTTCCACCCGCCAGAAATTTGCATCCCGGCCGCATCGACTGAATGGCGCCGGCTATATCGGCCGCGCGCTGGTATTGGAAGGGATTCATCGCGGTTTGCCTTTCGTGCGGGTGGCGCTCCCCGATTCCCGGGCGGCCGTTTGGACCGCGGCCACAATTCCGGGATACGCGCCGCAACGGCAGATATTGCCGCTCATTCGCTCGCGGATTTCATCGTCCGTCAGTTCCACCGGTCGCAATCGCTGCAGGCCGGGCGTCACGAAGCTGGCATCGCCGTGACGGACTTCGGCCAGCAACGCCACGGCGGAACAGATTTGTCCGGGCGTGCAATAGCCGCACTGAAAGCCATCGTGCTCGATGAAAGCGGCCTGAATGGCTTGCAATTCGCCGCCTTGGGCGAGGCCCTCGATGCTGGTTACCTGGTCGCCGTCATGGCAAACGGCGAGCGAGAGACAACTGTTGATTCGCCGGCCGTTCACCAGCACCGTACAGGCGCCGCACTGTCCGTGGTCGCAGCCCTTCTTGGTGCCGGTGAGGTCGAGCCTCTCGCGCAGAAGGTCGAGCAGCGTCATGCGCGGATCGATCGCCAGCCGCTGCTCGGAACCATTGATGTGAACCGTCAACGGTACGGCATCGGCGCCCGCCGCGGCTGGCGCGATGTCCGCGGCGAGCGGAACGCCCAGGGCGGCGCTCCCCACGGTGCCTCCCAGTATCGAAACGTACTCGCGCCGCGTCATGTCGCCATCCATCGTGATCTCCCCAGCCCGTTACCTTTCCAGACGCCTTCGCGCCCGACAGAGTGAGTGCGGAGCACTTCTGTCGCCAGTGGCCGGTGGTTTGCAGCATCGATCCTGTGCGCAGCGCCAGGAACGAGCCCGGTGCGAAACCTTTCATTCCCGCCGGCGCCGGCTTGCAGCAATTGCATCGTGCGGCCCAGAAATGCCAGGGCTGCGAGCTATATCGCACGGCCACGCAGGCAGTATTGGGAGAAGGCCCGGTAGCGGCGCGCGTGGTGATGGTCGGAGAGCAGCCAGGCGATAAGGAAGATCTTGCCGGGCGTCCTTTCGTTGGTCCGGCCGGCGCGCTTCTCGACCGCGCCCTGGCCGATGCCGGTATCCAACGCTCCGACGTCTACCTCACCAACGCCGTCAAGCACTTCAAGTTCGAGGAGCGCGGCAAACGGCGGATCCACAAGAAGCCGTCGTCTACCGAAATCGCCGCCTGCAAACCCTGGCTCGAAGCGGAACTCGCGATTGTGCGGCCCCGGATCCTCGTTTGTCTGGGCGCTACCGCGGCGCGCTCCGTGATCGGGCCCAAACACCGTCTTCTGCAGCAGCGCGGCCAGTTTTTTCCCCATCCCTGGGCGAAAGCTGTCACCGCCACGGTACACCCTTCGGCGATTCTGCGCTCTCCGGATCCGTCCCGGCGCCATCTGGATTACCAGGCCTTCGTGAAAGACCTGGTCGCCGTCCGGAAAGCGCTGAGCCACGAGGCCCAAGGTGCGTGATCAGACAAGCGCCTTGCAAACGGCGGACACGATGCTGTCTGCGTCGATTCCGAACTTCGCCAATAGCTCGGCTGGCTTGCCGCTGCGCGGGATTTCGCGGACCGCCAGTTTGTGGCCGCGAAACGACTCGCCCGAAAGAGCCGCGAAAACCGCATCTCCGATGCCTCCGTGTTCGTAATGGTCTTCTACGGTGATCACCATGCCTCCCGCCTCGCGGGCGGACTTCACCAGCTCTTCCCGGTCTATCGGCTTGACGCTGAATAGGTCGATCACGCGAATGGCGATTCCGCGGTCGCGCAGGGTGTCATGCGCTTTCAATGCTTCGGCCACCGTCACCCCCGCAGCCACCACCACCGCCCGATCATGGTCGCCGCGCCGCAGGACCTTGCACTTCCCGATGGCGAATGGCTCGTCCGGCCCGTATAAAACCGGCGCCGCCGGACGGCCGGTGCGGACATAACAAAGCCCCGGCTGCGCGGCCACAAGCCAGGTGGCCCGCCACGCGCCGGTGGCGTCGGCCGGATAGAGAACCGTGGCGTCCGGTTCGGCGCACATCATCGCCAGATCTTCCAACCCCATTTGCGACGGACCATCCTCGCCGATGGAAACGCCGGCGTGCGTTCCCACGAGCTTCACAGGGAGATTGCTGATCGCGGCCATTCGAATGAAGTCGTAAGCCCGCGTCAGGAAGCAGGCGAACGTGGAGGCAAATGGCACATGGCCGCGCGCGGCCAGCCCCATCGCCATGCCTACCATGTTCTGCTCGGCGATGTATCCTTCGAGAAATCGATTCGGCGCCGCCTTTTCGAATTCCTCGGTGTAAGTGGAATTCTTCACATCGCCATCGAGCACGACGACACGAGGATCGGCGGCGGCCAGAGCCGCCAAACCATCTCCAAATCCCCGGCGCGTGGCGATCTCCTTGCCGCCCACCTGGTACGGCGGACGTTTCGACGCCCGCTCCTGCTCCGTGGGCCCAGGCAACTCCCGATCGGACGAAGTGCTCGAGGGCAGGACTGGTTGCCACTTGTCGCCGGCTCCCGTAATCCGTTTCTCCAGATCGGCCACTACCCGCTCGGCCATTTCGCGAGGCAGCGGTTTCCCGTGCCAGTTCTCGGCATCCTCGATCTCCTTCCCTAAGTCGCGGCCCTTGCGGGTGCGCGCCAGCACGATGGAGGGGCGGTCCGTTGTATCGGCCGCTTGTTCGTAAGCCTTCAGTAATGCCGGGATGTCATGGCCGTCCACCGGAATCGCGTTCCAGCCGAAAGCTTCCCACCGGCGCCGGTAGGTGGTGAGATCGTGCTGCAACATGGTCGGCTGGCTTTGTCCCAGACGGTTGATATCGATGGTGGCGCACAGGTTGCCCAAGCCGCGGAAGGCGGCCCACTGCGCCGCCTCCCAGATGGAACCCTCGGCCGATTCGCCGTCTCCCATGAGGACATACACGCGCTGGCCCGATGGCCGGAGCCTGGCGCTGTGGTATGCGATCCCGGCTGCCGCGGACAGGCCTTGTCCCAGCGATCCGGTGGCGACATCTACGAACGGCAGCCGCGGAGTCGGGTGCCCCTCGAGGTCGGACCCGATCTTTCGCAAGCTCAGCAATCCTTTTCGAGGCATCGCCCCGGCTTCGGCCCAAGCAGCATAAAGCAGCGGCGCGGCGTGCCCCTTCGAAAGAACGAACACGTCCGCGCCGGGGCGCCGTGGATTTTGCGGGTCGTACCGCATCACCGCGAAGAAAAGTACCGAAACAATGTCCGCGGCGGAGGCGCAACTGGTGGGGTGGCCGCTGCCTGCTTCGGTGGTGGCACGCACGCTGTCGATGCGTAATTGCGCCGCCTTATCGTGCAGGAGTTGCACGGAAACTGCGTCAAGTTGCCCGGTAGTAGTCATATTCTTTCATCTCCCGCTAGCCATTCTTGCCGGCGCCGGATGGCAGCCGGGCGTTCACCAACTCCGGTTCTTTTACCGGCGGCCGATCGATCTCCTGCGAAGGTTCGGGGCGCCGCTGCCGTTTCGCGATGCGAATCGGAACCGGTTGGCCGTGTTGAGCCGAACGGTACGCCCCCGAGATAATCTGCACGTCGATGAGGCCCTCCTCGCCGGATGGCTCCGGCTCTTTTCCTTGCCGGATACAATCCGAGAAATAAATCAGCTCAGGCGCAAACTGGTCGCGCCTGAGGAATGTCCGTTCGCTGGTCCGGCCATCGATCGCGACCGTCAACTGGATCTCCTTGGAGTACTCGTAAGCATCCTTGCCGGTCAACATACCCTTCGTGCCAATCACCGAATAACGGGCCACCGGCGCGGCGCCAAAGCTGACTGTAAAGTTGGCAAGGCGGTCGCGCGGAAAACGGAGCACCGCGGTCATCATTTCTTCGGTCTTTTCGAACCGCTTCTCCCCGCTATTGGCCCGCGCCGCATACACTTCGACCGGTTCATCGTGGAACAGATATCGCGCCGCATTGATGCAATAAATCCCCATATCGAACAGCGGTCCGCCGCCGCGCGAGACCGGTTCGGTGAGCCGTATATTGCCCTCCGCCACCTGCTGGCAGAACACGGAAGTGAAGACTCTCGGTTCGCCAAGCTCGCCGGAAGCGCACAATCGGCTGGCTTCCAGGTTGGCCTCTTCGAAATGAAGCCGGTATGCGGTCATCAACTGCACCTTGTTGGTTCGGGCAGCCTGGATGATGGCGCGGCAATCCTCTTCGTTGGGAGCGAGCGGCTTCTCGCACAATATGTGAACGCCATTGCGCGCCGCGGCTTCGGCATACTCGCGATGTAAATGGTTCGGTACGCAAATATAGACGGCGTCTATATCCCCGCTGGAAAGACACGACTGGTATTGATCATAGGTGTAAGTGGGACATTTATATGTATGGCCCAACTCCAGGCGTTTCTCGTCGTCGCCCGAAACCAGGGCAGCGAGCCTGGAGTTCTCGGCGTGCTGAAACGCCGGCAGAACCGCTTCCTGCGCGATGCTGCCAAGACCTACTACGGCGTAGCGGATTGATCGATCGTTGCTCAAGGGACCCTCCCGGTTTTAGTTCGCGGCTTAGCCGGCTTCTTTTCCATAAAGCTTGCGTAACTCGTCTTTGGCCTTTTCCAGGACCTGTAGCTGCTTCTTTGGCAGATTCTTGCCGGCTCGATTGATATAGAAATTGAGCATCGACATGGCCGATTGGTATGGGCTGGACTTCCGGCGCTTGCTCCGGTCGGCCGAACGCTTCAGCGACTCCGCGATTGCGGATGGTGTCTCCAATTTGAACACCCCGGAATCCAGATCGAGCGCATTGCTGCCGGTAGTGACGGCTTGCGACCATCGCTTCGACGCGGCCATAGGTTACCGTCTCTCCAGCAGACTCGCGTCCGCACCTTTTAGTTCTTCTTCTACCAGGACGCCGGCGCCAGTTTTTTCCATATATCGGAGGTCACAGCAGTCGAGGGGCCGTCGTGACATGGTGGGAGAATTGCACTTGCACCCGGATGCTTGCGGTGCCGGACTGGATCGAAATCACCAAAAGGCTGGCGCTGACGGCAGGGGCAGGTTTGCTGCTCGGCTGGAACCGCAGCGCTCGCGGACGCCCCGCCGGTTTGCGCACCACGTGCCTGGTGGCTTTGGCAGCGGCCATTGCCATGATTCAGGCCGATCTGTTGCTCGCCACAATGGGCAAGAGCAACGCCTCTTTCGCAGTCATGGACGTGATGCGGCTCCCCTTGGGAATCCTCGATGGCATCGGGTTCATCGGCGCCGGCACCATTTTGAAGCGCGGCCACTTAGTGACTGGCATCACTACCGCCGCGACGTTGTGGTTTGTGACCGTAGTGGGCCTGTGCTTCGGAGGCGGACAACTCGGGCTGGGCTTCGCGTCGGCGCTGCTCGGTGCGGCGATTCTGTGGTGGTTGGAGTGGGTGGAAGAAGGCATGCGCCAGGAACGCATGGGCGAGTTGAAGCTGCTTTTGACACAGGAACCGGATCTTCGCGAGGATCTGGAAAGAAGCTTGCGGGCCCTGGGATTTCGCATCATCTCCTGCTCCGCCGGAACCGGGTCGGTGAGCCGCCTGACCTGTGAAATTCGCTGGAAGCCGCGTGAAAAGGAATCCGGCATGCCCGAGTTTGTGCGGCAGATCTCACAGCGTCGCGACGTCGTGAAATACCACTGGCGGGAAGTAATGCGAAAAGCCAAGTGACCGCTCGCGAACCGCGGTTGGCCGAAACTGCTGCGGATGGTTCTCGATCGGCAGCGCTTCCGATCACGCATGGCCGGCCATCTCACAAGCACTGAACAGGAAGTTGATTATGTCGGATGAGGAAAGCCGCCAGATCTTCCTGCTGCTCGACGAGAACCGCCGTCTGCGTGAACTTCTGGACCAAAAGACTGCCGGCGGCGGATCGAACGGTGAAAAATGGAAACCGGAAGAGCAACAGGCAGGACGCCAAGCAGGACGGTAAGGAAGAGAACGGCCGGGATAATCGGGACAAAAAGGAGCAGCAAGACGAGCGGCCCAAGCCGCCATTGCGCCGGCGCGCGATCGCCTGGACTCGCAAACATCCCCTGGGCACGATCGCCATGATCGCCCACGCGATCCGCACGAATCCCGCCGTGAGCACTGATCGTAAATCTGTATACCTTTTGTATTTTTCCTTACGAAATCCTGCCGGCGCGCCGGAGCGGAATAGCATGCCTTTGAAGATCCGCAGGATCGGATTTCGCAACGTGCCTGCTACTCGCGCGTATTTCCACACTCTGCCGGAAACATGTGATGGCTGGCGCAGACCGCGGGGGATGGTTCGATCCAAAATAAAAGTAGATGGTCGATACCGTCAAGAGATTCGACTACGAGTACGCCGTGATCGGCGACGACCCCGTGGAGCTTGCGGATGTCGTCTCCGAAATCGCCAAATCCGGCGTCGATCTGCTCGCCCTGTCGGAATCTGCTCAGGCCGAGCGAAGAGTTCAGGTGGAACTCATTACCGGCGAAACCGCTCAGCTGGCAAACACGGCGCGCGAACATGGCTGGAAGCTGCGTCCCAGGAAGTCGGGATTTTTGGTCCAAGGGCAGGGAAGTCCGGACGCGATTGGTCCCATCCTGCGCGAACTTGCCGCCTCAGGGATCCAAATCACCGCCATGCAGGTCATTTCCGCGGGCAGCGGACGGTTCGGCGCAATCCTTTGGGTCAAGCCCGAGGATGTAGAACGGGCTGGCGCGATCTTGTCGGCCGCGGTGTTCGACCCGGTGGAGGAAAGTTCCGAGGAGAGCTTTCCCGCCAGTGATGCTCCCGCCTGGGCCTCACGATAAGCGATGCCGGTCAGGTCCGACGGGCCCGAATTCAGAATCGAACGCGATGCCTTGGGCGAGGTCGAGGTGCCTGCCGGCCGCTTATGGGGTGCCGAGACGCAGCGGTGCCTTTGGAACTTCCCCATCGGGCAACCGCGGTTTCGTTGGGGACGAAACGTTATTCGCGCGCTCGGCATCGTCAAGAAATGCGCGGCGCTGACCAATCGGGAACTGGGCGAGCTCTCGCCCGCGAAAGCGGAGTGGATTCTCTGCGCGGCACAGGAAGTGATCGATGGCCGCTGGGACAGCGAATTTCCATTGACGATTTTTCAAACCGGCTCCGGCACCCAGACCAACATGAACGCGAACGAGGTGATTGCTCGCCGCTCGACGGAATTGGCGGCCGGCCATGTCGTGGTGCATCCGAACGACGACGTCAACCGCAGCCAATCGTCCAACGACGCGTTCCCGGGCGCCATGCACATCGCCACGGTGGAACTCCTCCAGGACTTGCTGATTCCGGCGGTGATTGCATTGCAGACGAGCCTGGCGCGGAAATCCGCGGAGTACGCCGATCTCGCCATGGTGGGGCGGACGCATTTACAGGATGCCGCGCCGGTAACTCTTGGCCAGGTGATTTCGGGCTGGGTGGCGCAACTCGACGGCGCGCTGGGCGGCATCCGGCGCTGCCTGCCGGACCTCTACCAACTCGCTCTGGGCGCCACCGCGGTAGGCACGGGATTGAATTCCCCGGCGCGGTTCGGAGAAGCTGTGGCCCGCCACATCGCCCTGGAGACCGGCAAGCCCTTCGTCACGGCCGCCAATAAGTTTGCGGCCATCTCGGCTCACGACGCCATGGTCTCCGCCAGCGGGGCGCTTCGCACGCTTGCCGGCGCCTTGATGAAGATTGCCAACGACCTGCGATGGTACGCTTGCGGTCCTCGTGCGGGCATTGGCGAACTCGCCCTGCCGGCGAACGAGCCGGGCTCCTCCATCATGCCCGGCAAAGTGAATCCGACGCAATGCGAAGCTCTTACGCAAATCGCCGTGCAGGTGTTCGGGAACGATCATGTCGTGGCCTTCGCCGGATCGCAAGGTAACTTCCAACTGAATGTCTTGAAGCCGGTCATGCTGCACAACGTGTTGGAGTCCATTCAGCTTCTGGCGGAAGGCTGCCGGTCGTTCGACGAGCGCTGCGCGCGCGGATTCGAGCCGAACAGAGAGACCATTCGCCGGCACCTGGAGAGCTCGCTCATGCTGGTGACTGCGTTAAGCCCCCACATCGGCTACGACAAGGCCGCCCGCATCGCGACGGTAGCGCAAAGCGAAGGCAAGACCCTGCGAGAGGCGGCGATTCAGTCGGGCGATGTGACCGCCGAGCAATTCGACGATTGGGTCAGACCGGAGAAGATGACCGGTCCGGCGGTTACTCCTTGAGCACGCTGTCGTCGTACCAGGGGCTGTACAAGCTGCGATCGCCTTCGTCCAGCTGAAAGCCGGCATGTTCGCGCAAATCGAGGTGAAATTTCACCCGGCGTCCCTCGCTGTCGGAATAGATGCGGCCTTCCAGTTCTTTCCCGATCAGGTTCTCCAGTTCGGGGAAGTACTTCTCCGGAAAAACGAACGTCGGGCGCCGCTGCAACTCGGCTTCCGCGGAAGTCAGAACGTCGTGCGAGCGGCAATAGCACTTGGCGACCGGCACCATGCGATCGTCCTGGCCCAATACCCGAGCCTGCGAGCGCCGCAGTTTGATCAGCCTTCCTCCGCGGAGTTCCACGGTGTCGTAGTCGCTGGCAAAGACGTCGGGTGCAGCCATAGTTTGTAGAGATCGGTTTATCCAGGCCGTTTTGGCGCGCCAGGAAACGATCGCATCCGAGTATAACAGATCCTATATACGTAATCTCCGCCAAGTCGAAGACGGCTCTGCCTGTGGTTTCGGCACTCGCGGCTCAAATCGGGGTCGCGAGATTTCCACTTCTGTGCCGCACACCCGGCAGGCGGCGGGTTTTCTCGTGTCCCCTCGCCAGATCCGGCCCAGTGGCAACCAGCCGCAGCAGCACGTAAAGGCGCGGCTGGCGCAGGCCATCCTCACCGGGACCTTCCCCATACCCGCGACATCACGCTGATCAGCATCGCCGGACCGTGCGGCCTGTTCGCCTATGTCCTGAGCGACAAACCACTCGATAGGCCTCGCCGGCGCATCAGTCGCAAAGTGAACCACGCCATTGCCGGCCTCGATTTCTCGCGCCGGCAAAGCGTGGGTAAGATAGTGTCATGCCTTCGCTTTCCACGGCCGCGCAAGAGTCCGCGCCGCGAGGCGCCCTCTATGCCATCGGAGCACTCAGCATCGCGGTGGCCGCATTCCTCATCTGGCTGATTTATTTCAAAGGGCGCGTCGCCGGGCCCCCGTGGGTGTCCGCCCTGCCGGCCGCCAATGCCGCCTTCAACTCGCTCAGCGCCCTGTGCCTGCTCGGCGGGTATATCAATATCCGCCGCCGCAAAGTCGCCATCCACAAGCGTTTCATGCTCTCGGCGACCGCTTTTTCGGCGCTATTTCTGATCAGTTACATCACGTATCACTCCTACCACGGAGATACTCACTTCCCGGGGCAGGGATGGGTTCGGCCGGCCTACTTCGCGCTCCTGATTAGCCACATCGGGCTCTCCATGGTGGCGTTGCCGCTGATCTTCGCCACTCTATACTTCAGCCTGAGCGGCAAGTTCCCGTTCCACCGCAAAGTCGCCCGCTGGACCTTTCCCGTCTGGATGTATGTGTCGGTTACCGGTGTGCTAGTGTTCTTCGTCCTGCGAGCGTACACCAGCTAATACCCAGCGGCCATGAGGGTGCCGAGCCTTCCCCTCATTTCATCTTCAACAGTTTCATCACCACCGCCGTCGCGTTTTCCGGATTTTCCATCCGTAGCAGCTTGTCCGTCCGCAGTTGCACCACTTCCAACCATTCGGGATGCGAAAGAATATAGAACTGCTCTTTCCGGATTGCCTCGAACACTGCGTCAGCCACTTTGGAAGGCGGCGTTGCCGCATCCATGGCAGCCTTGAATGCCGCCAGCCCCGTTTGCATTTCCGGAGTCAACGGGACCGGCGGATTGCGCAGTTCCGCCGGCCGGTGCCGTTCGGCGTTAATGATATCGGTCCGCACCAGACCCGGGCAGAGCACCGATACTTTCACCAGCGACTTCTGCTGCTGCAGCGCGAAATACATGCTTTCGGAAAGCGCCACCACCGCATGCTTGGTGGCCGCATAGGTCGCCGACCCGCTGCCTGCGACCAACCCGGCTGCCGAAGACGTGTTGACAATCTGGCATTCCGTATTCTGCGCCATCATCAGCGGCGTAAACACCTTCACCCCGTGGATCACGCCCCATAAATTGACGCCCATCACCCACTCCCAGTCGTTCCACGTCGCGTCCCACGCCGTCCCGCCGGCCGCAACTCCGGCGTTGTTGACGAGCAGGTGAACCGCACCGAAAGAATCCAAAGCCCTCCGCGCCAGCGCCTCAACATCGCCCCGCTTCGCGACGTCCGTCTTTACCGCCAGCACCTCTCCGCCCGAAGCCTTCAGTTCCGCCTCTGCCTTGGCGAGATTGGCCTCGTCGATATCGGCGAGGACCACTTTCATGCCCTCACCAACGCTACGCTCGGCGATTGCACGCCCGATGCCGCTCGCAGCGCCCGTAACCACCGCCACCCGGCCCTTGAACTGTTTCATGTGTCCTCTCGAATTGAGCCTCTATTTACCCGGCACTTCCACCGTCAACTGCTTACTCGCCTTGTGACCCTTCTTATCCATCACAGTAAGTGTATAAGTGGTCGTTTTTTGCGGCGCCACTACCCATTGTCCGAAGGGAGCCGAATCCTCCAGCGCGGGCATATCGGGAGGATCCACCCTCACGCTGCTCGCATTCTCGAAAGCGAAAGCGATGGTGAAATAATGCCGGCCCTGTTCTACCGTATGTTTCGTCACCTCGAACTTCGTGATCCGCGGGCGATTCCCGGCATCCGGCTTCACCGCCAGCGTGAACTCCGCCGTCACCGTCTTGCCGTCATTTCCGTCTGCGGTCAGAGTGTACTTGGTATCGTGCCGGGGCGCCGCGTCCACGCAGCGATTGAGCGCCGGGTAAACGTCCGCCACCGCTGGATCCATCCGCACCGATTTCGCGTTCACTACGCCATAGCAAATCACTGTGCTTTGGCCGTCCAGAATCTCCGGATCGCGCGCGTAGAACTGCAAAATCTTTACCGCCGAACCGCCGTACGTACCCAGAAACTTCGACTTCTGCTCCTCCGTCGGTCCCGCCGCTTGCTGCCGTTCCGCCAGATGCTGGCGGGCCATGTGCCGCGCCGCCACGACGTACCCCAGGTACACCAGCGCGATGACCGTCGCCACACCCAGCGGAATTTGCAACTGTTTCAAGAACTCGCGCACGTCCGCAGCATAGCACCCGACCGCCTGGAACGCTAACCAAAGAGATATTGCCGGGTAGGCGAGCCGATGTTACCTTTTGACCAACGATCCTTTCTACAACTTGGAACGGGCCCGCTCTCAGATACCGGCGGGTCCTTTCCCGGTCATCCTCCGGCCATTCTTTCCTCCGATCGCTCGCAGGTTCTGCCCGCCGGCTTTCTTCTGTCGCGATTGTCTCGATCCTGGCGATCGTCCTCGGACGCCATCGCGCTTTACAGAGCCCCTCTTTTTTCATACTCTCGTAGGGTGTCGTCTACCGTAACCGCACTCAGAACCCGTTTCCGCAGCCAGCGTATTTCCCGTTTCACCGAGTCCGTCATCCGCGAGATGACGCGCCAGGCTATGGCCTGCGGCGCCATCAACCTGGCGCAGGGATTCCCCGATTTTCCCGCGCCCGCCATCCTGAAGCAGTCGGCCATCGATGCCGTCGAGGCCGATATCAACCAGTACAGCGTCACCTGGGGTGCCAAACCGTTCCGCCAGGCGATTGCCGCCAAATACCGGCACACTTATGCGATGGACTACGACCCCGAGCAGGAGATCACTGTCTGCTGCGGTGCAACCGAGGGGATGGTCGCCACGTTGCTCGCCGTCCTCAACCCGGGCGATGAAGTAGTCCTCTTCGAGCCGTTTTACGAAAATTACGGCCCCGATACTCAGCTTTGCGGCGCTCAAACCCGCTATGTCACCCTACATGCGCCGGACTGGAGTTTCGATCCCGAGGAATTGCGCCGCGCCTTCAATCCGCGCACCCGCGCCATCATCCTCAACAGCCCCAACAATCCCACCGGCAAGGTATTCTCGCGCCAGGAATTGGCCCAAATCGCCGCCCTCTGCCAGGAGTTTGACGCCCTCGCCATCTCCGACGAGATCTATGAGCACATCCTCTACGATGGCGCGACCCATGTCCCGATTGCGTCCCTCGACGGCATGCGTGAGCGCTCGGTGCTGGTCAACAGCATGAGCAAGACGTATTCCGTCACCGGTTGGCGCGTCGGATGGGTGCTTGCGCCTCCCGATCTCACCAATTCCATCCGCAAGGTCCACGATTTTCTGACCGTCGGAGCCGCTTCTCCGCTTCAGGCGGCCGGGGTTGTAGCGCTCGGATTGCCTGATGACTATTACCGCGGGCTCGGGATGGAATACGCCCAGCGCCGGGATCATATTATCGATAGTTTACAGGCCGCCGGATTCCATTGTTTTCGCCCCCGCGGCGCATATTATGTGATGACCGACGTTTCAGCGTTCGGATTCCCCAACGATGTCGAATTTGTTCAACACTTGATCGAATCCGTGGGCCTCGCTGCCGTTCCGGGATCGAGCTTTTATGCACAGGAAGGCCGGGGTAGCCAACAAGTACGCTTTTGTTTTTGCAAAAAGTATGAGACTCTGGAGTCAGCCAAGCGTCAATTATTGAAATTGCATGCCGGGTAGCATTTTGCCACTGGAGGAAGGCCGCATGCTTCCACAGTTCCTATTGCCGGAGACCATCGTCCGCGAAGCGGGTCAGTCTCCCAATGTCGATTTAGGCGAACCCCAGTCCGGAACGCTCGTTCTCACCCTGGGGCTCACGCGCATCATCGAACAGCAAAGCATCGACGTGTCCCTTTGGGGGTCGTCCGACGGCACCGATTTCGGCGCCAAACCCCTGGTTGCATTTCCGCAGAAATTCTACTGCGGAACGTATCAGATTCTGCTCGATCTCGCCGGGCGCCCTGTCAGGTTCCTTCGCGCTAAATGGCAGGTGAACCGCTGGGGTAAAGGCGATCCCAAACCCCTTTTCGGCGTCTACCTCTTCGTCCAGGTCCTCGAGCACGAACTCGCCCTCCACGCCTGAATTCACCACGTCCCCGAACCGCGAGCGCAACCGGGCGGTGCCTTTGCTATCGTAGAGATAAGCTTCCGCATGATCACTCGTGAACAGGCGCTCGACCTTTTTGCATCCGACGATCTCATCGGCATCGGCATGGAGGCAGACTCCATCCGCCGCCGCTGGCACCCCGAAAACGTCGTCTCCTATATCATCGACCGCAACATCAATTACACCAACTTCTGCACCGAGTACTGCACCTTCTGTGCCTTCTACCGCCCCATGGGCCACGCCGAAGGGTACATTCTGCCGAAAGAGGTCATCTTTGAGAAAATCCAGGAAACCATCGACCTTGGCGGCACCGGCATCCTCATGCAGGGCGGATTGCATCCCGATCTCAAAATCGAGTGGTATGAAGATCTCTTTCGCAGCATCAAGCAGCGGTTCCGCATCCATCTGCACTGCCTCTCGGCGCCCGAAGTTACCAATATCGCCGGCGTCAGCGGCTTGACTCTGCGCGATACCATCAAGCGCCTGATGGATTCCGGCCTCGATTCCATCCCCGGCGGCGGAGCCGAAATCCTCGATGACGCAGTCCGCCATCGCATCAGCCGCCTGAAGTGCAACACGCAGGATTGGGTGGACGTGCATCGCACCGCCCATCAACTCGGCATGCGCACCACCGCCACCATGATGTTCGGCTGCGGCGAAACCATCGAACAGCGCATGAATCACCTGGAACTCGTCCGCAATCTCCAGCAAGAGACGGGTGGATTCACCGCCTTTATCCCCTGGACGTTCCAGCGCGAAAATACCTCGCTCGGCCACTTCATAAAAGAAGAAGCGACCGCCGTGGAGTATTTGCAGACCCTCGCGATCTCGCGCATCTATCTCGACAACTTCGAGAATGTGCAATCCTCGTGGGTCACCCAGGGTTTGAAGACCTGCCAGTTAGGCCTGAGGTTCGGCGGCAACGACGTGGGCAGCATCATGATCGAAGAGAACGTCGTCTCCGCCGCCGGCGCCCACCATCGCGCCAGCGAAGAGGAACTCCGCCGCATCATCCGCGACGCCGGCTTCGTCCCCAAGCAGCGCGATACCCTCTACCGCACGTATTTCCTGAACTGACTCCTGACTCCTGCCCTCAACACATCGCCGCCATCAGCGCCCCGCGCGCGGTGGAATTCAGCGGGTCTGCCGACAACTTCACTTCCGACAGCTTCACCGGAAAATCATTCGCCTTCAGAGCCGCCGAGAACTGCTCCAGGAATCCTTTCGGCATCGCGGTGCCGCCGCTCAGCACCAGCGGAATTGCCTGGTCCAGCTTCGGCAGCCGCTGCGTCGCCGCGATGTGCGCCCGCAGCGTGGCCGTCAAATTCTCGATCACGTCGTGATAATAGACCGTAAGTGCGTTGGCCGTGCGGTCGTTGCTGAGTCCGTTCAGCCGGAAGTTCGACTCCTTGATCACCCGCATCCGCGTAGCCAGTTCCCCCGTCACCGCCGCAGCCTGATTGTCGATGAAATCGCCGGCTTTCGGCACCGCGAACGTCAGCACCGGTACCGACAGCACCGCCAGGCAGGCGTTGCACAATCCGCTGCCGCACGAAACCCCGATCCCCGTGAAATTCGACCCGCCCAACTCTCCGAAAACCACCGCCAGCCCTTCCGCAATCGCCGTCGGCGCATACCCCAGATCCTTCAGGATCAGCTTCATCGACGCTTCGTGGTAAGAGATTGCAGCGTCCCCCTCGCCGGTGCCCGCCGGCACGCTGAAGTACACCTTCTGCCCCTCGGCGTTCGCCCGCCCCAGCAGCTTCCCGATAATCCCGCGGAGCACCGCCAGACTGTGCGGTTCCTGTGGATTCAGCACCCCGTTCGCCATGGGCCGCCGCGTCTCCACGTGGAAGATCTCGGCGAACTTCTGCGCATCGTTGCCGGCCACCAGAATCTCCTCGCCCTGCACTTCGTGGAAGACGTTTTCGCGCTGAAGCAGGCTTTCGGCCAGCTTCGAGTATGGAATCGTCAAAAACGCGTTGAGCTGCGAATCGTAATGATATTTCTTGTCCGCATTGCGCGCCACCACCACCCGGCTGGTGCCGATGTCGAGGCCCAGCGGCTGTGTATAGAGTTCTTCGGCGTTGTTCATGGGCGACCTCCTTCTTTATCTCCGCACCGTGACCCGTTCCAGTACGGCGCTCAGCCCGTTCTGCGCCCCGCCGTTGCCCTGCGGCACGCAAAACGTAGCGGCGTCGGTGATGCGCTGCGTTTCCAGCTGCTTGCGTTTCTGCCAGGCCCGCAAATTGTCCTGTTCCCGTGCCACGTGGTCGGAATTCGCCTGAATCCGCGCCAGGTATTGGCTCGTCAGGCGCTCCATTTCGGCGTGCAGTTGGTTGTTTTCTTCGGCTTTGACGGATTCGAATGTTTTCATCTCCTCCAGCCGCTTGTCTTCGTACTCGTCGAGCGCCCGATTCCGCGCCACCGCGTCCTGCAACAGTTCACCGACCTCGATTTCGGCCGCTTCCAGCGCCATCATCAGGGAATTCCGCTTGGCATCCGGCGTCATGTCCGCCAAGTGCCGGTTGTTCAGCATTTCCGCAATCTTCAGGATGGTGTATCCTTTCGCCGGAACGGGAATTTCGGCAGCGGCGTAGATTTCCTCGAAGCCTCCGAGCACCGGGGGGGCTGCTTTGGCCGGTTCCTGCGGGCCCGCCTTTTCGGGCTTCGACAAATTCGACAATCTCACCACCGTGGCGGAGTGGACCGTGCTCGGGCGGGGGTTCTTGGGGGCGTCGTCTTCGGCATATTGAAAGATTCGTTTGAACATAGGTACCTCTCACGCTTTTGCTCGGGCGGAGCGTTCACTCTCCAAGCTTTTTTTGTACTTCGGTAGTATTACCCGCCGCGCTTTCGTCTCACGAGAACTTTATGCCCAAAGGAATACTTCATAAACGGAATCATGAAACGCCCCCGTCCGACGCTGGAAGCCAAACCATGGGTGGACTGGTGCGCCAGCCGCATTGACGATCCGATCCGGCGTTTGCGCTTCCTCCAGGCGGTAACTCCCCTAACTGTTCCGCGGCCTGCCCGATGGCGTTACGGCTTGGTCGCCATCGCCCTGCTGGCAATATTGGGTTCGTTCCTCATCGCCCGCGCCACCACCCGCGCCAAACCCGTGGCCGCCGCCGCCCGCCCCAAAACGGTTCGCCAGGATCCTTCGGCCCCGTCCGTCTGGATGGTCGAAAAGTCTGCCGATTCCGAAACCTTCAGCAACGGCCTGCGCGTCGACACGCGCTACGAATCGCCCTATCATGCCCGCTCCTATCTGGCGTTTCCCGCCGCCCGCCCCGACGATGGCGCCGGAGTCCGCCGTACCGCGCCCGCCGGCATCGTTTTCCATACCACCGAAAGCCGCCAGCTTCCCTTCGAAGCCACCGCCAATGGCGAACTCAAGCGCGTGGGCGAAAACCTGGTGCAATATGTCAGCCGCCGCCACGCCTACCATTACCTGATCGACCGCTTCGGCCGTGTCTACCGCGCCGTCCCTGAGGCCGACGCCGCCGACCACGCCGGCTACTCCGTCTGGAGCGATGACGACTGGCTCTACCTCAACCTGAACCAAAGCTTCTTCGGAATTTCCTTCGAAACTGCGACCGAGCCCGGCCAGGAAGACGCCGCCGTCACCCCCGCACAGGTCCACGCCGCCGCCATGCTCACCGAAATGCTTCGCGGCCGCTACGGCATCCCGGCGGCGAACTGCGTCACTCACGCCCAAGTCTCCGTGAATCCCGAGAACATGCGCATCGGCTATCACACCGATTGGGCATCCAGCTTTCCCTTCGCCCGGTTAGGCCTGCCCGACAATTACGCCCGCCCGCTCCCCGCCATTCTCTCGTTCGGTTTCGAATACGACGCGACTTTCGTCGCCTGGGCCGGGGCGCGATTACTCGCCAGCGCCGAGTCGGCGGAAGACCAACTCGCGCGGCAGGCCATTGACCGGAGAATACTCCGCCAGCGCTACCGGGCGAGATTGGCGGAAGCCAGGAGCGGCGCCGATGCGGCCGAAGGCCGGTAGACTTCCCGGCCGCGTTTCTGCCCGGACGCCAGCTCCGCCACCGCTTCAGCGCCCTTCGCCCAAAAATAAATAGAATAAAATCGCCTCCGTGTCGATCCGGCACCTTCTGGTTCGACTATCGTGAGGGCAGCGATTAGAATGAACTTGAAAGTCACACCGGCATCCCCCTCGAAAGGACCCGAATGAGAAAGCTAATCTTCGCCATAAATACGACCCTGGATGGCTGTGTCGATCACACGAAACAGACCGTCGATGACGAAAAGCTTGCGTATTTCACGCAGCTCATGCGAGATGTGGACCTGCAGGTCTTTGGGCGGAAAACCTACCAGTTGATGGTTCCTTATTGGCCTGACGTCGCGAAAGACCCGTCCAGCACGAAAGCCGACAGAGAGTTTGCTCAAGCATTTGACTCCATCGACAAAATTGTTTTTTCCCGGTCGTTGGACAAGGTGGAAGATGCCAAGACCAGAATTGTCCGCACGGATCTTCGCGACGAAATAGTCAAGCTGAAACAAGAACCAGGCAAGAATATCGTGGTCGGCGGCGTCAGTCTTCCTTCGCAACTGATGCAGCTCGGACTGGTGGATGAATATCGTTTCGTAGTTGGGCCAACCCTGGTAGGAGAAGGAAGGCGGTTTTTGGAGGGTGTCAGCCTGCCGGAGAGATTGCAATTAAGATTCGTTGAGGCGCGGTTCTTTGAATCCTCAGGATGCGTTGCACTTCATTACTCGAAACCGTGACCCACAAAATCCGCGGTAGCGGCAGGAATTTTGTGTAAACGCCTCCGTGAATATCGGCCGATGCGGCGCTTACGGCGATTGGCAGATAACGCTTTCTGCCCGGGCGAAGACTGTCCCGCGACTTTTCGGCCGGTTAACCACAAATCGACGACGGCGTCCGTGGCACCTTGAGGTTCGGTTGTGGCCCCAAGGCCGCCCTCCGGGCGAAGGGTCGTGGGGGAATCACACCCACCCCTGACCTCAATCCCCTTTCTTTTCATCCCGCCCCGCCCAGCCGCACGCCGAACCCGCTACCCGTCATGCTAGAACTCGCCTGGAGGCCACCTCATGAACCCCGCTCGAACTCGCGAAAAACCGAAGTCACCGAACGAACCCATTTTCGCCCCCACCCGACACATTCCAAAACCCTTGCACATTTCCAATCGAACCCGTCCTTGACCCCGCCGCCGCGACTGCTATGATGAAAGTTATCCACTCCCCGGGAGGAACAGCCTAAATTGAACTCTGCAATCCTCGCCCTGGAAGACGGTACTGTCTTCGAGGGCCGGAGTTTTGGTGCGCCCGCCGAGCGGTCGGGTGAGGTCGTTTTCAACACCGCCCTCACCGGCTATCAGGAGGTCTTCACCGACCCTTCCTATTCCGGCCAGATCGTAATCCTTACGAACCCTCAAATCGGCAATTACGGTACCGCCGCCACCGACAACGAGTCGGCCAAGCCGTATATCGAAGGCCTCGTCGTCCGCGAGTTTTCCGCCATCGCCAGCAACTGGCGCTCCGATACCGAAGCCAACGACTTCCTTGCCCAAGCCGGTATCCCCGTGGTCGACGACCTCGACACCCGCGCGCTCGTCCGCCACCTCCGCACCCGGGGCGTCATGCGCGGCGTGCTTTCGTCTTTGCGGAACCAACCCAATTTGCTGGTCGAAAAGGCCCGTTCCATCCCCACTATGGCCGGCCTCGATCTCGCTACTCGTGTCTCCACTGCCACCGCCTACGAATGGACCCGCCCGGTCGACCCGTGCTCGCCCTCCGACCTGGTCGGCGAGCCCCGTCCGGAGCAGTATCATGTGATCGCTTATGATTTCGGTATCAAGCACAACATTTTGCGGCGGTTAGCTCATGTTGGATGCCGCGTCACCGTGGTCCCGTCGCTCACTCCCGCGGAGGATGTGCTGGCCCTCAAACCGGACGGCGTTTTCCTCTCCAACGGCCCCGGCGACCCCGAACCGCTCCAGCCCCAAATCGCCAATATCCGCAAACTCATCGGGAAAACGCCCATTTTCGGTATCTGCTTAGGCAATCAGTTGCTAGGACTTGCCGCCGGCGGCCGCACCTATAAGTTGAAGTTCGGTCACCGCGGCGCCAACCATCCCGTCCGCAACGAACTCACCCAAAAAGTCGAAATCACGTCCCATAATCACGGCTTCGCGGTGGATCCGGATTCCCTCAATCCCAACGACATCGAGATCACCCACGTCAATCTCAATGACCGGACGCTCGAAGGCTTCCGCTTCCGAAACCATCCGGTATTCTGCGTTCAATACCATCCGGAAGCCGCTCCCGGCCCGCATGATAGCCACTATTTGTTCAACGATTTTGTGAAGCTGATGAGCCAGAATAGGGGGCAAAAGTAATGCCCCGGCGCAACGATCTCCACCGCATCCTTATAATAGGTTCCGGCCCCATCGTCATCGGGCAGGCGTGCGAGTTCGACTACTCCGGAACCCAGGCGGCGAAAGCCTTGCGCGCCGATGGCTACCAGGTCATCCTGGTCAACTCCAACCCGGCGACCATCATGACCGACCCCAATCTCGCCGACAAAACCTACGTCGAACCGCTCACCCGCCCATACCTCGAGGAAATCATCCGTCGCGAGCGGCCCGACGCTCTCCTGTCCACGGTCGGCGGCCAGACAGGGCTGAATCTTTCGGTCGAACTCGCCGAAGCCGGCATTCTCGAAAAATACGGTGTCGAACTCATCGGCGCCAAAATCGACGCCATCAAGAAGGCCGAAGATCGCCTCTTATTTAAGGACGCGATGCGCAAAATCGGCCTGGAAACGCCGCGCTCCCAACTCATCACCAGCATCAAGGGCGGCATCGAGTTCGCCGCCGTCGTCGGCTACCCCAACATCCTCCGCCCCAGCTTCACCCTCGGCGGGACCGGCGGCGGTATCGCATATCATCAGGAGGAGTTGGTCGAAATCCTCGAGCGCGGACTCGCTCTTTCGCCGGTCCATGAAGTTCTCATGGAGGAAAGCGCCCTCGGCTGGAAGGAATTCGAGCTCGAAGTGATGCGCGATCTCGCTGACAACTGCATCATCGTCTGCTCCATCGAGAACTTCGACCCCATGGGCGTCCACACCGGCGACTCCATTACCGTCGCCCCCGCCCAAACCCTCACCGACCGCGAGTATCAGATGATGCGCGATGGCGCCCTCCGCTGCCTGCGCGAGATCGGCGTCGATACCGGCGGTTCCAACGTCCAGTTCGCCATCAATCCCGCCGACGGCCGCATGGTCATCATCGAGATGAACCCGCGTGTTTCGCGCAGCTCGGCACTCGCCTCGAAAGCCACCGGATTCCCCATCGCCAAAATCGCCGCCAAGCTCGCCGTCGGCTACCGCCTCGACGAAATCCGCAACGATATCACCCGGAAAACGCCCGCCTGCTTCGAACCCACCATCGATTACGTCGTCGCCAAGATTCCCAAGTGGGCGTTCGAAAAATTCCCTGGCGTCAATTCCACCCTCGGCACGCAGATGAAGTCGGTGGGGGAAGTCATGGCCATCGGCCGCACATTTAAAGAAGCGCTTTCAAAAGGTATCCGCAGCCTGGAGACCGGCAAGGCCTTCGGCTCGGAATCCTTCGACCGGAATCTGATCGCCCAGAAGCTCATCACACCCACGCCCGATCGCCTCAACTACATCCGCTTCGCGCTCTCCACCGGCATGACGGTCGCGGAGATCCACGAACTCACCTCCATTGACCGGTGGTTCCTCGAACAGATGAAGGAAGTCGCCGACCTCGAGAAATCTCTCGGCACCGAGCCGCGCCGGGAAGGAGCGGTCCTTCGCCAAGCCAAACGCTATGGCATCTCCGACGCCGCCATCGCCAAAGCCTGGAACATCACCGAAATCGAAGTTCGCAATCTCCGCAAGCAAGCCGGTGTCGCCGCCGTCTTCAGCCGTGTGGACACCTGTGCCGCCGAGTTCGAAAGCTTCACTCCCTACCTCTATTCCAACTACGAGTCCTCCTGCGAAGCCGACCCGGTTGACCGTAAGAAAGTCATGATTCTCGGCAGCGGGCCCAACCGCATCGGGCAGGGAATCGAGTTCGATTACTGCTGCTGCCACGCGTCGTTCGCGCTACAGGAAATGGGCGTCGAATCGATCATGGTCAATTGCAATCCCGAGACCGTCTCCACCGATTACGACACCAGCGACCGCCTGTATTTCGAACCGCTCACCCTCGAAAACGTCCTCAACATCGTCGATACCGAAAAGCCCGATGGCGTCATCGTGCAATTCGGCGGGCAGACCCCGCTCAATCTCGCGCTCCCGCTCAAGCGCCTGGGCGTCCCCATCATCGGCACCGACCCCTCGAATATCGATCTCGCCGAAGACCGCAAGCTTTTCGGCAAGCTGCTCGACGATCTGAACATTCCGTGCCCGCCCAACGGCAGCGCCACCAGCGTCGATCAGGCATGCACCGTGGCGCGCGCCATCGGATATCCGGTTCTCGTGCGTCCCAGCTACGTTCTCGGCGGACGCGCCATGGTGATCGCCTACGACGAGGAAATGGTCCGCCAGTACATGCGCGAAGCCGTCACCTTCTCGCAGGATCGCCCCGTGCTCGTCGACCGCTTCCTCGAAAACGCCACCGAGGTCGATGTCGATGCGCTCTGCGATGGCGAGGACGTTCTGATCGCCGGAATCATGGAGCACATCGAGGAAGCCGGCGTGCACTCCGGCGATAGCTCCTGCGTGCTGCCGGCGCAATCGCTGCCCCCCGAAACCCTCCGCGCCATCGAAGACTACACCGTGCGGCTCGCCAAAGGCCTCCACGTCATCGGCTTGATGAACGTCCAGTATGCCATCCAGAACGGCACGGTCTACGTCCTCGAAGTCAATCCGCGCGCTTCCCGCACCGTTCCCTATGTCAGCAAGGCGACCGGTGTTCCGCTGCCGAAGATTGCGGTCGGCCTGATGTGGGGCCGCAAGCTGAAAGACTACGCCGAACTCACCGGCGGTGTCACCTCGGGCAAGCTCACCGTGCCCCAGGATTTCGTCAAGTCCCCGGTTTTCCCGTTTAACAAATTCCCCGGCGTCGATCCCGCGCTTGGACCTGAAATGCGCTCCACCGGCGAAGTCATGGGCGTGGGCGTGAATTTCGGCGAAGCGTTCCTCAAGGCGCAAATCAGCGCCGGAAGTAATCTCCCCGATAAAGGCACGGTGTTCATCAGTGTAAACGACCATCAGAAGCAGGAAGCCGTCGGCGTGGCGAAAGCGTTCGCTGGTCTCGGATTCCAATTGGTCGCCACGCGTGGCACCGCCAGCGCGCTGCGCAATGCCGGTCTCACCTGCAAGACCGTACTCAAAGTGAACGAAGGCCGCCCCAACGTCGTGGACCTGCTCAAGGGCGGTCAAATTCAACTGGCTATTTACACCACCACCGGCGCTCCCGCTTTCCACGACGAGAAGGCCATCCGCCGCAGCGCCATCCAATATCGCGTCCCCTGCATCACTACGATGAGCGGAGCCCGCGCCGCCGCCGATGCCGTCGCCGCGCGCCAGCGCGACCCCATTCGCGTCTGGAGCCTCCAGGAAATCCACGCCTCCAAAGTCGGCGCGTAAATTTCATTCGCTTTCCCTCCTGGTTTGTTGACATGCCTGTCGCGGTATGTTAACCAAGATCAAATACCTAATTCAGGTAACGCTGGGTCCCTGTCTCGATCTTGTCAACGGTAACGGAGGTCACTCGTGTCTACGTGTATTCGAACGCTGCTGTTATCGGCGATTCTGGCTTTGCCGGTGCTCGCCCAGAACTCGGCCCTCAACGGAACGGTCGTCGATCCGTCGGGCGCCGTCATTCCCAATGCCGATCTCGTGGTCACTAACCAGGACACCGGGGCCAGCCGCACCGGCCTCTCGGATGCCAAGGGCCACTACGAATTCGATCAACTGGCGCCCGGGAGATACAAGATTGAGGCTAAGGCGCCGGGCTTCGCCCAGGTTGTAATCGGCGACATCCAGTTGCTGGTGAACCAGCCGGCCACGATTGCCGTGAAATTCGAAAAAACCGGGACGGTCAGCGAGACCATCCAGGTGGAAGCCAACGCCACCCAAGTCAACACCGTGGATGCCACCTTGGGAAACGTCATCAATCAGCAAGCCATCCAGGAAGTTCCCATGTACGCGCGTAATGTCGCCGCGCTGCTTGCCCTCCAGCCGGGCGTTACCAGCTTCGGCTCCTTCGGTCAAGGCTCTCTGGACGACCGCAGCGGCTCTGTCAACGGCGGCCGCAGCGACCAATCCAATATCACGCTCGACGGCGTGGACGTGCTCCAGGAGACCAACCGCGCGGCGTTCACCAGCGTCCTGCGCGTGACGCCCGATTCCGTCGAAGAGTTCCGCGTCACCACCACCAACGGCGGCGCCGATACCGGCCGCGGCTCGGGCGCCGATATTACGCTGGTTACTAAGACCGGAACCAACCAGTTCCACGGCTCTGCCTACGAATACCGCCGCGGCACTGAGACCGCCGCCAATTCATTCTTCAATAACCGCATCGGCGTGCCCATTGCGCCCCTGCTGATCAACATCTTCGGCGGATCGTTGGGTGGGCCGGTCATCAAAAACAAACTCTTCTTCTTCATCAATTACGAGGGCCGCCGCGACGCCAGCTCCACCAGCGTCAGCCAAACCGTGCCCGAGGAATCCATGAAGTTGGGCGAGGTCAACTATCACAATACTTCCGGCCAGTTGGTTACCCTGTCGCCCGCACAGATTCAATCCCTCGACCCCGCGGGAATCGGCGTCAACCCTGCCGTGATTTCGGTGCTGAAGCTCTACCCGGTGGGCAACAACACGTCCCTCGGCGACCAGGTCAACACCACCGGATTCACCTTCAATGCCCCCGTTCACAACACCCAGAACACCTACATCGCCCGCCTCGATTATAAGATCGACAATGCCGGCAAGCACTCCCTCTTTTTCCGCGGCAATCTCCAGAACGACAGCCAGAACGGAACCCCGGAATTTCCCGGCGACGTGCCCAATTCGGTCACGCTCTCGAACAGCAAAGGCGACGCCATGGGGTACACCACCATCATTTCCCCCACCATGGTCAATACCCTGCGCTACGGCGAAACCCGCGCCGGCAATCAGACCACGGGCATTCTGAACAGCAACTACACCTTGTTCCGCGGCATCAGCGGCATTTACGGAACTTCGACCGGCCTCACCCAGATCGTCCCCGTCCACACTTTCAGCGACGACTTGTCCTGGAA
>Ga0335072_10002298_pt1 | contig 29788 bp, 24 predicted proteins | sample Lox_Sample_21_FD_206725 | JGI IMG/M metagenome (GOLD analysis project Ga0335072, IMG submission 206725) | Soil microbial communities from Loxahatchee National Wildlife Refuge, Florida, United States - Lox_Sample_2.1 | ecosystem: Environmental > Terrestrial > Soil > Wetlands | place: USA... | reverse complement strand
TGAGCACGACACAGGCTGTGGTTTGGACGCTTGTAGAACGTGCCCTCGCCGTCAAGGTTGATTCGTAGTCCCACCATCTTTACTCGCTTGAAAGGCAGTGCGAATCCGAAAATGTGCAACTGACGTGCAAGCAAGACCTACTACGTATGTGTCAATAAATCTACTCATTTCAATGTGATAGATTTTCATTCGCAACTATATATGACGAAAAATCCGCTGCGTCTGCCCCCAAGGTGCATCTCATGCGGGAGCTAGCACCAGCTAGCCGCGTATTCCGTGGGCTTTTGGGGATGGTGCCGGGAGGGGGAGTCGAACCCCCAAGGTACCAAGTACCGGCGGATTTTGAGTCCGCTGCGTCTGCCAGTTCCGCCATCCCGGCTGAGATGTAAGTGACTGAGACTTCTAGCTTAGTTTACTTTTGTTCCTTTGTCATCCGTTCCAACTTCGTCGCTGTTTTGGATGTTCTGTGGCTGTTCTCTGGTTTCATCGCACGCAGGTGTTCCCCAATTTTCGCAGTCGCATCTTTCATGACTTCCATGTCGATGATGTTGTAGCTGCGATACACGCGATTGGTTCTGTGACCAATGATTAGCATTCCGATGTTTTCGGGAATCCCCTTCCTCGACATGTTACCTATTCCGGTACGCCGGAGGTCGTGGAATCGAAGCCCGATGTACTTAGCCTTCTTCGCGGAGCTGCACAGGCCACCCCTTCGGCCTGTAGTCACTAGTTGGCAGTCACGGCACTGAAATCGACCGAGACCCGCGCCGAATGAATACGTGCGGAAGCTTGGACATGAGGCGCCGGGGATTTATTCCTAGCCCTGGCTTTTGTGCAACGGCTCGCCTCGCTGATATCGAAGCTTCTTCGCAGCTAGAAACCCCGTGACAGTGAAGATGTAAGTGTCCGGTTGTGGTCGTGTTGACAAGGGTAGAGCGAGTGGTCACCCCACGGCGATGAGCGTGGAGAGTCCAACCCTGGCCTTTTTCGCAAGCGTGGGCTGTGTCAGACCGAGCGTTTTGCGCTTGGCGGCAATTTGCTCGCCTAATAAGGACATAGGCAACCCTCGCGCGATATACAAGGGTTTATGATCGTCGACAACAAAATAGCCGCATTTCGTTGCTTCGTACACAGCGGGACTGCTAGGATTCGAGTAAGTCGTGAAGTCCATCCTGAACTATATCGATGGGCAGTTCGAGCGCGGCCAGCGCGAATTTCCTGATATCAATCCCGCCGACGGAAGTGTAATCGCGGAAGTTTCCGAAGCAGATCAGGTTCTAGTCGATGCCGCGGTAACCGCTGCGCGCAAGGCTTTACGCGGCGAGTGGTCGCGCCTGCGTTCGCGGGAACGAGCCGCGGCGTTGTATCGCATCGCGGACGCGATCGAAACGCGATTCGACTGTTTTGTGGCGGCAGAGGTCGCCGATACGGGCAAGCCTGTAGCTCTAGCTTCCAATCTCGATGTGCCACGTGCTGTTGCGAATTTTCGAGCCTTCGCTGATCTGATCAAGGCTGCCGCGCTCGAGTCATTCCAGACGGAAACGCCAGACGGAAAGAGCGCGCTCAACTATGTTCTACGCAAGCCGCTCGGCGTGGTTGGGGTCATTGTTCCCTGGAACCTTCCGTTGCTCTTGCTGACCTGGAAGGTTGCGCCGGCGTTGGCATGCGGAAACACGGTGGTCGTCAAACCGTCCGAAGAAACTCCCGCAACGGCCATACTGCTGGCCGAAGTGATGAAGGAATCCGGAATTCCGGACGGCGTTTATAACGTCGTACATGGATTTGGCCCAAACTCGGCGGGCGAATTCCTGACGCAACATCCCCAAGTGAATGCCGTGACCTTTACCGGCGAATCACAGACTGGCGCGACGATTATGAAGACGGTTGCGCCCATGCTGAAGCCGGTTTCATTCGAACTCGGCGGTAAGAATTCGGCGGTAGTGTTCGGCGATTGCGAATTTGATGAGGCGGTGGATGGCGTTGCCGAATCCGTTTTCCTGAATACCGGGCAGGTCTGCCTGTGTGCGGAACGAGTTTATGTGGAGCGCAGAATTTTTGAGCGTTTCGTCGAAGCCCTGAAGCACAAGGCGGAAACGCTTCGCCTCGGCTCACCGCTCGAAGCGAATACCGACCTGGGCCCGTTGATTTCTTCGACTCACCGCGAGAAAGTACTGTCGTATTACAAATTGGCGCGAGAAGAAGGAGCGACTCTCGCATCGGGCGGCGGAGTCCCTCGATTTGACAATGCACTCGATCATGGATTTTATATTCAACCGACGATTTACACCGGACTTTCCGAATCCGCTCGTGTGGTCAAGGAGGAGATATTTGGTCCGGTGTGCCACGTGGCGTCTTTTGATTCGGAAGATGAAGCTATAGCGATGGCGAACGCCACGCATTATGGACTGGCGGCGTCGATCTGGACATCGAACTTGAAACGAGGGCATCGCGTGGCCCAGCAGATGAATGTGGGCATCACTTGGGTGAATTGCTGGTTCCTGCGCGATTTGAGAACTCCGTTTGGGGGCGTAGGCCTGTCCGGGGTCGGACGCGAGGGCGGGATGCACTCCCTCAATTTTTATTCGGAATTGAATAATGTCTGCGTTCGGCTGTGACGCGATGGGCCGGCCAACGGCGCAATGGGAAAGACAGAAAGCAAAGTCGTGGAAGGGAAGGCGAGGCCACGCGGAAAGTATCCGCATTTGAAGCGTGCCGGAGATTTTCTGATTGTGTCGGGTACGAGTGCGCGTCGTGCCGACAATTCCATCGCCGGCGCCTACGCTGACGAATTCGGAACTACGCGTCTCGATATCCGGGAACAGACCAGAGCGGTCATCGGGAACATGCGCGACATTCTGGCGAATGCCGGCGCGCATCTCAGTGATGTGGTCGAGGTGACGACGTATCTGGTCAACATGAATGATTTTGCGGGATACAACGAAGTGTATGGGGAATATTTCGGCTACGATGGCCCGGCGAGAACGACGGTGGCCGTGCACCAGTTGCCGCATCCGCATTTGCTGATTGAAATTCGGGCCCTTGCGTACAAGCCGCAAGAATAGGAGGTTTGCAATGCCCTCCATCAAAGAACTAAAGGCGTTCAATTTTCAGCGCTGGATCGAAGAGAACAAGCAAAAGCTGAAGCCGCCGGTGGGAAACGCGCAGGTGTGGGAAGACGGCGAAATGATGGTGACGGTGGTGGGCGGGCCGAATCATCGGCGCGATTATCACGACGATCCAACGGAAGAATTCTTTTATCAGTGGAAGGGAAACATTTTTCTGCGCGTGATGGAGACGCCGGGGAAGCCGCCGCGAGAAATTCCCATCAACGAGGGCGAAATTTTTCTTCTGCCCAAGCACATGCGGCATTCTCCGCAGCGGCCGCATGCGGGAAGCGTTGGGGTGGTGGTCGAAATGCCCCGCCCCGAGGGCGCTTTGGATGGATTTGAATGGTATTGCCCAAACTGCCACCAGCTTGTGCATCGCGCCGAGGTGAAGCTGAAAAGCATTGTTCGTGATTTGCCGCCGCTGTTTGAGAAGTTCTACGGTGACGAGAATTTGCGCAAGTGCAAGCACTGCGGAGCGATCCATCCGGGCAAGAACTAAGATGCAAGTCATCGACATCCATAATCATTTTTTTCCGCGCGACTGGCCCGATCTCGCGGCGCGTTACGGCACTCCCAACTGGCCATGGATCAAGCACACAGGCAATGGCGAGGCCGACATCATGGTGGGAGATCGATTCTTCCGCAAGATCCATTCCGCCTGCTGGGATCCGGAAGCGCGGTTGAGCGAAATGGATCGCGATGGAATCGATGTGCAAGTAATTTCGGCGACGCCTGTGCTGTTCGCCTATGATCGTCCGGCGGAGCACGCACTGGATTGTGCGCGGCTGTTTAATGACGCTGCGCTCGAGATGTGCAGCAAAGCGAATGGCAGACTGAAATCCATATGCCAGGTTCCGCTGCAAGATACGGACGCCGCCTGCCAGGAAGTCAGCCGATGCATGCGCGCCGGACATCTCGGCGTGCAAATCGGAAACCATGTCGGCGAAAAGAATCTCGACGATCCCGGCATTGTGACCTTCTTGCAGCACTGCGCTTCCGAAGGCGCGGCCGTGCTGATTCATCCCTGGGACATGCTCGCGCCTGAGCGCATGCCGAAATACATGATGGGTTGGACTGTGGGCATGCCCGCCGAAACGCAACTTGGCATTGTCACGATGATCCTTAGCGGCGGGTTCGACAAATTGCCGCGAAGCTTGCGTGTTTGCTTCGCGCATGGCGGAGGCAGCTTCGCGTTCCTGTTGGGACGGTTGGAAAATGCATGGCAGCATCATCCGGCGGCGCGGGGAGATTGTGAGTTGCCGCCGAGCCAGTATTTGAATCGCTTTTACGTCGATTCCGCTGTGTTTGACGAACGTGCGCTGCAGTTTCTCGTTGCGAAGATGGGATCTGAGCGGGTGATGCTGGGCTCTGACTATCCGTTCCCGCTGGGTGAACATCCCATTGCAGGAGTGATTCGCTCGAGCCATCTCTCACCGCAAGTCAAAGCGCAAATATTGGGAGAAAACGCGGCGGAATTCCTGGGCTTTGAAAGTGCGAAAAAAGTAAAGGGTTCCTCTGCCGAGCAGGATGAAAAACCGGAGCAGCTAACCTACAGTTCTTACTTGCACGTTCCGGAGTTGCTGAAGCTGCAACATCCCCTGTCGGTCCCAACGCATCACGACGAGTTACTCTTCATCATCGTGCACCAGACCTATGAATTGTGGTTCAAGGAATTACTGCACGATTTGGATGCAGTCGTTGCGAATCTGCGAAAGGCGGGGATGAAGCCGGAGTCGCACGACGAGGTTTATGAAGCGGCGCGACTGCTGCGGCGGTGCACCGAAATCACGCGCGTGTTGATCGAGCAGTTCACGATCCTGGAAACGATGCTGCCGACGCACTTTCTGGCATTCCGGGGAAAGCTGCAGCCGGCCAGCGGATTTCAGTCTGAACAGTTTCGCGAACTGGAATTTCTTTGCGGTTTAAAAGACGAGAAGATGCTGCGCTATCATCGGCCGACTCCGGAAGCGCATGCGCTGCTGGAGCGCCGTCTCCGTGAGCCTTCGTTGCACGACGTCTTCTTTGGCGCTCTGCAGGCCATGGGCAAGTTGCGCATTGAGGAGAACTCGACCGAGCATCAGCGTTTTGAGGCGCGGGCTCGCGCGGTTCTTGCGCTTTATCGCGACGAACGCAATCAGCGTGATTGGATCGACGTCTGTGAACGGCTTACCGAGTTTGATGAGTTGGTTGTGAGCTGGCGCTTGCGCCATATTCAGTTGGTGGAGCGAACTATAGGCCTGCGCACTGGTACGGGAGGAACCGCGGGTTCGTCGTATCTGAAGCTCACGATTGATAAGAAATTCTTCCCGGAACTATGGGAGGCCCGGACACTGCTGACCGAATAGTCCCTGACTTCTACGCTCGAAGTGATCGGTGCTTCCGATGAATCCTGCTCGCGACACAATCACAATTATTGGCGCGGGGCTGAATGGGCCTCTGCTGGCGATTGGTCTGGCTCGGCGTGGCTTCAAGGTGCAGATCTATGAGCGCCGGCCTGACCTGCGCCGCGTGGCGATCAGCGGGGGCCGCTCGATCAATCTGGCATTGTCTACACGCGGAATTCATGCGCTTACTCAAATCGGCCTTTGGAACGGAATGCGGAAGATTGTCATTCCGATGAAGGGCCGCATGATGCACGCGTTGAATTCGGAGCTGACGTTTCAGCCCTACGGAAGAAATGAATCCGAGGTGATCAATTCGATTTCACGGGCGGACTTGAATATCGCCCTGCTCGATGCAGCCGAACAGGAGGGCGTGGGGATTTCTTTTCAGCAGCGCTGCATCGGGATCAATCTGAAAACCGCCGAAATTCAAATTCGCGATGAGCACAGCGGCGAAACACGAGTTGTGAAGTCTGGCGTCGTGATTGCGTGCGATGGCGCGGCATCTGTCTTTCATCGAGAAATGCTCAAGCTTCCTCGGTTCGATTATTTGCAGCAATATCTGAATTACGGCTACAAGGAACTCACGATCCCACGCGGGGATGATGGCAAGCATGTGCTCGAAACTCATGCTCTGCATATCTGGCCGCGGGGGAATTTCATGCTCATCGCTCTGCCCAATATTGACGGAAGCTTTGCTTCCATTCTGTTTTTGCCGTTTGAGGGGAAAGACAGTTTTACACAACTCACTTCACCGTCTTCGGTGGCGGAATTCTTCCGGTCGAGTTTTACCGATGCGGTTCCGCTGATGCCGAATCTGGTGGATAGCTTTTTCGCGAATCCCACGGGCGGCATGGTGACGGTAAAGTGTTCGCCGTGGCGCGTGGGTGGCCGATGCCTGCTGCTAGGGGACGCGGCGCACGCCATCGTTCCATTTTTCGGGCAAGGAATTAACTGCGGCTTCGAAGATTGCACCTCTTTCTTTGATCTGCTGGATCTCCATGGCGCCGACTGGGAACGGGTTTTCACCGAATTCGAAGCGATGCGCAAAATCAACACCGATGCGATCGCCGATCTTGCCATCGAGAACTTTGTCGAGATGCGCGATCGCGTGGCTGATCCGCGATTCCTGTTTCGCAAGAAAGTTGAATTGGCTCTGGAGGCGAAATATCCGCGACTGTTTGTTCCAAAATATGCGATGGTGACCTTCCATCGAATTCCATACTCGGTCGCCATGAAACGCGGAGTTGTGCAAGACCGAATGCTCGCCGAACTGTGTGATGGAATTGATCGCGTCGAGGATCTCGACTGGAACAAGGCGGACCGCATGATCCGCAGCGAACTTACATCTCTGGAGTTGGCTTCGTGACTGGCGGCAGGTTTCAGCCGGGGCCTGAATTTGCGGCTGCAATGGATCGCCGCGATCCTCTTGCCGGTTTCCGCCAGCGTTTTTACATCCCGAAAACCAAGAACGGGCAAGAGTGCATTTATCTGTGCGGGCATTCGCTCGGGCTCCAGCCGAAAATGGCGCGAACTTACATTGAGCAGGAATTGGACGATTGGGCTCGACTCGCGGTCGAAGGCCATCTACAAGCGCGGCATCCCTGGCTGACGTATCACCGCCTGCTGACCGGGCAAGCGGCGCGGCTGGTCGGAGGTGAGCCGGGCGAAGTTGTGGTTATGAATTCGCTGACCGTGAACCTGCACCTGATGATGGTGTCTTTTTATCGCCCTACGCGAGCGCGTCATAAGGTCCTCGTTGAGAGCGGAGCGTTTCCTTCGGATCAATACGCGGTGAAGTCGCAGATCCGTTTTCATGGATACGATCCCACATCTTCTCTGCTGGAGTTGACACCACGTGAAGGGGAATGGTGCATGTGCGACGAGGATATTATGTCATTCATCGATCGTGAGGGCGATTCGATTGCGCTCATTTTGCTGGGTGGAGTGAATTACGCAACGGGGCAGGCCTTCGACATGGAGGCAATCACCAAGGCCGGCCACAAATGCGGATGCATTGTCGGATTCGATCTGGCCCATGCCGCCGGGAATTTGCCCTTACACTTGCATAACTGGGGTCCGGATTTCGCGGTTTGGTGCAGTTACAAGTATTTAAACGCCGGGCCCGGTGCGGTCGCTGGATGTTTCGTTCACGAGCGGCATGCGCACGTGTGGGAATTGCCCCGATTCGCCGGTTGGTGGGGGCACGAGGAGGCGAGCCGCTTTCAGATGCCGCCCGAATTTCGTTCGATGCCCGGGGCGGAAGGGTGGCAACTGAGTAATCCTCCTATTCTTTCACTCGCGCCGCTGCGAGCTTCCCTGGAAATTTTTGGGGAAGCGGGAATGGATCGGCTGCGTGCGAAAAGCATCGACCTGACCGGCTACCTAGAGTTCTTGCTCAGCCGGAACGAGTCGCCGAAGTTTTCCATCGTCACGCCTTCGGAGCCGCACCGTCGCGGAGCGCAGGTTTCGCTGCATATTCGCCATGTCGGCCGCCGGCTTTGCGACGAACTCGCCGCCGTGGGAGTGATCGGCGACTGGCGCGAACCCGACATATTCCGGGTAGCTCCGGTGCCTCTATTCAATTCGTATTCAGACGTTTACAGGTTTGTGCAGCGATTCGACGCGGCTCTGGTCGAATGACCCTCGTCCGCCGGGAAGTTACTTCCGTAATCGCTTCTTAACGGGGTCTCAACATACAATTTGCACGTGGGGAAATCTGTCTTTGATTCGTCTCGCAAGTGGACGCTCGCGGTCTGCACGCTTACGTGCGCCTACGCCCTGATATCGATTCTCGTTCCCCGCAGCTTTGCCCTCACTGCTTTCGGCGACATCTCGCAGAATGGCGTCCTTTTTTTCGCAACGCTCGCGGCCATCCTGAATATTTGGAAAGCTTCGCCGAGGGCCAAGCTGTTCTGGTCGCTCTTCGCACTTGGTCTGGGAATGTGGCTGACCTCACAGGTCATGTGGACCTATGTGGAAGTGTTCCAGCGGCATGAAACACCCAATCCGTTCTTTGGGGATGTCATTCTATTTCTTCACGTCGTCCCCATGATGGCGGCGGTCGCGATTCAGCCGCACCGGGAGCAGAATGATCGCGCCATCCGCGCGGGAACGCTCGATTTCGCCCTACTGCTCATCTGGTGGTTGTTTCTTTACTTGTTTTTCGTGATTCCCTGGCAATACGTGCATCTCAGCGAGGCCGTATACGGCAGAAGCTTCGATTTGCTCTATTTCAGCGAAGAACTGGTCTTGGCGGCTGGTCTCGTTGTCGTCTGGCATCAAAGCCGGGGAGTGTGGCGGCGAATTTACTTTCATCTTTTGTCTGCGACACTGTTCTATTGCGTTGCGTCGCTGACGGCCAGTGAAGCCATTGACGTTCACCTTTACTACTCCGGAAGCCTCTTCGATGTTCCACTCATAGGCTCGATGTTCTGGTTCGTGCGCATTGGATTTTTGTCGAAGCGCGAGAGTGCGGAGGATTCAGTCGAACAAACTGCAGCTCGCGGCTACGGAATCTGGAAGGCACGTCTGGCGATGGTCGCCGTCTTCGTTACACCGTTCATGCTAGCCTGGGCGCAGCTTGGACCTGCTCCCCAGAACGTACGCACCTATCGTCTGCTGCTGACGGTAGCCGTCATGATTACCATGGGCGGCCTGGTGTTCATCAAGCAGCATCTGCTGGACCGCGAGCTGCTGAACTTGCTGCGGATGTCCCGACAGAATCTCGAAGAAATGTCGAGGCTGAAAGATGAACTCGAAAACAAAGAGCACTCTCTCCGGTGGCACAGCCTGGAGCTGCAACGCAAGAATTTGGAACTGCAGGAGATCTCTTTCACCGACTCCCTGACCGGAGTCTGGAACAGACGATATCTGGAAGAAATTCTCACCGCAGAAGCTGAACAAGTTCTGCGAAATTACCAGCGTGCGCGCGGCGGTGATGTGCGCAAGATGGATCATCGCGATCTCGTCTTCATCATGGTCGATATGGATTTCTTCAAGGAAGTCAACGACCTGCATGGGCATCCTGCCGGAGACCGTTTGCTGCAGCTGGTCGCGCAGAGGCTCTCGACCGTGGTGCGCAAGTCGGACGTGCTGGTGCGCTGGGGCGGAGAAGAATTCCTCATCATGAGCCGCTCTACCGATCCGAGCGGCACTCCGGCTTTTTGCCGGCGCGTTCTTGAGGTCATGTCGTCGGAACCGTTTGATCTGGGACATGGCGTTGCCGTTCGAAAAACGTGCTCCATTGGGTGGGCGGCTTACCCTTGGAGTCGGGACGCGTACGAGGCGCTCTGTGCCGAAGAATCAATTGCCTTGGCCGATGCCGCGCTGTACCGCGCCAAGTCCCTCGGAAGAAATCAGGCCATTGGAATTGTTCCGTCAGAGATGGCCAGACAGGACCCGTCCGCTCTTGATTTGATCTCGGTGCGCGAAGTCGAATCCCCGCTCGCTCAGACGATCAGTACCCAGCCTTCGAGTCAGCAGAGTGCGTCGCCGGAAACCCAGAAGGCTGTTTCGCTTTCGGGGTCTGCTACGTAGAAGGGCGCTCCGCGGACGCACGAGTTTCCGCCACACACGGTCTTGACCGATTCCTGCACGTTGACTACATTGAGATGCCGGTTTCATTTCGTCAGAGGCACTCATGAATACAAAAATCACATCGAACCCGAAAGTGTCTTCTCGTAAGACAGGACTTCGCCAGAAAGCCCAGCTCATGTCCGCATCCGAAATCGAACGGACGTTGGTCCGTCTGGCATACGAAATCGTTGAGAAAAATGACGGCGTGGATCGCCTGGGACTGGTTGGAATTCGCCGCCGCGGCGTGCCACTGGCCGAGCGCCTGGGGAAAATTATCACTCGGATCGAGAATGCCAAAGTGCCGGTCGGCACGCTCGACATCACGTTTTATCGCGACGATCTGTCGACCCTGGGCCCAAAGCCGGTTGTGCAGGAAAAAGAAATTGGATTTGAAATTGAAGACAAGAACATCGTCTTGGTCGATGACGTGCTGTTTACAGGCCGCACGACTCGCGCCGCTCTCGACGCGCTTTTCTCGCACGGCCGACCTCGCCGCGTACAACTTTGCGTCTTGATCGATCGTGGCCATCGCGAGATTCCCGTCGAGGCAACGTTCATCGGCCGCAACGTTCAAACCACGATGAACGAAGTGATTGAGGTGAAGGTGACCGAGATCGATGACGCCGAAAAAGTCCTGCTCATGGAGAAATAGGCGGCAGGTGCTTTCTATTCAACAGGCAAATTGGGGTCGTCATCGATCGAGCGCCACGCTCACGGGAAGCTTATTTTTTCGCCCCGCACAACGGAATGCTTCAGGAACTTCTTGTCGTCGTAGCCAGGATGATCAGCGCGGTAATGCGCGCCCCGGCTTTCTTCGCGGGCCAGCGCCGAGCGTGCGACCGCAAGCGCCGCCAGATGCAGGTTTGCGGCTTCGTATTCTCGCCGCGTTTTCGGACCCTGGAGCTTCGGCTCCATCTCCTCGAGTGTCTTGGTGGCTCGCTGCATTGCACCGCGCACGCGTACAATTCCAACATCGTCCCACATCACGTTTTGGATCTGAGTAACGATCTCTTCGATACCCGGAACAGGCCGATCTTCCTTAAGCCTGGCGCCTCCCAGATGCTCCGATTTACTGCGCTCCCGTAATTCGCTTGCCATCGCCTTGCCCGCCCGCGCTCCGTAGACCAGACTTTCCAACAGCGAATTGCTGGGCAATCGATTAGCCCCGTGCACGCCGCAGGCGGCAACTTCACCTGCCGCATAGAGCCCCGCAACATTCGTATTGCCATCCAGATCTGTTCGCACGCCGCCAATCGCAAAATGCGCCGCCGGACGCACGGGAATCAAATCTTCGGTGATATCGATGTTGTGCTGCATGAACGTGGCATAAATCCGCGGAAAGTGTTTCTGCACTTTCGTAGGGTTCAGATTTGTGAGATCGAGATAGACAATTGGGTCCTTAGCGCGGCTCACTTCCATCTCGTGGACAATCGCCCGCGCCATCAGATCGTTGGGAGCAAGTTCGCCCATTGGGTGATACTTTCCCATAAAGCGGTCCAGCTCGATGTTGCGCAACTGCGCGCCTTCGCGCCGCAGCGACTCAGACAACAAAAACCGCGGCGCTTTTTTCAGATACAGCGCAGTGGGATGAAACTGCACAAACTCCATGTCACTGAGTTCCGCTCCGGCGCGAAAGGCCAGAGCGACGCCATCCGCAGTCGCCGGCTCGAGATTTGTCGTGTTGCGGTAAACCTGGCCCATCGCGCCGCTGGCGAGCAGGACTGCCGAGCATGAGATCTCCTGTGGGTTTCCTTTCGCATCGAGCACAGAAAGTCCAATCACGCGTCCGTCGTTTATGCTCAGGGCTGTCGTGAACGCACGATCCACGATCGAAAGACGTTTGTGAGACCGTGCCTTCGCCCGCAGGACTCTCAAAATTTCCGTTCCCGTCGACTCTCCTTGTGCATGGAGAAGCCGGCCGCGGCTGTGGCCGCTCTCGGGTCCGAAAGTCAGTTTTGTGCCGTGTGTGGCCCAGGAAATCAACTCTTCAATTCGCTGCGAGCCTTCTTCGATAAGAATCTTGACTGCGCTCGGATTCGAGAGGCCATCGCCAGCTTCGATCGTGTCTTGTAGGTGCAGGGTGATCTCATCTTCGTCGCTAAGAACGGCAGCGACGTGAGCCTCTCCAGGGTGGTTCTGAGAAATTGAATTCTTGGCCAGCACGAGCACGCGTCCTGCGCTGGCGAGTTCAATGGCAGCCCGCAGGCCGGCGACCCCGGCGCCGATCACCACGAAGTCGGTCTCAGGTGGAAGGCCCTTCATCGACCGGACATGGTACCAACTTTGTGGCGCGAAGCAAGCATTTTGCCCCATCGGCTATCATGGATGGGCCATGCCGCAGGTCACCATCCATGTGCAGCCGCGTCCCTATCAGGCCTGGATCGAAAACGGCCTGCTGACGCGCGCAGGCTCGATGCTGGGCGATTTGTTGCCGCGCTCCAGCCGCATTTTTGTGGTGACCGTGCCGCCGGTGCGCAAGCGTTGGGGAATAAAGCTGGTTACTTCTTTGAAAGCTGCTGGCTTTGACGTGCAGGTTGTGCCCATGCCGGACGGCGAGCCTGCAAAGCGTTTCGCTACCGTCGAAGCCCTGGCAGAAAAACTGGCGCGTCTGGGAGCCGATCGTAAAGCTACGATCATCGCGTTCGGAGGGGGAGTTGTAGGCGACGTCAGCGGTCTTCTGGCCTCGCTTTACATGCGTGGCGTGGAATTTGTGCAAATCCCAACGACCGTGCTGGCGCAGGTCGATGCATCGATCGGCGGCAAGACCGCGGTGAATCTGCTGGCCGGTAAGAATCTGATCGGAACGTTCTATCATCCTCACGTGGTGCTGATCGATCCGGGCGTCCTGAAGACGCTTCCGGATCGCGAGTTTCGTGCCGGGCTCTACGAAGCGCTCAAATGCGGCATCATCGGCAACATCGAACTCTTTTTGCGCTTCGAGCAGAATCGTGCCCGCATTCTGAAACGTGATCCGGTCGAACTGGAGTGGATCATTGCGCAGTCGGTGAAGCTGAAGGCGGAAGTCGTTTCGGCGGATGAGCGCGAGGGCGGATTGCGACGCGTGCTAAATCTGGGCCATACCATCGGACACGCGCTAGAGACTGAAACCGGCTACCGGCGCATGTTGCACGGCGAAGCGGTGGCGTGGGGAATGATCGCCGCCAACAATATTGCACTGAGTGTCGGCCGAACCGATAGTGTGACTGCCGGCCGCATCGCCGATGCCGTCCTGAGCCTGGGCCGGCTACCCGAGGTCAACGTCAGTCCCAGAAAAATTCTGGCTCGTCTTCAGTCGGACAAGAAAACGCAGAACGGTGTCGTCCACTTCATTCTTCCGCGTGAGATCGGCAAAGTCGAAGTTGCGGGCGATGTTCCGGAATCTGCCGTGCTCAATGCAGTCGACGAACTGCGCCGCTTGTCGCGTGGCGGATGGGTTTGGGGAAAGTAGAGGCGAACATGCAAGAAACAGCGCAGCAGTACATTGGGCGGATTCTAGGCCACGTCGAAGGGCAGGATGCGATCAAAGTTCAGCGTGCGAGCGCGGCCAGGCTGAAGAAGCTGATCCGTGGTCTGACTCCAAAACAACTGCGATGGCAGCCGGAGCCGGGGAAGTGGTCGATCGCGGAGATCGTCGCGCATCTTGCGGACGTAGAAATCGTCGCGAGCTGGCGGTTGCGCTCGATCATCGGATCGAATGGCATTACGATCCAGCCGTTCGATCAGGATGTATGGGCGTCGGTCTTCCAGTATGGCAAGCGTGATCCGAAGCAATCCGCGGAACTGTTTCGGGTATTGCGCGAAAACAATCTGGCCATGCTGAAGTCTTTGCCGCCCGAAGCGTGGGAAAGGCACGGCATGCACCTGGAACGTGGCAAAGAAACGATCGCGCACCTGACGCGCATGTTCGCGGGACATGACATGAACCACATTGCGCAAATCGAGCGCATCGTCGCGCAGCTGAGCAAACCAAAGCGCCGGAAATAGTCGGCACTCGAGACGTGCCTGAACCCAACCAACCTGTTGTAATCGGAGCCAAGCCGGAAGGTGCCCGTGATCAGGAATCCGCGGCGCGCGCGGTGCGGGAGATGTTCACCTCGATTGCGCCGCGCTATGACCTGCTGAATCACGTCCTGTCGCTCAATGTGGACCGTCTGTGGTGGCGCCGCACTGCCCGCATGTTTCGGCACATCTTGGCCCATCCCGGCGCGCGCATTCTCGATCTTTGCTGTGGAACCGGAGATATGGCGTTTGCGTTGCGCCATGAGGCAGGGAAGAACTCGCCGCAAATTTTCGGCGCGGACTTTTCCCACGCCATGCTCCAGCGGGCGGCGGCCAAATCGAACGCGCAGACGGAAACAGCGCCGCGCTGGATTGAGGCCGATGCGCTCAGGCTTCCGTTTTCAGATAGCAGCTTCGATTTTGTGACTTCAGCTTTTGGATTTCGCAATCTCGCCAACTACGACGCCGGATTGCGCGAAATATATCGCGTGCTGCGGGCGGGCGGGGAATGCGGCATCCTCGATTTCGGCGAACCGCGCGGCGTAATGGGCGGCATCTATCGCTTTTATTTCCGGCAAGTGTTGCCGCGCATCGGCACTTTGATTTCCGGCGTGCGTGGGCCGTATGCGTATCTTCCTGCATCGGTGGAGCGCTTTCCCGAACCCCACGAAATGCTGGCGCGGATGAAAGCGGCTGGATTTGCCGAGGTAAGTTGGGCGCCTTTCACCTTCGGGATCACAGGCCTGTATCGCGGCAAGAAATAAACAAGTCTGCGAAGTCGCGAAGAACATCTCTCTGGGGAGCACGACGCAATACTGGACGGCAGACAGTGACGTTCCTTCGGCATCTGCCGCCGCAAGGAAGTTTGGAAGAGCCACAGGTTCGCGGTGGCGCAAGCTCAACAGCGGCGACTCGAGGAGGAGTTTTCTTCAGACTGCCGCTTTCAAATGGTCGCTGGTCTGAAGCTGTCGGCGAACGCGTCCGTCACGCTGTAGCGGATCACGTGCTCGTACTCTGGCCCGAGGAATCGCCGCAGCCGGTCCGTATTCATGATGTACTGTCCGGTCATATAAGGCACAGCTTCCGGAGGAATGGCCGAAATCTTCTGCCGCCACAGAAAATTCAGCACCTGCCGCATGGCCCACTTTCCGGGCACGCGCATCAGCTTGGCTTGGGCAATCTCGATGCAGCGCGCGAATGTGAGAGGCTCGCCCGCGCCCGCGACATTCAGAATCGTCAGCCGTTGCGTTTCCGGCTCACGCTGCAGAATATGACGGATCAAGCGCGCCATGTCATCGATGTGGATGAACTGAATTTTATTTTCCAGATACTGTTTGCCTCGAGGCAGCAGGCAGGGAAGGCGTTTGCCGGCGGCGCGCATTTTTTCGGCGCGCGCACTCTTGCCGTTTGGGGTGCCACGGAAAGCTCCCATCAGATAATTTTGGACGCTCGCTCCCGCGAAGATATGCGGCCGCAGAATGTAGACGCTGCAACCGCGCAGCGCCGTGCAACGTTGCTGCACCACCTGATCGGACTCTTTCTTGTGGATTGCATACGGCAGGGTGTGCGCCTGCAAGGGCGAATCCTCCGTCACCGACGACGGCAGGTCCGGGCCGTATGCGGAAACGCTGCTGGGGAAAATGAACTGCTTCACCGTATCTTCGGCCATGCGATTTACTTCCGTCACCGCTTCCATGACCCGTGCCGTCCCGGCCACATTGATCTGCCACATGCGTTCGACATCCAGCACGCCGGTGCGCACGGGATCGATCACAAAGGCGAGGTGGATTACAGCATGCGGACGGGTGTCGCGAAGTAATTCGTAGAATGTGCGGGTCGAAGACTCTTCGCCCACATCCAGTTGCTCAAACTGCAATTCGGTATCGGTTTTGGGTGGGCTGATATCGACTCCGATGACTGAATACCGCCCCAGCAGCGGCAACAGCCGCGAGCCCAGATTTCCCGCAATGCCGGTAACCACTACAACAGGCCTGGCCATCAGTTCTGTTTATCACTCGGGTCCGTCGCCGGAGTTTTCGCTGGCGGAGTCTGTGGCTTCCCAGTTGCTGGCGATGACGAAGCTTGAGGCCGTGCCGCTGGAGTCTGCATTCGATTACCCATCGGCCGCGGTCCGCCTGGCATCATGCCGGGTCCGCCGGCGCCAAAATACGCTTCGTTAGTTTCGACTTTGTACGATGCGTTAATTTTCTCCATCATTTCGCGCGTCCGATCATTCTGCAGTTTGCTGTGAATTTCCTCTTTCACTTGATCGAGCGGCAGCTGCTCCTTGGCTTCAATTTTGTAAATGTAATGCCCGCCCGCGTCGTTGATGACTTGAGATACCTCACCAGCTTTCAGATCGAAGATGGCTGCGTGGGCTGCCGGTAAACCTGTGCGCCGCAATTTGGGCAGAGTCACGGTCGGCGATTCAACTTTCATGCCCGCCGCGGTAAATGCTTCCTTCTGCAATTTGGCGAAATCTTCTCCGGCGGCGGCTCGAGTCCGCAGGTCGTCGGCCAGCTTGGACATCGCTTGTTCGCCTTCGGCGCTCTTCGCTCTCTCCGCTTCCAGCGTGGCTTTTTGCTGTTCTGCGGTAAGCCTCTCGCCCTTGTTTTCGTCCTTGAGATCGGGCTGCGCTTGCCGGTTGCGCGGCACGAACAGGCGATCTACGGTGAACTGCTGGAAGTTGTCCGAGTGCTCGCTGTAATACTTTTGAACCTCGGCATCGGAAATCTTTGCCGCATCCGCCTGGATCTGACGCTGCAGCAGCGCCGCCAGAATCTGCATCCGGGCGAACTTCATCATTTGCGCATATTGCGGTGAATTCTCCAGGCCCTTTTTCATTGCAGCCTCTTCCATGGCGAGGTTACGCGGGAGCACGTTGGCCAACTGCCTTTTTACCTGGGGATTGATGGTTTTTATTTCCGGATTCGGATTCGGCGCGAGCGCAGCTGCGAGCTTCTCGAATTCCGCCTTGGTAATGACGGTCTTGCAATCCGCTGTTGTAGACTTCGCGCTCGCTGGCTTAGCCGCGGTTCCCTTTGCCACTGCCTTTAACTGACCCTGGCACACTCCATTTATGGTCAGAACAGCCGCGGTTGGGGCAACGGCGGCTGCATCCTCTGAAGGCGCGGCCGCTCGCGCTGCCGCCGCTAACGGTGGATGGCTCGCCGGTGAGGACCCGGCCGGAGTGGCTTGTCCCCAAGCCAAGGATGCAACTAGAAGACACAACAGCCCACTGCTACGCATACGATCAGTTCCTCCAGGATTCGTCCACCGGATCGGTGAAATTGTTGAGCACAAAATCCTAGCACAATGGCGCGCATACGGGGTTTCTATGAGCGCAGAATGCCGATGAATTCAGATCCTTCGTATCGTTTATGGTCCCTGGATACTTTCGGATGTGCTGATTTGTTGGCAGTTTCCGGGCGCTACGGCGATAATTTTCATATGTCGGGAATCCCCGCGATTTCGTCGCCGGAAGCCATGCGGGCGGAGAAGCGTACCGCTGCAGGAAACTCGGTTGTCGCGGCGGTCGTCATTACCGGCCTTAAGAGCGTCGTTGGCATCAGCACGGGCAGCCTGGGCATTCTCTCCGAAGCGGCGCACTCCGGGCTCGATCTCATCGCCGCGCTATTGACGTTTTTTTCTGTCGGAGTCTCCGACAAGCCCGCCGATGCCGACCATCAATATGGGCATGGGAAGATCGAAAGCTTCTCGGCATTCCTTGAAACCGGATTGTTGCTGATCACCTGCGCATGGATCATCTATGAAGCGGTGCTGCGCTTGTTTTTCCGCCACATCGAAATTGAACCTTCCCTTGCCGCATTTGCGGTGATGATTTTTTCTATGGGCGTGGACTTTTGGCGCTCGCGCGTTTTAGGTCGAATCGCCCGCAAATACGACAGCCAGGCGCTGGAAGCCGACGCGCTGCATTTCTCCACCGATATCTGGTCGGGCGGAGTCGTTGTTCTGGGGCTGGCGCTAGTCTTGGTGGGACGCGTTTCTGAGCTGGATTGGCTCCGCGATGCCGATCCGATCGCCGCACTTTTTGTTGCGGGCGTCGTAATTTCGGTCAGCTGGCGCTTGGCCCGCCGCACTGTCGACGCGTTGCTCGATGCGGCGCCGCCGGGTGTGCGCTCGCGGATTCAGGATGCGGTTTCGCACGTTGACGGTGTGCTGGAAGTCGACCGGATACGCATCCGCCGGGCGGGAAATCGCTACTTCGCGGACCTGAACGTCGGCCTGGCCCGAACGGTGACCTTCCAGCGCTCCGGACAATTAGCTGAGGCCGTTTCGGCCGCAGTGCATCGCATTCTGCCCGATGCTGATGTTACCGTCCAGCCGTTGCCGCGCGCGCAGCGTACCGAGAACATTTTCGACCGCATTCGCGCGGTGGCCACGCGCAAGAATCTAAACGTGCACGATATCAGCGTGCAGGATCTCGCCGGCCATCTACACGTAGAGCAACACATCGAACTCGACGAGCGCATGACCCTCAAGCACGCTCACGACCAGGTCACGGAACTTGAAGCCGAAATGCGCCGGGACATTCCCGAGATTGCGGACATCCTCACACACATCGAGAGCGAACCGGCCACGATTGAAGCTTCGGAAGAGTTGCTGAGCGATGCGGAACTGGAGCGGCGGCTACGAGCCGAGGCAGCGCATTTCCCGGAAATTCTCGACGTGCACGAATTCGTTTTCAAGCGCGTGCGCGGGCGTTTGTTTGTGTCTTGTCACTTGACGCTTTCTGACGACCTTTCGCTGGCGCGGGTTCACGACCTTCAGACAGAACTCGAAACCCGTTTTAAGCAAGCCGCGCCGGAGCTGTTCCGGGTTCTCATTCATCCCGAGCCCAGCACCGATAACCGACGATAGTTAGTTTTGTGTGCTGTCGTCCTCAGCCGCGCCGAGGTTCAAACGGAGCGAAGGATCTCCCGCGGCACGGAATTTTCTGCGCGAGATACCTCGCCCCGCTTGTAATAACGCGGGGTTTCGGGAGAACGACGGTTATCGGCCTCGCTCAGAATCGAATCTCACCCCGCCAGCAGTGCCACGCCCGCCGCAACCAGCACCGCGGCCATCCAGCGACGACGATCGACTTTCTCGTGCAGGAAAATCTTGGCCGCAAAGGCATTGCCGATAAATGTCAGCGATGCAGCTGCGGGTCCAACCAGGCTGACGTCTCCCCAGGAAAGAGAAAACAGCAGACTAAAGAAAGACAGAGCCATCGCCATCACACCAGCGGAAAAAAGAGGATTGCCCAGAGTTCGCCGCATCACCGTCCACGCGCCAGATCGTCGCCAAAGATCACTCACATCGCCGACCTGTCTCATTGCGCGCGAGAGCAGAACATCGCCGACGACCGACGCAAGCGCAACTGCCAGGATCGATGCCCACGTATAAGCAATCGCAATCGAATGCTGATTCATGATTCCACCCCGCCAGGAGCAGCCCGCTGGTGTTCCGTAGCATTGTCGGCAACGCGCTCCGGTCCTGAACCGGCGACGCGGGAAGAGTCCTCACGTGAAGTCGCCGCCGGAGTCGTGGCCACAAAGCCGACTCCAACCGAAATCAATGCGATCCCAATCCATCGCGACAGGCTGACGTGCTCGTGGAGGCCAAATTTCGCGATTAGCGCCAGCAAAACGTATCCCAGAGAACTCGCCGGCAACACGTATGTCAGGTCGGCCCAGGAGAGCGCATTCATGTACGTGGCGAAGAATCCCACAAGGAGAACGATGCCCACGGCCACAAAGGGATTAAGCAAAGCCACGATCAGAGTTGGCAGACGATGAAGGGAAATGCTGCCGGTCTGCTTCATGCCCTGCGAAAGGATGGCATCGCCGGTGGCGGCGAAAACCGCCACCCCAGCCAGCACAAGATATTTGCGGAAGCTCACTTGCCGCTCGAGAGATTGAAGATACCTAAGCGACCCGGCCGGAGCGGGGAATGCACTTTGCGGCGCTAGGCTTTAGCCGGTTCCGCGGCACGTGCCGTCTCAGCATGTTTCTTGACCATCTTATTGCGCGCCGAGCGCAGCTTCAGAAACGTTTTGGCCTCATGATACAAACGTTTGCGCTCATGGCCATCAAAGGCGGCTTTGCGCAGAATGCGGATGACGGCCTTCGGCCGGAAATAATATTCGTCGTAGAAGCGGTGCACCGCGGACAGAATCTCATCGGCCGGTAAGCCCGGATATTGAATGTGCGCGAGTTGATGGCCGCCCTCGTCGACCATCTTGCTGTCCGCGACCATGAATCCGTTCTTCACGGCGTAATCGTAGAGCTCCGTTCCCGGATAGGCATGCGCCACCGAAACCTGAATTGTCTCCACGTCGAGTTCTTTCGCGAATGCAATTGTATTGTTGATCGTCTGGTGCGTCTCGCCGGGCAATCCCAGAATGAAGTCTCCGTGAATCACCAGTCCGAGTTTGTGGCAATCTTTCGTGAACTGCCGCGCGCGTTCGACGGTCGCACCTTTCTTGATGTTCTTCAGAATCTGCGGATCACCTGATTCATACCCGACGATCAAAAGCCGGCAGCCCGCTTCTTTCATCGCCTTCAGCGTTTCATAATCGGTAGTCACGCGCGAAGTGCAGGACCATGTCAGACCCAGCGGCTTCAGCTTCGAGCACAGCTCGATCGTACGTGCCTTTTGAATGTTGAACGTGTCATCATCAAAGAAAAATTCCTTCACATTCGGCCAATATTCTTTGGCTCGCGACATCTCTCTCGCCACGTCGTCCGTCGAACGCTTGCGCCACGGATGCCCGCTCAGCGTCTGCGGCCACAAACAGAAGGTGCACTGTGCCGGACAGCCGCGCGTGGTATAAAGCGCCACATAAGGATGCAGCAGGAACGGCACGTTGTACCGCGTGACATCGAGATCGCGCCGGTAGATATCCGTGACATGTGGCAGCGCGTCAAGATCCTGAATCTGCGGCGCATCGGGATTATGCACGACCTTGCCGTCCTTCAGAAACGAAACGCCGGGAATTTCCTCGAGTGGCCTACCCTTGGCGTAGTCGACCACCGCATAATCAAATTCCTTGCGGACGATGAAATTGATAGCCGGGCAATCACGCAGAGATTTCTCCGGCAGAACGCTGACGTGCGGGCCCACGAACGCAATCTTGATCGCCGGATTCGCGTCTTTGATCGCAGCGGCCAGACGAATGTCTCCGGGGAAACCGGGCGTCGAGGTGAACAGAACTAAGAACTCGTAGTCTTTGGCAATCTGAATCGTTTCTTCGCCGGAAACGTGGTGCGGTGGCGCATCTAGCAGGCGAGCGCCTTCCAGCATCCCGGTCGGATAGGCAAGCCATACCGGATACCAGTAGCTCTCAATCTCGCGGGTGGCAGGCCAGCGTGAGCCGGCTCCGCCGTCAAAGTTCTCAAACGATGGGGGATTCAGAAACAGCGTCTTTAAGGGCATATTTCTTAGATTCTGATTCTAGCATCTGCGGCATGGCCGATTGCGGAGCACGCCGTGTCAGCGCGGGTTCCGGAATCCGGGCACAACCCCAACTAGGCCTAAGTGCTTGATTCCAAGGCTACTCGCAAACCCGAACGAGAGCATGCAAAGTAGGCTGAGTGAGGGTTTCCCTGCAGTAAAGGGTGAAATTCAGCGCTAAATGGGAGGCGTTACCCGCCTTCGCTGTACTCATCCGGCACACTGAACGTAACGCCGCGATCCTGATTCGCTTTGATCGTAGCCGGGATGTCGAGCTCCGACAGAGGAATCTTGACCGTCTGCTGCGGAGCGAAGTTCCACAGCGTGTCGCCTACGATCGCGTAATTCTGGATTTCCTCTTTGTGCTGATTCCGGAATACAAGCAGTGTCGAACGCATGATGGAGTCGGCCGTCTGTTCATGGCTTCGTTCCGCCTCCTGCATGCGCTCGGGATCGAGCGGCGGACGAACATAAGCATATTGGTTATCGCGATCTGGCTGGCTCTGACCCTGCGCATCCGCATATCCCTGGTTGTATGCATTCTGATACGCGTCCTGATCGCCATCCATCTGTTCCTGTTGGAGCATCTGCTGCTCGCGCAGATTGTCCTCGTTCATCTGCTCGGCGACGGCCAAATCATTCTCGTAGTCGCTATTGTCGTAATTGCTGTTGTCCTCGGAGTCCCACCAGTACCACCACGGATCGAAGTAACCCCAACCCCCATAATACGGATAACCCCATCCGTATCCCCAACCTGAGTACGGATATGTCCGAAAGCGCAAGCCAATTCCGCCATGGTTGCCGTTGCGCCCAAATCCATTGCGGCCCAAACCGCTGCGCCCAATGCCACCGGGCCCGAACCCGCGACCGAACCCTCCCCGGCCAAATCCGTTGCTTGCGAAAGGCTGACGCACGAGTGGCGAAGTAGGAGGCGTGAAGCCGCCTGTGGGCGGATGATTAAAGCCGAATGTGGGTGGGAGTTGAGAAAATCCGCGAGAAAAACCAGGACCACTGAAGCTACGTACGCCGGGGCTACCGCTGAATCCGTGTCCAGCGAAGCCGCCGCCGCTGAAGTGGCCACCAAAGCCGCCGTGGCCGCCTCCGCCGAAGCCACCGCCATGACCACCGCCGCGCTGGGCCCACAAAGGTAGGGCCAAGATCAGGGCGAACGCCGCAATGGCCATCCCACGGCGCATACTAGCCTCATTATAAGCCCGCATGGCAACACCCCGAACTCTCTCAAATCTTTAGATGCACCGACTTACATAACAGCGGATTTGAAGTTATTGCAGTGGCGATAACGATTCGCAAGCTGCTTCGCTGGGAATCCCAGATCCGCTGGGTTGTACGCGCACGACGGCATCTTCAAACGAGCAAAAACTGCGAATTCCGGTCTGGTTCACTGCTTGAGGTATCGCCGTCGCATAATATTGCACCGCCGGCGGCCCCCCCGATCCAGTTGCTGCGAAGTTATAGCCGGCCTTCACTCCCGAAGCGAGCACGCTGTCGATCAGGCACGCGGTCGTCTGGCTCGGCGTGCATGGCGACACGCCACCCAAATTGGCCAGCGTTGCGGCGTAACCCACCGTCGGATACGCCGACTGATAGCTGATCATCGCCGTGTTGATCGTCTGCATTGACTTTACGGCCGATGCCTCATTGGCCGCCATTTTCGCGTGCAGCAGGTTGGGAATTGCAATCGCAGCAATGATGAGAATGATCGCCACGACGATCAGCAATTCGATCAGGGAAAATCCGCTCTGTCGGAAATTTCGAGGTGAAACTGTCATTTTGTGAACCATGGGAGAACCGCCCCTTCCGCCGCAATCCGGCGCCTCAAGCTTACCACCGAATGCTCCTTTGCGGGGCGAAATCGCCCGCCAGAAGCGGCATTTAGCCCGTTCCCTGAGGCTGTCGAGAGGGCATCCGGCCAGGCTGCTCGATATCCTCTGTCACATAGAATCGCGCAACATCCGGCTCTTGCAAAATTTTTTGAGTGCTGGGATGGTAGCTGGGACTTAGGACTCCGGACTCACGACTCAGTTTGGATACAGGGCTAACGAATGGCGCAAATTCCTTGACTACGGACTCTACCGGATTGGCCGCATTTACGCCTCTGTGAAGAAATGCTCCCTTTGCTGGACGGGGCTGGGAACTTGACTCCCGCGGGCGCGCTTGGGAGCTTTCAACAAGCGCTTCCGATAGCGCTGGGTCTTTAGTCCTGCCTCTGTCCGGATCGACCTATTTTTTCTTCTTGTTTTTCTTGCTTGCCGGCTTTTTAAGGTGTGCCGCCTTTTTGTCGGTTTTTGCTGCAGGCTTCGCAGATTTCCCAGCAGTTTTAAGAGTAGTTGGCTTGCTGTCGATTTTTGTGGGCCTGGTTTTTTCCGGCATGACAGGCGGTGCCGTTTTCGGCGCACCAGGAGCATTGCTTGCCGCGGCCACAGATTTCTTTCCCTTCGGTCCTGGTTTTCCGGAAGTTTGGACCGCTGCGGCTTCCGCCGACACTTTCGCAGCCCGTCCACGTCGAGGTGCAGGCGGGGGTGGCGGAGGAGGCGGGGCGAACGGTTTCAAGTATTTCAAAATCTCGGTTCTGGTGCGCAGCTTGCCATCGAGCAGCAGCATGAACACGTCACGGGCAATTTTCGGATACTCAGGCAGCTGCGGCGTGATCAGAAGTTCGGTCATCTCCGGCAACGGAATCTTCTGCTGCACTTGCCGCCACTTGGTCAGATAATTCTTGATTTTCTGCTCAACCGATTGCTGCCTGGCGGTCACGGCGAGAAACAGCACCATCTCCGGCCGCGCGTTGCTCAGGAGCTGCCACGTGCGCGAGGGAGTCGATGCTTCTTTTCCCATCAGCCGCTTTGCCAGCTCTTTGGCATGATCTTCGATATCTCGCCAGGCCTCGACCAGATCTCTGCGCGGAATCATGCGTTGAATCTCAGAGATATCCTTTTCCGGCATCCGGGCGGTGAGGAAGTACATGACGGCTGGTCCGGCGTCTGGCGCGTAGCCGAGATCGACCATCTGCTGGCGCGTCTTCATCAGAGCGCCCAAACCCTCGGCATCGGCTTTGGCTGACGTCCACCGCGGATGCAGTACCTCGAGCCAGCCTTCCTTTTCCAGCATCTTAACGACGAGCAGCGGATCATCTTCATGCGCCAGGGCTGCAATCTCGTGCCCGATCGAGCTGCGCAGGATGTAATCGATGTACTTGCCTTCCTTGGCCGCGGCGTAACGCGCCTGCGTACGTTCTTCGAGCGGCCAATGGAAACGGGCAGAGAAGCGCGTAGCACGGATCAGACGCGAAGGATCTTCGAGGAAGGCGTAGTTCTGCAGGATCCGGATTAGCTTGGCTTCAATATCGGCGACGCCGTTAAAGGGGTCGAGCAGCAGCCCGCGCGACCCTTCATTCAGAGAAAGAGCCATCGCGTTGACTGTGAAATCGCGGCGGCGGAGGTCTTCGTGGATTGTGGCCGGCGCTACAATTGGCGGTTTGCCGGTTTTCTCGCGCTGCTCGGTCCGCGCCATGCTGATTTCGGCGCGGGCATTTCCGGGGAGCGAGACGAACAGCGTGCGGATGTCTTCTTCAATCGCTGTGATCCGGGCCCCAGCTTTCTCCAGATCCTTCTGTAATTTGAGTGGATTCCCCTGGATCGTAAAATCAAGGTCGCGGATGGCAAAGCCGCTGATGATGTCGCGAATGGCGCCACCGGTCAGATAAAGGTTCAACCCGGCCGCCCGGGCCACTTCCTGTATCAGGTTGACGCCTTTAAGTTGATCCGGCGTCAGCCGAAGCTCCATCGTGTAAATGTAATCAGCCATTCGCGTTAGCGGCCCACAGGCCGATCATGCAACGCTCGACGACTATTCCTTTTCCAGACCGGCTCGAATCGTAGGAAGTACAGATTTCCACAATTTTTGCACAGTGCAAGGTGCGAATTGTCCGCAAAATGTTGCTTTCACTGTGCAAGTATCGGTATATCAAGCGTTTAGGAAGCAATAATACTTTGCAGCAAGCTATTGAAAATAACACAAGGTTTACGGTTTGGCTACTGGCAAGGCGGATTCCGCGAGTTTCTCGGCGAAAAGTGCGAGAATCGAAGCGCAGGGATTAGGGGACGAGGGGTCAGTAGCCAGTTCAACTCGCCCAGGTTCTGACGTCCGACGACCGCTGATTCCTGGCCCTGCTTTTCATGCCCTCGACTCACAAAAAGGTGATCGTTCGCAAGATGGATCGCGATTCCGTCTCCGGGTACGTGTCGCCGGCGGAGTACGTCCGCGAGGGCAAACTGGAATTGCTCAATACCTCCGGCACGGTGATCGCGATCGATTTGCATGAGATCAAGGGCGTGTATTTTGTTCGCGAATTCGGCGATTCCGAATCGCTCACGCGCAAGACATTTACCTCACGCCCGCGCTCAGAAGGACTCTGGGTGCGTCTGCGCTTCAAAGACAGCGAAATTTTGGAAGGTCTCATGCCCGCCGATCTGGCGCAAACCATGCCGGAAGGATTTCTGATAAATCCTCCGGATCAGCGCTCCAACACGCAGAGGATTTTTGTCCCTCGCACGGCCTTGGAGTCTCTGACGGTGCTTGCGGTGATTGGCGCGAGCCGCCGCAAACGCCGCCCGGAGGATCAGCGGCAAGTGCCCATGTTTGAAGAGTGAGGTTGAAGAGTGATTTTCGAACCGTGATCGGGCGCACACCCGAGTCTCTTGAACGCCGCGTCCAAGGCGCAAATCGGGCGGTGCGGAATTCGAAAAATCATTGAACTACGGCTCTAGGTTGATGTACTGTGTGATCGCCACACGGGCATCTGCCCGCCAAGATACGGCCGGTGTTCCCCTGTTCCCCGCTGCTCCGGTCGCCTCGCGTGGAGACAACTGAATACTCGGGTCCCGAGGTGTGTCGATGAAAGCGAGCGTTTCTTCGTCTTCCTGTCGTCATTCCCTGTCTACTGCCTTTTCGTTTCTGACTATAGGCACCATCCTTCTCTTCAACCGCGCATCGCTCGCCCGGCAATCGGCGAATGCTGGGATTTCGCCCAGTCCGCAGCCGTTGATCACGCAAGCGATCGATGAAACGCAGCTGACTACACTTACAGGCAACACCCATCCTCTTGCGCGCCCGCAATTCGATCTCGGGACTGCTCCCGCCACATTGCCGATGGAGCGCATGCTGCTGGTCCTGAAACGCAGTCCACAGCAGGAGGCGGCGCTCCAGAAACTGCTCGACGACCAGCAGGATAAGAACTCGCCCAATTATCACCAATGGCTCACGCCCGAGGAGTTCGGCAGACAATTCGGTCCCACTGACGCTGATATCCAGACGATCACCGCCTGGCTGCAGTCGCACGGATTTCAAGTGGGCACTACGAAAGGCCGCACCGTCCTTGAGTTTTCCGGATCAGCCAGCCAGGTTCAGCAAGCCTTTCACACTACGATCCACAAGTATCTGGTGAATGGTGAGCAGCACTGGGCCAACGCCAGCGATCCACAGATCCCGACGGCGCTGACCCCGGCAGTGGCAGGCATTGATTCGCTGAATGATTTTCCGCGCCACCCGATGAATGCTCCCGCGGGTGAATTCAAGCGCGATCCAGCAACGGGAAAAATCGAGGCCGTGAAGCCTCTGTACACTTTTCCTTCGGGCTGCATTCAGGACGACACCAGCAGCAACGCTTGTTATTACGGTGTCGGGCCTTACGATTTCGCGAAGATTTATAACGTCCAGCCCTTGTGGACCGCCGGGACCAACGGTACGGGCCAGACCATTGCCATCGTCGGGGAAACGAACATCAATCCGCAGGACGTCGCCAATTTTCGCAGCCTGTTCGGCCTCGCTGCCAACCCCCCGAATATCATTCTGAATGGCCCGGACCCAGGTATCGTGGGCGACGAATCAGAAGCCGACATCGACGTGCAGTGGTCTGGGGCAGTGGCGCCCAATGCCACGATTGATTTCGTTGTTTCGCAATCGACCGAAACGACTGCCGGAATTGATTTATCCGCCTACTACATCATTGAAAACAACCTCGCGGGCGTCATGAGCGAGAGCTACGGCTATTGCGAGTTAGGACTGGGCACGGCCGGCAATCAGTTCTACAGCAACCTCTGGCAGCAGGCCGCGGCACAAGGCATCACTGCGTTCGTTTCCGCGGGAGATGGTGGCGCGGCTGGCTGCGACAACTTCAACGCGGCTCCCCCGGCGCCCGCGCAGTACGGTCTCCAGGTCAGCGGATTTACTTCCACCCCCTACAACGTCTCCGTCGGCGGCACCGATTTCAACGACTTCAGCAATCCCGCAACCTACTGGAGCACGACCAACAACTCGACCACGCAAGCCTCGGCTCTCAGCTACATTCCCGAAACTACCTGGAATGATTCCTGCACCAACTCGATCTTCAGCACGCTCGGCTTTAGCACGAGTGCGGAAACCAATTGCAACAATTCGCAGTTGCAGGGTTTCGTCATTCCCGAGGGCGGATCAGGAGGCATGAGCGCCTGCACCACCCCGAGCGGTGAGACGCCGGCCAGTTGTGCTGGGGGATATGCGAAACCAACCTGGCAATCTGGAACCGGCGTTCCCAGCGACGGCAAGCGCGATATACCCGACGTTTCATTGTTTGCCAGCAACGGTTTCGTCGGCAGTTTCTACATCATCTGCCAGTCTGACGAGACTCCTAGCGGGACGTGCGATCTGAACGCTCCGTACCAGGATTTTCTCGGATTCGGCGGGACATCGGTGTCGTCCCCAGCGTTTGCCGGAATCATGGCGCTGGTGAATCAGCAGTATGGCCGTCAAGGCAACGCCAATTACGTGCTCTACAAGCTGGCGGGAAAATCCGGAGCAAGCTGTGCTTCCGCTGTCGGTAATGGCACGAGCTCGAGCTGCATTTTCAACGACGTCGTCTCGGGCACGAATGCGATGCCCTGCGCCACCGGTTCGCCGAACTGCACAACAAGTCTTGCCGGCGATGCCTACGGCGTCTTGACCGGCTACGCCACAACCGCGGGATACGACCTTGCTACCGGTCTGGGATCGGTGAACGCGCAAAATCTGGTGAGCAAGTGGAATTCAGTCAGCCTGCTGCCGTCAGTCACAACCTTGAGCACTTTGACTCCTACGACCATCACGCACGGGCAATCGGTTAATTTCAGCGTGACCGTGCAGCCGAAGTCCGGAACGGGAGCGGCTCCAACCGGTCTGGTTTCGTTGGTTGGCGGATCTCCGAGCGGTCCCTTCGGTGCATTTAATCTGACCAGCAGCGGCGCATTCTCGGGCACCACCGACATGCTTCCCGGCGGAACATACACCCTCACTGCTCATTATCCCGGCGACTCGAATTACAGCTCCAGCGATTCGAGTGGGATCAGTGTGACCGTGAACAAGGAAAATAGCCAGCCGCAGATTTTCCTGGTGACGCTTGACTCCAACGGAAACGTCATCAACGGCGATACCACAACAGCAACCTACGGCTCCCCGTACATTCTCCGCGTAAATGTCCAAAACTCGGCAGGGCAGATGTGCAACCCCGTGGCGACCTCCGGAACAACGCAAACGGCCTGTCCCACCGGAACGGTGACGATGACCGATAACGGCAGTTCTCTCGATGCCGGCACATACACGCTGAACAGCTACGGATATTTCGAGGACTGGGCGGTTCAGCTTCCCGGCGGGACAGACAGTGTGAAGACCGTCTATTCAGGGGACAACAGCTTTAGCACGAGCACGGTGACGACACCGATTACGATTACGCCTGCCACAACGAGCATAGCTCCGCCCGCCACCTCGGGTGGCACGGTCGGTGGGTTGTTCACTTCTAACACAGCTGTAACCACAACCAGCTCTGGCGTGGGCCCCACGGGCACCGTGACTTTCCTCTCGAACGGCACTGCTATCCCAGGAAGTGTCTCCTACGACATATTGAATGGCTCGGCATCTTACCCCGCCGGCCTTGCCGCCATCTTCGTAAGTTCCGGCTATCCGTTCTCGTCGGCGGGCACATACAGCATCACGGCGGCTTACAGCGGAGATACGAACTATGCCGCTGCGACGTCAGCCCCGACCACTATCAAAGTGCAGTACCCAAGCCCGACGGTGAATATCACTCCGGCGACGCAAGACGTAAATCCTGGAGCCACCGCTACTCTCAGTGCTCTAGTCGACACGACGAACAAATCCATCTATCCCACAGGAACGATCACATTTGTCAACTTAACAGGCAACGGCGGGGTATTGTCCGGGCCGACCGCCTGCGCT
>Ga0335072_10002297_pt1 | contig 29789 bp, 27 predicted proteins | sample Lox_Sample_21_FD_206725 | JGI IMG/M metagenome (GOLD analysis project Ga0335072, IMG submission 206725) | Soil microbial communities from Loxahatchee National Wildlife Refuge, Florida, United States - Lox_Sample_2.1 | ecosystem: Environmental > Terrestrial > Soil > Wetlands | place: USA... | reverse complement strand
CAACAAAGTAAGAAAGCGCCGGCAGAAGAAGCGTCAAAATTCTCAGATATAGCCGCACGTAACTGAGGCGACTCAGGATCACTCCAAGACTCCCTTCCTACAGCGCTTCCTCTAGGTTCGTTTTCGAGATTAGGTCCGATTGATTCTTGAGTTCTGCAATTTGGCAGCCGCTCGGCTGCAAGTTCATTTCCAGAGGTGAAACCATTTCAGAAACTCACATGCGCAACGATCGTCTGAGATGAGGGGCAGGTGACAAGGGTTGATGGGGCTTCTGGCGCAGACATCAAGCTATGGGTGTCACGACGTGCGCATGCAGCCTTTGAAATACCTCGAAGGCCATTAAGTGCGCGGAGAACACCCGGACTAAGCGCAATTCGAGAGGCGAAATCATCGACTCCAGTGCTTTCATGACAACTCCTCACGTTCCGCTTACAATGAGACAGAAGTTTTCTCAGCTGGAACTGTCGGCGGTTCCCTTCCCAACAAACTCTAGTGGGCGAGAGCGGGCCGTAAGGTTGTGCGAAAACATATAAGACGGGTGGGCGTCACTCGAATTCAAAAATGCGATTCCAACGGGTTGGCAGCTATTTGTTTCGCGGGATCGGTGTCCGCATGCTGGCAGGTTTCTGTCTTTCCATCTGCCTGGCGGCGTCACCGGTGAATGTAAAGAAGCTGGCAGATGGGGTCGATGCGCATTACAACCGTCTGCAATCTCTGGAAGCAAATTTTACCGAGATCTACCGGGGCGCAGGTATGGACCGCACCGAGTCGGGCACGCTCTGGCTGAAAAAACCTGGCAAGATGCGCTGGGAGTACCGTTCTCCGAGAGAGAAGCTGTTTGTCTCCGACGGGAAGCTTGTGTGGTTTTACGTCCCGGCCGACAGACAGGCGCGGAGAGAACCCGCAAAGAAGCTCGATGACTTGCGATCGCCTCTCTCCTTCCTGCTGGGAAAGACTCGGCTGGAGAAGGAGTTACGCGGATTGTCGGTAGCGCCGGATGTGACTCCGGTCGAGGCTGGCGACGTCGTCCTACGTGGCCTGCCGCAGGCGATTGCCGACCAGGTGAGCGAGGTTCTCCTGGAGATCACGCCCGATCGTGAGATCCGTCAAATTACGTTGCAGGACGTGGATGGATCGACCACGCAATATCGCTTTAGTGATCAGAAGGGCGATGTTGCGGTTGCAAACCTGCAATTTGAATTTCGGCCGCCAGCGGGCACAGAGGTGGTGGAGGGGTTACAACCATAAGCTTCGTGTATGTGTCTGATTCAGAGACAAATACATTGTGGAACGAGTATCAACGGAGTCACTTGTTGTTGGAACTGGAAAAACATCGCAGGGTTCATGAGCTTAGAATACGAGCGACGGTTCGTGCGTTTCCTTCGACGGAACGAAACCATTGAATGGCTGACTTTCTAGTCAAAATCGCAGACGAGCGCGGCCGAATCCAGCAGCACGTGGAGCAGGGATATTCGGAATCCGAGGTGCGCGACCGTTTTGCCCAACAGGGCTATCTGGTCTATTGGGTCAAGCCGCAGGGTATCCTGAGCGGCGGCTTGGCCATGCGCCGCCGCCGGAAACTCAAGCAGACCACCTTTTTGGTTTTCAATCAGCAGTTTCTGACGCTCGTGCGCGCCGGATTGCCGATTCTGAGCGCGCTCGAATTGCTGATCAAGCGCCAGAAAGACGCGCAGCTCAAGCAGATTCTCGAGAATGTCCGCGACCGCGTCAGAGGCGGCGAGTTGCTCTCGGACGCCTTCGCGGCCCAGGGAATTATTCCCAAAATCTATACGACGACCCTGCTGGCGGGGGAAAAGAGCGGCGCCATCGATGAAGTGCTCACTCGCTACGTCAACTTTCAGCGCATGGCGCTATCGTTTCGAAAGAAGCTGTTTGTGTCGCTGATTTATCCCACATTGCTGGTAAGTGTCGTGCTCATCATGGTGACGTTCCTGTTCACCTACGTGGTTCCAAAGTTTGCCGAGCTGTTTAATAGTCTTGATGCCAAACTGCCCGCGATCACGGTTTTCATGCTGGCCGTCGGTCAGAATGCGCAGAAGTATGCGCCCTTTGTGCTGGTGGGGCTGGTGATTGCGGCATTTGTGCTATGGCGCTGGAAGGAGACGGATCGCGGCGGCGATCAGATCGACCGCATGATTTTGGGATTACCGTTGCTGGGCGATATCCGGCTGAAACATCAGGTCGCAGCTTTTTCCCGCATGCTGTCGACTTTGCTGCAGGGCGGATTGCCGCTGGTTCCTGCGATGGAAACCGCCGGTTCTTCCATGAGCAGCCGCCGCATTCTGAAAGGCGTGAATCGCGCCAGTATTCGCGTGCGCGAAGGACAAGGCTTGGCCACCAGCCTGGAAGAGCAGGAGATTTTTCCGGAACTTGCAGTGGAGATGATTGAAGTCGGCGAATCGACTGGAGCGCTGCCGGCCATGCTCAACTCGGTCGCCGAATTCTATGAAGAAGACGTGCAGACGGCGTTGGGCGCGGCCATGGCGCTGATCGAGCCGCTAATTCTGATCATCATGGCGGTGTTCGTAGGGGGCGTGCTGATCTCGCTCTATTTGCCGATCTTCACGCTGGGAGTGCATTGAGGAAGCGTGCCAAACGCGCGATTATTGCGTCGCGGCTTTTCTTAATGAAAGTCGCGCAACGCTTCGCGCGGCGCGTCTAGCTCCTTTGGCGGGTAAAAAGCGCCGGCCTCAGGATGACAATCTTTGGAAGTAAACAGCAAATGGCAGACAAGAAATCAGTCTTCGTGCATGGCGGCAACGGGGGGAACGTGGCCACGGACACGGGCAACCCTGTGAGCGACATGGGACGCGCGCAGGATGTTGCCCGTCGCTATCGCTGCGAATTTATCGATCTCACCAATTACGAACTCCATCACGATCTGTTCAAGAAAATCTCGCCCGATCTGATGTTCCGCTACAAGTTCGTTCCGCTGGAAGAAACCGGAGACGGGCGGCTCGCCATCGCTATCGCCGACCCTAGTCAGCTGATGATGATCGACGAGATCAGCCTGCTGCTGCAAAAGCGCATCGTCACGAAAGTCGCGACCCTGAAGCAGATCGACGACATTCTCAAGAAGACCGAACAGTCGCAGCGCGTGCTGGAAGAAGCCAGCGAAGGCTTCACGATCATTCGCGAGGATGAAGCGACCGGCGCAGAAGAAACGCTCACCATTGACAAGCTGACTGGCGGAGGCGACACCAGCCCGATCATCCGTCTGGTCGATACTACGATCTTTACGGCTTTGCAGCGGCGCGCTTCCGACATTCACATTGAAACTCGCGACGATTCCGTGGTCATTAAGTTCCGCATTGATGGCGTGCTCACCCAGGCCATGCCTCCGATTGCCAAAGAACATCACTCGACCGTTATTTCGCGCATCAAGGTCATGAGCGAGCTTGATATTTCCGAACGGCGCGTGCCGCAGGACGGACGCTTCCGGGTGAAATACAACGGCCGTGCCATTGATTTCCGCGTTTCGATCATGCCCTCGATTCACGGCGAAGATGCTGTGCTCCGCGTGCTCGACAAAGAGTCCATGAGCGAGAAGTTCCGCACGCTCACTTTGGATGTGGTCGGCTTTGATGAAAACGATTTGCGCCGTTTCCGCCGCTACATCAAAGAGCCCTACGGCATGGTGCTGGTGACGGGTCCGACGGGCAGCGGCAAAACGACCACACTTTACGCCGCGGTCAACGAGATCAAGACGGACGAAGACAAGATCATCACGATTGAAGATCCGGTCGAATATCAGCTGCGCGGCATCACGCAGATTCCAGTCAACGAGAAAAAGGGGCTGACCTTCGCCCGCGGCCTGCGGTCCATCTTGCGCCATGACCCTGACAAAATCATGGTCGGCGAAATTCGTGACGCGGAAACGGCGCAGATCGCGATTCAATCCGCTTTGACCGGGCACCTGGTGTTTACTACCGTTCACGCGAATAACGTTGTCGACGTGATCGGACGATTTCTGAACATGGGCGTCGAGCCCTACAACTTTGTCTCCGCTTTGAACTGCATTCTGGCGCAGCGGCTGGTGCGGTTGATTTGCGATTCTTGCCGGACCGAAGTGCATTATGCCCCGGAAGTGCTGGAAGCGAGCGGGCTTCATCCGGGAGAATGGGGCGAAGTTCCGTTGTATGAAGGTCCAGGATGCATCGAGTGCGCAGGCACGGGATTTCGCGGTCGAAGTGCGATTCACGAACTACTGGATTTGAGCGATCGCATTCGCGAAATGATTCTAGCGAAGAAGCCCTCGTCGGAGATTCGCCGCGCGGCCCGCGAGGAAGGAATGAAGTTCCTGCGCGAATCGGCGTTGGATAAAGTTCGGCTGGGATTGACAACGCTGAAAGAGATCAACAAGGTCACGTTTATTGAGACGATGCGGTAAGAGAACGTTTCAAAGTTTCGAGTTTCAAAGTTTCGATGTGATTACCGCCCGCGAAATTAGAAACCTTGAAACGTGAAACTTTGAAACCTTGATTACAAATGAGTCCTATTTCCAACATTCCGAAACCGAAGCTGGCATGTGAGATTGCGGCGGACCGTGTGCTCGCTGGACGGCTGAACGGCAGCCGCATGCTCGAAGCCTGCGCTGCGCGCGAACTTGTTCCCGGGATCGTGGTTCCCGATCTGGTGGAGAATAATTTGCGGCAGCGCCAGGCGGTCTCTGCCGCGATTGAATCGGCGCTGAGCAGCGTGGGTGTGCGGTCGCACGATGTGATCGCCATCATTCCTGACGCCTCGGTCCGAGTGATGATGCTTGATTTCGACACGTTGCCTTCGGACCCAGAGGAAGCGCTGGGAGTGGTGCGCTTCCGCCTGAAAAAATCGCTGCCCTTTGACATAGAGAAAGCCAAAGTTTCATTTCACGCGCAGAAAGTGAAAAACGAAGTGAAGGTCGTTGCGGCGGTGGGACTGGCGAGCGTCATCGAAGATTATGAAGCCGCATTTCGTTCCGCTGGATTCAGTCCTGGGGTCGTGCTCCCTTCGATGCTCGCAGCTCTCGGCGCGGCCGATGGCAAAAGGCCAACCCTGGTGGTCAAGGTTGATGCCCATACGACCAGCATAGCGATTCTGAATGAGGATCAACTACAGCTGTTTCGCACGCTTGAGAACGCCCGCGGGGCGACGATAACGGGGGAGCAGTTGGCAGAGGAAGTATATCCATCGATTGTCTTTTTTCAGGATACCTATCATCTGAATATTGAACGAATTTACGTTGCCGGTCTGGCGGAGGCGGCCTCGGCAGCGGCCGCGCTGCTCTCGCAGACCGAGGCGGAGGTGCAGGAACTGGTGGATGCGTCCCAGCTGAGTGCAAGCGCCGACCTGGCTTCGAGGGGGAGGATGGCCGGAGTTGTGGGAGCTTTGATCTCGTAAAATCGTAGCTTCCCCCACCCTATGAAAACCACCCTCCGACTTGGCTCGGGGCAGATTCCGGGTGGGGCACCCGATGTCATGGTTTGCCAAACTAGACACCGGGGTACTGGCAACTGCTAACTGATTTATGCGTTTTGATATTAATCTCGCGAGCCAGCCGTACGAAGATGCGCGGCATTTCTGGATGCGCTGGGGCACCGGCCTGGGCGCCGCAACCCTGTTCACGCTCGTGCTGCTCACCCTGACTGTAGTCGGATGGTTTAATGCGCGACGCGATCATCACACCATGGCGCAAATTCGCGCCGAAATTGCCGATCGCGACCAGCGCAGGATGGAAGCCGAGCGATTCCTCAGCCTCCCCGAAAATAGCACTACCCGGGATGAATCGCGGGTTCTAAATGAATTGATCGAGCGCAAGGCGTTTTCGTGGACGCTGGTGCTGGAAAACCTCGAGAAAGTCATGCCAACGAGAGTGCACCTGGTGTCGATTCATCCGGAACTCGATGCCGACAATGAATTGGCTCTCAAAATGACCGTGGCCGGCGATTCGCGGGATCGCGCTATCGAGTTGGCGCGGCGCATGGAAGATTCGCGGCGTTTCGCGCAAACGAACATTTTCTCGGAGCGTTCGACCCAAACCAAGAACGGCGATACCGAACAGTTCGACATTGCCGCGTTCTATATTCCTGAAACGTTGCCCGAAATTTCCGAGCGGACGGCAAATGCCAAGGCTGCCTCGGAAGGCGCGCAAGCGCATGACAGGCAGAGCAACAAACCACGGACCGCCGCGAAGAAAACATCGCCGATGAGGACTCCTTGATGCCCGATCTGCGGCAAACCCGAAAAAAAATCACGACTGCTCTGGTGGTCATGGCTGCACTGGACGTGTTGGCGCTGATCGTCTACGTTTCGCCGCTCGTGGGCTCCGCGGAAACACGCAAGCAGACGATCAATCGACTGCAGCTGGAGCTCACTCTAAAAACCAAGCAGGTGGAGCCTTTGGGGGATCTGCCCGGACCCAATGGCAAGGTGCAGTTAGCGAAGCATGAGATCGCGGAGTTCTATAAGAAACGTATTCCAGAGCAGGATTCAGAGATTTTTGCGGAATTCGGAAGGCTTGCCAGGGAAAACGGTGTTGCGATTGAACAAGGCAAATATAAATTTGCAGAAGGAATGCTGGGCAATCTGCAACCGGTCGAACTGGACGACGATCTGACCGGCAATTACACGGCGCTCGCGCGCTTCATCAACGCACTTGAGCGCGATGACATGCTTTTTATAATTAACAGTATCACCCTTGGCGGCGAACAGCAGGGGCCGGTCAAGTTGAATCTAAAGCTGGAAGCGTTTTTGAGGATGGGATCGTAAGTGCAACTGGGACTGGAAAACAAGAAGAAGACGATCTGGGCGGCTGTGCTGGGCGGCATTGCCGTGCTGGTGGTAGCGTATCAGCTGTGGCCGGTGTTCTTCGCTTCATCTTCGTCGCCCGACTCGAACGCGCAAGCGGCGGCTCCGGTCGCGGCGCCGCTAAGCTCCCGCCACAGTGGGTCAAAGGCACGGCACAAAGAGCGCATTGAGAGCCTGGATCCGACGCTGCGGCTCGACTTGCTAGCCGCAGTCGAACAGACGCGCTACGAGGGCACGGGAAGAAATATTTTTGTTTCGGAGCCCGACCCGGTAATCCCGACTCCCCTTGCTCGGGGCGTCACAGATCCGGTAAAGCCTGAGGACACATATCGTCTGCCCACAGTTCCTCCTCCCGCGCCCATTCCGCTGAAATTCTTCGGCTTTGCCAGCAAGCCGGGAGAACCGAAAGAGATTTTCCTTTCCGAAGGTGAGGATGTGTTCGTCGCCGGCGAAGGCGAGATTGTGGATCGCCGCTATAAAGTGATCCGCATTGCGCCCAACTCGGTGGAGATTCAGGATGTAGTTAACAGCGGGCCGCCGCAGAACATCCCGCTTACGCCCGGATAAGAACGTTTGGTTTTTAAAGTTTCACGTTGCAAGGTTTCAAGCATCCAAGCATGTAATCGTTTAACAATGAAGGTTCGCACGCAAACGCGACGCGGCTCGCGCAACCCGCAGCAGGGTTACATCCTGCTGACGCTGTTGCTGATCGTCGCTATGATGATCATCTTCGCGGCCGCGATTGTGCCCTCGATTGCGTTCGATATGAAGCGTGATCGGGAAGAAGAGATGATTCATCGCGGATGCCAGTACTCACGCGCCATTCGTGCCTATTACAGAAAGTTCGGCCGCTATCCAGTGAAGCTGGAAGATCTGGAAAACACCAATGACATGCGCTTCTTGCGCAAGCGCTATAAAGATCCGATGAACTGCAAGAATGGAAAATGCGCCGATTTTAAATTGCTGCATTTCGGCGAGGTCCAGATGGCGTTGAGCATGGGCGGTGGTCAGATTGTTGGAGCGACTCCGGTTTCGCAGATGGGACAGGGCAATGGCCAAAGTTCGTTCGGGCAATCTTCGACCTTCGGGAACAGCAGCGCATTCGGGTCGACTTCCAGTTTCGGTTCAAGCGCCAACTCGCCCGCCGGACAAGGTCAGACTACCTTCAATTCGAGCGGGACCGATTCGTCGCAATCGCAGGTTTCTGCCGACGGCACGACTGGGAACGCGTCAGCAAGTAGTGACAACAGTTCGGATGCGAGTTCCTCTTCTTCGTCGGGATCTTCACAGATTATTGGGGGGCCGATTATTGGCGTGGCCAGCTTGAGCAAGGACAAAACAATCCGCGTCTACAATAAGAAGAAAGTCTATAAGGACTGGGCCTTCGTATACGATCCTACGCTCGACCAGGGTTTGCTGATCACGACTCCTTACCAACCCTCGCTGCAATCCTTCAATACGCAGACCAACTTGAACGGACAGAACGGACAAAACCCGAACGGTCAGAATGGAACCACGGGAAGCGGTTTCGGCAACAGCTTTGGTTCGGGCAATGGATTCGGATCCAGCTTCGGAAACTCTTCCCAGACGGGCTCATCAAATGGCGGATTTGGTCAGCCGAGTAATCCGAATCCGCCGCAACAGCAGTAAATCAGGCACTCCCTCATCAGTGACCCGACCCCACCTTTGGCGCTTCGTAGTCCGTTGCTTTTGGCCGGCCTTCGATCAGCCTCATGGTGTCGACAATCGTCTTGATCACCGCCTCGTTGCCGATCGCGGTGTTCAGCATCATGTGATAGAGAGAACGGGTCGGCCAGTTGGAGTTGAAGTAGTGTTTGATGAACGCGATGCGCTCACGGTCGACCGAATCGACCAGTTCGTGGGCTTCATGGGTCGTACGACCGTCGGCGACAACACGGCGGATTTTCTCCGCCCGCGGAGCATACAGGAAAACGTGGAAGGAATCAGCTTCCTCACGCAGGAAAAAGGGAGCGCCGCGTCCGACCACAACCGCATTTCCCTCTTCTGCAATCCGATTCATGATGTCCTGCATTAAGATCATCATGCGGTCAGTGTCAAAGACCTGACTTCCGAGCGTTGAACTGCGTTCGTAACTTCCCCGCCAGAAGGCCTTGGCAAAGCGGTGCAGACCGCTATCCATTCTTTCGTCACAGCGCTTGACCGCGGAGGGGTCGACGTTGGCGACGCGTGCAACTTCCTGGGTAAGGAGCTGGTCCCAGAGCTTCCATCCCAGCTGCCGTGCCAGCTGCGCAGCGATCGCGCCGGCACCGCATCCGTACTCGCGTTCAATAGTAATAACGCGAAACATGCTTACATTTAGTGTACTGCCATTCCCGTCGGCTTATGCTTTCTGATCAGGAAGACCATCGGCACCATAAGCAGAATGGCCCATCCCAGGAATCGGAAGCAATCAATATAAGACAGCATGGTTGCCTGGCCAATCACGGATTGCTGGATCATAGCCCACGGTACAGAAGACGTGCCCGCGGTAGGACCGCCGCGGCTCTGCAGGAACTGCCCCAGAGCATTCAACCGCGCTTGCAGCAGAGGATTGGTCGCCGTCAGGTGGCTGGAAAGATAATTCAGGTGCACCTGACTTCGCCGGTCGAGCAACGTGGTTACAACCGAGATTCCGACGCTGCCTCCGATGTTGCGAGCCAGATTCATCAAGCCAGAGGCGGCATTGTTCTTGTCGCGTGGCAGAAATGCGTACGCGGCCGTGTTGATGGGGACGAACAGAAACGCCATCCCTGCGGCCTGATACACGCGTGCCATGGTCACGGTGTGGAAATCGATCAGCAGGTCGAAGTGCGTCATGTGAAAAAGCGAGAACGACAGCACCACCAAGCCGAAAAATAGCAGCCAGCGCGGAGAGTGGCGCGACAGCAGAAATCCGACCAGCGGCAGTAGTGCCATGATTACGAAACCGCCAGGCATCAGCGCCAGTCCGGCCTGTTCGGCCGTCCATCCCATCAACTCCTGCATGAACAACGGAAGCAGCAAAGTGCTGCCGAGCAGGGCAAAGCCGAGCATGAACATCAGCAGGTTCGAGATGCCGAACGTACGGTCGCGGAACAGGTGCAGATCGACAATCGGATCTTTGTTTTTCCATTCCCAGATAATCACGAATATGAGCGAGACCACGCTGACGATGGAAAACCAGACGATGAAGTGTGAACTGAACCAGTCGTCGCGCTGGCCCTTGTCCAGAACAACCTGAAGCGTTCCCAGACCCAGGGCCACAAATCCCAGGCCGATGTAGTCGATATGAGTCTCGCTGAGCCTGCGACGGCGCAAATATGGCGGATCTTCGATCAGCCGCGATGTCAGCAGGATCGATAGAATGCCGACCGGAATGTTGATGAAGAAAATCCAGCGCCAGGTGAAATTGTCGGTGATCCAGCCGCCTAGCGTTGGTCCAATCGCGGGCGCCGTGACGACAGCTACGCCATAGATTGCGAAAGCCATTCCGCGTTTGGCAGGAGGAAATGTATCGGCAAGAATGGCCTGCTCGCTGGGTTGCAAGCCTCCTCCACCCATCCCCTGTAGAACACGAAAGAGAATCAGAATGCTCAGATTGGGCGCCAGCCCGCACATGAACGAACTGATCGTGAACAGTGCCACGCATCCCATGTAGAAGTTCTTGCGGCCGAGAATCGAAGATAGCCATCCACTGAGCGGAAGAACGATAGCGTTCGAGACCAGATAGGAAGTGAGAATCCACGTGCTCTCATCCACGCCCGCCGAGAGGCTGCCGGCGATGTGAGGCAAGGCGACGTTGGCAATGGAAGTGTCGAGCACTTCCATGAAAGTCGCCAGCGTGACCGTGAGCGCGATAATCCATGGATTCACTGCCGGACGCCACGCATCCGCGTGATCCAAGGTGGTTGTAGCAGCGCTCATTGACGAAGCCAGACCTTGGGCTCGACCGACATGCCGGGACGCAACGCGTGGTCTTTGTTTTGGTCGGGATCGAGCACGATCTTGACTGGTATCCGCTGCACGACCTTCACATAATTTCCCGTCGCGTTTTCTGGAGGGAGCAGGCTGAAACGCGCACCGCTGGCGCCAGCAATGCTGTTGACCTTGCCGTTGTAGCTTCGGCCGTTGGCATCGACATGGATGGTGACCGGCTGACCCACGCGCATATCGGCGAGTTGGGTCTCCTTGAAGTTGGCTGTGATCCAGATGTCGCTGAGATTGATCACGTTCATCAACTGCTGGCCCGGGGAAACGTTTTGTCCGACTTCGACGGTCCGATTGCTCACGATGCCGTCAATAGGAGCTCGGACTCTGGTGTATTCGAGGTTCAGCGAGGCTTGATCAAGAGCCGCTTTCTTTTGCTGCGCGACAGCGAGAGCTTGAGAGGCGCGCGCACGGGTGACTCGCATCTGCCGCGGCGCGGTCGAGGCGTACTGGTAATTTGCCTCCGCCTGCGTCAATCGCCCTTCCGCCTGCGTGACCTGCTGCTGAGCGGCCTGCGCGGTGGCTTTTGCGCCCTGAACTGTCGCGGCGCTGGCTGCCGCCGCGGCGTAAGCCTCATCATATTGTTGCTCCGAAATCTCCTGTTTTGCGACCAGCATTTTGTAGCGTGCCAGATCTTGCTGCGCTTTGGTACTATCGGCCTCGGCTGCGCGCAATTGCGCCTCGGCCGCCTGGTACTGTTGTTTGGCCGCTTGAATTCCGGCCCGTGCGCTGTTCACATCTGCGAGGGTGGAAGAAACCTGCGAACTGGTGTTGACCGAGGTGATGGGCACCGTCACTCCGGCGGCTTCGGCAGCTGCTTCGGCCTCATCGAAATCCGCTTTCGCGCGGTTATACGCAACCTGGTAGTCGGCAGGATCAATCTCCACTAAGACTTGGCCCGCGGCGACGTATTGGTTGTCAGCGACGTCCAGCTTGAGGACATGGCCGGAAATACGCGCGCTGACTGAGTTGATGTGGCCGTCGATCTGGGCGTCGTCGGTGTCCTCGTAGCTGGTCAGGTAGCGGTAGACAAAAAAGCCCACCACAATCAGGACGAGAATCGCAATCGCCAATCCGATGCGAAAGCCTTTGCTCTGGGTACGCGAGGGCGGGCGAAAATCCTCTTCCCCGGCCTGCACCGGCTTCGACGCAGGCGCGGAATTAGCGACACCGGTCTCCGGAGTTTCCGTCGTTTGTGCCATAGATTTAGTGCATGCCTTTCAAATATCGCTTTACTCCTTGCTCGGCGTCTCCGATGGAGCGGGCAAGCTCCACCTTGGCAAGGTTATGCGCATATAAACTCTCGATATAAGATTCGTGGGCGCTGGCCACGGACTCTTGCGCCTGCACCACCTCTAGGTTATCGGTGACTCCGGCTGCGAAACGGTCCTGAGCTTGCGTCAGGGTTTGCTCGGCAAGATCAACGTTGCTCTGGGCTACGTTCACCTGATCGGTGGCCGCCTGCAAGTCAAGGAGTGAAGCGCGAACCTCGTAATCGATCTGCCCGCGCAGATTGTCCAACTGCTGATACGCCTGCTTCAGTTGCGCGTTGGCCTCCAGTTCGTCGCTATGCACGCGGTTACCGGCGAAGATGGGGATGTTGATTCCGCCCGTTATTTGCCAGGTGGAATTGGCCTGGGCGGGATTCACACCGATTTCGCCGACATTGGCACTAATGTCGACCGACGGATAGCGTCCGGCAGCTGCGCCGCGAGCCGAGAACTCCGCTGCCCGCACTTGAGCCGCCGCAGCTTTGTAGTCCGGTCGATTTGTGTAGGCTTGCTCCAAATAGATGCCCAAGGGAAGCGGCGTGAGCGCCTCATAGGGAGCTTTTTCCGTCAGCACAAATTCCTGGCCGGGTGCGAGCCCGATGACGCGAGCCACAGTCAGCCGCTGTTTCGCCAGATCGTTCCGAGCCGAAATCAGTTGCTGTTGCCGCGTCTGCAATTCCACGTGCGCGCGCAGAGTGTCAATCGCAGGAGTAACGCCTGCCGTTTGCTGATCGACGGCACGCTTATAAAGAGCCTGTGCCGTCGTGACTTGGGCCTCGGCCGTTTCCACTCGAGCCGCGTCGGAAATAGCCTCGAGATAACTGTTCCCGACGGCAAGGACCACCAGTTCGCGCGCATTTTTGTTGCTGAATTCCGCCACCCTGGTGTTTTCTACGGCGGCTCGCTCTTGCTCCAGATATTTGAAATTGAAAAGCGACTGGCTCAGCGACGCGCGCAGGTCAAAATAGTTGAAAGCTGGAATCACCGCGGGAAATTTCACTGTACTTCCCTGAGATGAAAAATATGGGCCCAGCTTGTTGAATCCCAGCGCCGCCAAGCTTTCCGTTTCAACGTTCTCGTCGGCGTTGGCTCCGATGTTAGGCAGCATGCTGCTCAATTCGTGCCAGCGTTGCCCGCGGGCCGTCTCGCTCTGATCAATGGAGAGCAGCAAACCCAAGTTGTTGCGGAGGCCGAGATCAATGGCCATACTGAAATCAACTTGCAGAACCTCGCCGGTGGGCTTCTCCGGAGGAGCGCTGCCCAGAAATGGACTTTGGCTGCCGGGAAGTGAGACCGTGGGCTCCGCAGAAGTGGTGCCAGTGGTCTGACCGGAAAGATGCGCCAGTCCAAAGCCGCCCAGTGCTGCACAAAAAACTCCCATTCGTATGAATTTCGATGAGCCGCGCATGCTTAATATAAAAACGCCCGCACGAAATAGTACGAGCTATTGCGGGACGTCCTTTCTCGCTTTAGCATAACCGCTTCGATTTGATCCACTTACGACAATTTACGATGCCAACAGGGAATGCAGCAAGGCAAGTGACGCGGTCTGCGACTCCTAATCAGAGGCGGACTCTCGAACTGAGGTGCACCGCCTTCAGTACTTTGTCGGATCTCAAGACCCTCAGTAATGTTGATATGAGGAACTGATTTTTATGCGGAAAGTGATCGCATCCGCTGTCATCATCTTAACGGCACTCGCTGGTTTGACAATAGCGCAGAATCCCCCGCAAAACACGGGGGTGGGAAGGAAAGTCATTTATCGCGTAGCTCCCGTGTGTCCTGAACTCGCTCGCAAAATGCATATCCAGGGCACGGTGAAACTGGAAGCTCTTGTCAGGCCCAACGGCACTGTTAAGAATACGCACCCTCTTGGAGGAAACCCAGTTTTGGTGGAAGCGGCAAGTGACGCACTGGCGAAATGGAAGTTCGAAGCCGGGCCAAACGAGACGACCGAGGTCGTGCAGCTGGTCTTCGTCGCCGAATAATCCTGCCCAACCTGGTGCCCGGAGATTGAAGGAACTCATGTCATTCCAGCCGGGCAAAGCTTCGAAAGCACGAGCCGAGCGGCGACAAAGACGCCATCCCCGCTACCGCATCGAGTTCCCTGTCACACTCAGCTTGCTCTCGGAAGGCGAACACCGGCGCCTTAACGCTCATTGCCGCGACCTGTCCGTCGCCGGGATCGGCATGTTGATCGCCGCCGAACTGAACCTCGGCGAGGTTGCCGCTCTGAGTTTTGCGCTCCCCGGCTCGCCTCAACCGTGGGAACTTCGCGCGGTGTTGCGCCACCGGCGCGGCTATCACTACGGCTTCGAGTTTCTTACCATCAAACCGGACGATGCGACTTTCCTGGCGGCGTTTCTTCCGAAGCTGGAGCGCGAAGATTACGACTTTGGCGAGACTCCAAGCCCTCGAAGCCCGCAGTGACTTAGGTCATCTTGAAGAACGAGTAACTCCAGTCCAAGCTAGGTCAGATACTTCCGCAAAGAGGAAGAACTGCATTCGCATGAGCGCGTCGACGGGAACCGACTGGACTCGAATTCTCTCCGATCCTGACCTGGTAAGGCAGATCGGGAAATTGCTGCAAACCTATCGCGAAGCACCGCCTGAGAGGCGGGAACAAGCGCTAGTGGAGGCGATGCGCGAGGTGAAGGCCAGCGCGGCCAAGGCGGGGACGGCTTCTGCCAAGTCACAGCAGATCCCTACGCCGCAGCCGGTTCCGACTCCCCCTTCGGAAACTCCTCCCTTCGAGCCTAACTTGTTCAGCACGAATTGGGGCAGCGACCGCCGGCGTCATCCTCGCATCAAGTGCTTCGTCGCGGTGGAAATCCGAGTCGATAACGCCACTACGCCCCTGTGGGGAAATCTCTCCAATACCAGCGTAGGAGGCTGCCTGGTCGAGACCGCGACTCCGGTCCCACCTGGTGCCAAAGTTGAAGTGGGACTCTGGGTTGCCAACGGCAAAATCTGGGTCAAAGGATTGGCGCTGAACGGCATCGTTCAGCGCAGCGGCCGCACGGCAGGCGTGCGCGTGCGCTTCGATGCGCTCTCGCCAGTCGAGCGCGACAGCTTGCGTCAATTCCTCAAGTTCGTACAAGACACGACACGCGCGTCACAAAGCGAGAGCACATATCTTCAGCTTTTGAAGTAGCTGGCAACCCTTTGCCACTGTTTTTCACTGAAGCGCTCTCCGCGCATCTTCGGAAAAATTGGTACACTTTTCTAGTGAAGCGAATCCTTTCTGTTCTGGGGAACTCTAACTGGTCGTAGCGCCATTTGGATTCGCACTGGGTTCACCCCAATTGCAAGGAGCGGAATCTCATGGTAGCCAGCGAGCAGGTTCTAGCGACTGGACAACAGCTCGACACATTATGCATTAATACGATTCGTACACTGGCCATCGATGCTGTCCAACAGGCAAACTCCGGACATCCCGGAGCGCCGATGGGTTTGGCTCCCGTCGCGTATTGTCTCTGGCAGGAGTTTCTTCACTACGATCCCGCCGATCCGACCTGGTTCAACCGCGACCGATTCGTCCTCTCTAATGGCCACGCTTCCATGCTGCTCTACGCCCTGTTGTATTTGGCCGAAGTGCGGCAGGTGAACGAGAAAGGTGAGATCACCAAGGAACTCGCCGTTCCCATGGAAGAGATCAAGCGTTTCCGTCAATTGGGCAGCCGCACGCCAGGACATCCCGAGTCGCATTTGACTTCGGGCGTCGAAGTGACGACCGGCCCGCTGGGGCAAGGTGTAGGTAACAGCGTCGGAATGGCGATCTCGTCGAAGTGGCTGGCGGCGAACTTCAACCGGCCCGGCTTCGAAGTTTTCAATTACAACATCTACACACTTTGCAGCGACGGCGATCTGATGGAAGGGATCGGTGGCGAAGCGGCTTCGCTCGCCGGACATCTTAAGCTTTCGAATCTTTGCTGGATCTACGATCACAACAGGATCACACTCGACGGCCCGGCGGATTGGTCCTTCAGCGAAGATGTCGCTACACGCTTCATAGGGTATCAGTGGAACGTCACCCGAGTGACTGACGCGAACGATCTGGAGATGCTGGCGCGCGCGTTTCGTGTGTTTCTCAATACCAACGATCGCCCGACGCTGATCATCGTTGATAGCCACATCGGGTATGGCTCTCCGCACAAGCAGGACACGAACGCCGCTCACGGCGAGCCTCTCGGCGAAGAGGAAGTGAGGCTGACCAAAAAGTTCTATGGATGGCCGGAAGACGCGAAATTCCTGGTGCCCGATGGCGTGCGGGAACATTTCCGCGACGGAATCGGCAAGCGCGGACGCGACCTGCACGCGAACTGGTCGAAGATGTTTGCGGAATATTCGCAAAAATATCCGGAGTTGGCCGAGCGCCTCTACCACATGCAGCGTCGCGAACTGCCTCCGGGATGGGACAGGAACCTGCCGACATTCCCGCCAGATGTGAAGGGCATTGCATCACGCGAGAGTTCAGGCAAGGTGCTGAACGCGCTGGCACAAAATGTTCCGTGGCTGATTGGTGGATCCGCCGATCTCGCAACTTCAAATAAAACCACGCTGAAATTCGAAGGCGCAGGAGACTTCAGTTCGAAAGACTATGCCGGCCGCAATCTGCATTTCGGTGTGCGGGAGCACGTCATGGCCGCGAGCGTGAATGGGCTGACTGTTTCCGACATTCGGGCTTTTGGTGCAACGTTTTTCAACTTCAGCGACTACATGCGCCCGAGCATCCGGCTGGCGGCGCTGATGGAGATCGCGTCGATTTTTGTTTTCACACACGACTCGATCGGCCTCGGCGAGGATGGACCGACGCATCAACCTGTGGAGCAATTGGCATCCTTGCGAGCTATGCCGAATTTGCTTGTTCTGCGTCCGGGCGATGCGAATGAAGTCACTGAGGCGTGGAAGATCATCGCGCAGCTGAAACATTCACCCGCGGCTCTGGTTCTGACGCGGCAGAACATTCCCACGCTGGACCGCTCCAAGTACGCGCCCGCCTCTGGCGTCGCCAAGGGAGCATATGTTCTCGCCGATTCCGTCGGCAAGCCAGATGTAATCCTCATGGCCACGGGAAGCGAGCTTTCCCTCTGCGTGGATGCTTACGAAAAACTGAAAGCCGAGGGTGTCAAGGCTCGTGTGGTCAGCATGCCCTGCTGGAAATTGTTTGAAGCGCAGGATGCGGCCTACAAAGAAAGCGTTCTGCCGCGCGACGTCACTGCGCGCGTATCGGTCGAAATGGCTTCGACCTTCGGATGGGATCGTTACGTTGGCCCCAAGGGGCGCATGATCGGCATGCATCGTTTTGGAGCCTCGGCGCCAATCAAGGATCTATTGAAATTCTTCGGCTTCACCGTCGATCACCTGATCACCGAAGCCCGCGCCGCAATGGGCGCGAGAGCCTAACGAATTTATTTTTGGAGAGTGCCATGCAGCCAACAGGAGTTCTGGAGAAAGGCAAAGCAGCAAAGAATCCATTGCAAGAACTGATCGAGTACGGGCAGTCAATGTGGCTCGATTACATCCGCCGCGATCTTTTCACCACCGGGAAACTCAAGCAGATGATCGAGAACGATGGTCTGCGCGGGATGACATCGAATCCGTCGATCTTCGAGAAGGCGATTGCCGACAGCTCGCTCTACGACGACATTTTGAAGTCGCTGGCCGGGCGGAAAGATCTCGACACGACCGCGAAGTACGAGCGGATTGCGATTCGGGATATTCAATCCGCCGCCGACGCTCTGCGCGGTGTATATCAGGAATCGAATTTCCGCGATGGATACGTCAGCCTGGAAGTCTCACCTTATCTCGCCCGCAAGACAAAAGAAACGATCGATGAAGCGCGCCGTCTATGGAAGACGGTACAGCGCGAGAACGTGATGATTAAAGTTCCCGGCACGGCGGAGGGGATTCCCGCGATCCGGCAATTGATCGGCGAAGGCATCAACGTCAATATCACGCTGCTGTTTTCTCAGGAAGTTTATGAAACCGTGGCCCAAACTTATGTGGCCAGCCTGGAAGATCTCGCCGCGCATGGCGGAAATCTGAAGAAGATGGCGGGCGTCGCCAGTTTCTTCATCAGCCGGATCGATACACTGGCCGATTCCTTACTGAATGAAAAAATCAAATCGACAACCGACACCAGCCAGAAGGCTTTTCTAGAAAGCCTGCTCGGAAAAACTGCCATCGCCAACGGAAAACTGGCGTATCAACGATATCAGCGCATCTTCAGCGGTCCGCGCTGGCAGGCGCTAGCAGCCAAAGGCGCGCAAACACAGCGTGTGCTGTGGGCAAGCACGAGTACGAAAAATCCGAAGTATCGCGACGTCGTCTACGTTGAGGAACTGATCGGGCGGGACACGGTCAACACCATGCCGCCGGCGACCATCGATGCGTTCCGCGATCACGGCCGCTTGCGCAATAGTCTGACCGAAGATATCCCGGCCGCAGAGAAGACAATGCAAGATCTGGCGCGCGCCGGAATCTCCATCAAAGAAGTCACCGACAAGCTGACCGACGACGGCGTGAAGCTCTTCGCCGACGCCTTCGACAAGCTGCTCGCCGCGGTTGCAAAGAATACGCAATCTTAGCTGGGACCATCCATCATGCACCGAGTGCTGAGTCGCTTCGGCACCGAAAATCGCGAGAGGAATGATTTGTGAGTGGGATCAAAGTCTTTCTACCGGAGCCGTTATCTTCGAAAGTCAAGGCGAATCTCGCCGATTGGCAGTCGGGCGGAAAAATGCAACGCCTCTGGAACCGCGACGCCACTTTGTGGACCGGCAGCGATGAGTCGCAATGGCTCGGGTGGCTCGACATCACCGACGAGCAACTCGCACAGCAGGATCAATTACAGAAACTCGCAAAGGAAGTCCAGCAGCGCGAATTTCAGGACGTGCTGCTTCTCGGCATGGGCGGATCGAGCCTCTGCCCGGAAGTCCTGCGCATGACCTTCGGTCGCACAAACCACTTCCCCAATCTGCACGTACTCGATTCCACTGATCCCGCGCAAGTGAAATCGTTCGAGCATCAGATTGATATCGCAAAAACGCTTTTCATCGTTTCGAGCAAGTCGGGGAGCACGCTTGAGCCGAACATTTTCAAACAATACTTCTTCGAACGGACCAAGCAGGTGGTCGGCGCGACCAAGGCGGGAAGCCATTTCATGGCGATCACCGATCCCGGCTCACACATGCAGAAAGTCGCCGAGGGTGACCACTTCCTGCACATCTTTTTTGGTCGGCCATCAATCGGTGGTCGGTATTCGGCGCTGTCGAATTTCGGCATGGTTCCAGCTGCGGTGATCGGGATCGACACAAAGAAGTTCCTGACCCGCGCGGACGAGATGAAGCAAGCCTGCGGACCGAGCGTCAGCGTTGAACAAAATCCCGGCGCAATGCTGGGCGTTATTCTCGGAACTGCAGCCAGCACCGGCCGCGACAAAGTCACGATCGTGACTTCACCGAAGATTGCCGATCTGGGCGCGTGGCTCGAGCAACTGCTGGCAGAGTCGACGGGAAAAATCGGCAAGGGAATCATCCCTGTGGATCGCGAGGACCTCGGTGCGCCGGAAGTTTACGGCAATGATCGCGTATTCGCATACGTCAGTCTTCAAGGCAGTGTAGATGCCAACCAGGAATCGAAACTCGCGGCTCTGGAGAAAGCCGGGCATCCGGTTGTGCGCCTGGCGATGTCGGATGTCTACGATCTGGGCGCGGAATTCTTCCGCTGGGAAATCGCAACTGCGGTCGCCGGTTCCATCATCGGAATCAACGCGTTCAATCAGCCCGATGTGGAAGCGAGCAAAGTCGCCACGCGCAACTTAACCTCTGAGTACGAAAAAAGCGGATCGCTGCCAGCCGAAAAGCCGATCCTCGAAGATGCCGGCATCAAACTCTTCACCGACGAGAAAAATGCGGCGGAACTGGCGAAGGCGGTGGGAAGGGACACGTCGCTTGCGGGATACTTAAAGGCGCATCTTTCCCGCATCAAAGCCGGCGATTATTTCGCGGTTCTGGGTTTCATCCAGATGAATGCCGAACACGAACAGGCTTTGCAGTCGGTTCGGATGACCGTCCGAAACAACAAACGTGTGGCGACGTGCCTCGGCTTCGGCCCCCGGTTCCTGCATTCGACCGGACAGGCATACAAGGGTGGTCCGAACACGGGCGTGTTCCTGCAGGTCACCTGCGATGACAGCGTCACACTGCCGGTTCCCGGTCAGAAATACACATTCGGGGTGGTGAAAGCCGCGCAGGCACGCGGGGACTTTCAGGTCTTGGCCGAGCGTGGACGGCGAGCATTGCGGGTGCATTTGGGGAGCAATCTAAAAGCTGGATTGGGGACACTACAAACCACAATTGAAAAGGCAGTTTAGAAGGGTGTGGGGCGGACACTCTTGTCCGCCAAGGACAGCGGGCCGCAGTGCCCGCTCCACACGAGCGTAAGGAGCAAGCATGCAGTTAGGAATGGTAGGTCTGGGCCGCATGGGCGCGAATATGACGCGTCGATTGATGCGCGGCGGACATCAGGTCGTGGTTTCCGACCTCAGCGCGGACGCCGTGAAACATCTGGCAGGCGAGGGCGCGGTCGGATCGAGTTCGCTCGAAGACCTAATTTCGAAGTTGAATGCTCCGCGCGCCGTCTGGATCATGGTTCCCGCCGGTGGGGCGACCGAGCAAACCGTTCAGCGTCTGGCACAGCACCTTCAGCCAGGGGACGCCATCATTGACGGCGGAAACTCCTATTTCAAAGATGATGTTCGCCGTTCGCACGAACTGAAACCCAAGGGTATCCATTACATCGATGTCGGCACCAGCGGCGGTGTTTGGGGCATTGACCGCGGATATTGCATGATGATCGGCGGGCCCAAAGAAGCCGTGCAGAGGCTCGACCCGATTTTTAAGACGCTAGCCCCGGGTCTAGGGGACATCTCGCGCACGCCCGGGCGCGAAAAACTCGGCGGCACAGCCGAAGAAGGCTACATCCACTGCGGGCCCTCGGGCGCTGGTCACTTCGTGAAGATGGTGCACAACGGCATCGAATACGGCATCATGCAGGCTTATGCCGAAGGCTTCGATATTTTCAAGAATGCGACCAGCAAAGAACTTCCCGAAGACATACGCTACGACTTGAATCTGCCTGACATTGCCGAGGTCTGGCGTCGTGGCAGCGTGATCAGTTCGTGGTTGCTCGATCTCACCTCGATGGCGCTGGCAGAGAACCCGACACTCTCGGAATACGAAGGCTACGTGCAGGATTCCGGCGAAGGGCGCTGGACCATCCAGGCCGCGGTCGATGAAGCCGTTCCGGTCGATGTGCTCAGCGCCGCGCTGTTCGTGCGCTTCCGCTCGCGGCAGCAACATACATTTGCCGAAAAGATCCTGTCGGCGATGCGGCAGAAATTCGGCGGGCATGTCGAGCCCGAATCGGCTACAGTGAAGAACAGCGCCTAAAGACTTCAGTTTGGGGTTCATTCATGGCTCAACTAGCGGAAAGACCCACGTTAGTCGTACCTCGGGTCGGCAAACAGAGCGATCCTTGCGTGATGGTGATCTTCGGCGCCGCCGGTGACTTGACCGGACGCATGCTGATTCCAGCGCTCTATAACCTGGCGCGTGCCGGCCTGCTCTCGCGCGAATTCGCCGTGGTGGGTGTGACACGTGCGCAGATGTCAGATGAAGACTTCCGTAAACGTGTCTATGAAGACGTCAAGTCCTATTGCGGAGAGTGCGTCGACAATGATCTGTGGGAGTGGTTCAATCGCCGCTTCTATTACTTCGTTGGCGACTTCAGTGATAAGAATTTGTATCCGCAATTGAAAGACTACCTGGCCAAGACTGACCAGGAGCATGCGACCCACGGAAACTTCTTTTATTATCTTGCGACCGCTCCCCGTTTTTTTGGCCCGATTGTCGAGCAGCTTGCAGCCAACGGCTTGATGGAGCAGGACAATAGCCACTGGCGGCGCGTGGTGATTGAGAAACCTTTCGGACACGATCTGGACTCGGCAAAAAAACTCAACGAGCAACTGCTGAAGGTCGTCGAGGAGACCCAGATCTACCGCATCGATCACTATCTCGGCAAAGAAACCGTCCAGAATATTTTGGCTTTCCGCTTCGCCAATGGAATTTTCGAGCCGGTCTGGAATCGCCGCTACATCGACCACGTCCAAATTTCTGTCGCCGAAGTCGTCGGAGTAGAGGGCCGGGGTGGGTACTTCGATACGGCGGGCACGTTGCGCGATATGGTGCCGAACCACATCATGCAACTGATCTCCCTCACCGCGATGGAGCCACCGATCTCCTTCGACGCCAACGCAGTGCGTGACGAACAGGCAAAGATTCTGCACGCCATCCAACCGATGAGCGACCAGGAAGTCCTGGTGCGGGCCGTGCGTGGTCAGTACGGCGAAGGAATCGTGGAGGGCAAACGGGTGCCCGCGTATCGCGCCGAACCTGATGTCCCACCCGATTCGCGCACAGAAACCTTTGTGGCCATGAAGCTGTTGATCGATAACTGGCGCTGGGCCGACGTGCCGTTCTACCTGCGCACGGGTAAGCGCATGCCGGTGCGGAACACCCATATCGTGATACAGTTCCGACGGGCGCCGTTCGTGCTGTTCCGCGACACACCAGTCGAACAGCTCATGCCGAACCAGTTGGTGCTGCATATTCAGCCGGAAGAAGGCATATCGCTCCAGTTTGCAGCGAAAGTTCCTGGCCCCGTGATGCGCCTGGGCACGGTCGATATGAACTTCGAATATCAGGAATATTTCGGTAAGCAGCCCAGCACCGGATACGAACGGCTCTTGCATGATTGCATGATCGGCGATCAGACCTTGTTTCAGCGCGCCGACATGGTGGAAGCGGGCTGGTCGGTTGTGAACCCGATTCTTGATGTATGGAAAGCGTTGCCGCCGCGGAATTTCCCGAACTACGCTTCAGGCACGTGGGAACCGAAGGAGGCTGACGAACTGCTCGAACGGGACGGCCGCCGCTGGAGGAACTTCGAAAAATGATCCTGGCCGGCGATATTGGTGGAACCAATGCCAGGCTGGCTTACTTTCAACCCCAGAATGGTCATCTTCGCTTAGTTTCTGAACGCGTTTTTCCCAGCCGCCAGCACAGCGAACTCGGCGAGATCGTCGTCCAGTTCCTCCATGATTCTGGCACTCGTCCCGAGGCCGCCTGCTTCGGCATCGCCGGACCGGTGCGCAATGGGCGCGTGGAAACTTCAAACTTGCCTTGGGTGATCGAACAGTCGCGCCTGGCCAAGCAGATTCATCTTCCCGCCACGCTATTGATCAATGATCTCGAGGCGAGCGCGTGGGGCATCGGAGCACTCGGCCCTGCCGATCTGGTGCCTTTAAACTCCGTCGCCGGACCCGCCGTCGGAAATCAGGGTGTGATTGCGCCGGGCACGGGGCTTGGGGAAGCCGGGCTGTTCTGGGATGGCAGGCTGCATCACGTTTTCGCCTGTGAAGGCGGACATGCCGACTTCGCCCCGCAGAACGATCTGCAAATCGAGTTGCTGCGCTTCCTGAAGTCGCGCTTCGAGCACGTCAGCTACGAACGAGTTCTGTCTGGCCCGGGGCTGGTAAATGTCTATGAGTTTCTTCGCGACGCCGGTCTGGCAAAAGAATCCCCTGAATTAGCCGCTCAGATCGCAGCCGGAGATCCAGCAGCCGCAATCTCGAAAGCCGCAATGGACGGCTCCAGTCAACTGGCGGAAAAAGCGCTCGATATCTGGATATCGGTCTATGGGGCGGAAGCATCCAATCTGGCGCTGAAGGTGATGGCGACTGGCGGATTGTTTCTGGCCGGAGGGATTTCGCCCAAGATTCTGAGTAAGCTCGAGGGCCCAATTTTTATGGAATCATTTCTCTACAAGGGACGCTTACGTCCCCTGGTTGAAGCGATTCCGGTGCAGGTCGTAACCAACGAAAAAGCGGGACTGCTGGGAGCGGCCCGCTGCGCCGCCGTACGAGCCCGTCAGCATTAGCCGCTTCGCATCGCCAGGCAAATGAGAACACGTTGAGTTCCTCAGTCGAAATCCGCACGCTGACGACTCCGCAGGAGCTGTTCGAGGCTGGCGCGGAGCTGGTCGCGCATGCTGCGAAAGAATCTGTCGACGAGCGCGGACGTCTTACCATCGCGCTTTCCGGCGGTTCCACGCCCCGCAACCTTTACAATCTGCTCGCCACCAATGCCCGCACTTCCCTGCCCTGGGATCGCATGTTTTTCTTTTTTGGTGATGAGCGCCACGTACCTCCGACCGACAAAGACAGCAATTTCCGCATGGCGAATGAAGCTATGCTGTCGAAGGCGCCTATCCCCGAAGCGAATATTTTTCGCGTGCCTGCCGAGGACCCGGACGCTGCAGCGGTAGCCGAGGCCTACGACCAGACTCTGCGGAAATTCTTCGCGCTCGAGCCGGGTCAGGTTCCAGTTTTCGATCTGATCCTTCTCGGCTTGGGGACGGATGGGCATACGGCTTCCCTATTTCCGGGTACAGAAGCGCTGGCTGAGAAGAATAGACTCGTGGTTGCGAATTGGGTCGAAAAATTCAAGACCCATCGCATCACATTTACCTTGCCGGTTCTGAATGCAGCGCATGAAGTTGCTTTTCTTGTGAGTGGGAGTGATAAAGCTCCGGCGTTGCAAGCCGTGCTGCAGAGCGATGCGCCCGGCGAAAAATATCCGGCGAAGCTGGTACATCCGACAAATGGAAAGCTGATCTGGCTGGTCGACCGAGCAGCGGCGAGCGGATTGGCCGCTGCTTAATCCGAATTCCAATCTGTTAATGGTTCCAGGCCCGAGGCAAGAATTATCCGCGCCAGTCGCAGATTTCTTTCAAACCTTTGCCGCGGGCGTGCTGGAAGAGCCGCACACGATGGCGGGAGTGTTCAAACTCATGGATATCGGCCCAGACTTCGGCCTGCCAGCCTTTGTCATGGACAGCCGACTCACCACACGTGGCACAGCGAGTGTGCAGGGTTACAGGCAAAGAATCGACTCCAATAGGCAATGCTCCCGGCAATTCGATGAAAACGCAGCGCACTTCCTCGATTTCATCGTTGCCGGCAAGGATGTGCTCATATCGTAGTAGGTAGCCAAAGCCCAGCTTCTTGGCCTCCAGCTCAGCTTCCTGGCGGGTGTGAAACGGACCATATTCGGCGCGCAGCTGCTCGGCGGAATCGCAAGCCATCCAGAAGAATTCTTTGTAGGCCATGGAAGGTGTGCCTGGGGAGATCTTTCGATAGCCGGTCCGCTCAGCCGCGCTAACCTGGATGAATCGATTCGGCGGCATGTATCCCTCTCGCGAGAGACCGGGGTGCAAAGTGCAATTCAAAGGCCGTTGGTCTCAGCCGCTAAATGCGGGTGCAGTAAGGGCTTTTTCCAGGCCGAGAGGCGATCGAAGCTCGTATAGTGAAAGCCTTTGCAGAATTTGCCCTCGCTGCGCCATGAAATAGGAAGGGGGCGGAACATCTCGGCTATCATTCAGAGAGGATGGGCTCGGGATTCAACGAGTAGATGAGTTCTACTTCCGGCTCTCGCCGCCACGAATCGACGATCCACCCTTGTCACAAAACGCAACGGTGGGCCAGCCGTCCATTCAGCCATTCGAGCTTAACTACCCGCCCGCTCCGACCGAGCGAAGGAAAGCTCGGTCGAACCTCAGTTGTTGTTTGGGTCCCATAGCTCGATCCAGGCAAATTCGCAGGGGCTCTTATCGATCGTCGGAGGGTGAGACCTCAGGCCCCTAATTAAGGGCAGTAGAAGCATAAAGTTCTGGGGATTCGGCGAGTAGAGGACCTCCAATTCGTGGATTTTACCATGACGATCGATAATCGCCAGCAGGTATCCCAAGGGCTTCAGGGGGCCGTTTGTTTCTATGGTGAAGTTCATCTCCGGAAATGAAACGGTGCATTCCGCAAAGTCAAGCGGCCGCAGGGTCATCCCCGGTTCGGCTGGGCTGCCGGGAAGTGTAAACGCCGTTGGATCGGCTGGGCCAGCAGGCTCAACTGTCAAGTGTGCGGTAACCAGATCTTGTTTGTTCCCACCTTGTATCTGGATGTGCTGGGCGACCAGCTTTCCGTGAAAAACCGCCGGGTTCGTGAGGTTGGTCACGACGCCCGCGTCAACGCTCTGCAGCAGTTCTCCGCTGGGCAAGAAAAGATAAGCCTCTGTCACATCAAGGCGGGTGTAAGTGCGTCCGATCTTCACATAAGACTGGTTGCCGGCTGCGCCGCTTTCAATCTTCCAATGCGGGTGGTCTCCAAACCGAAGCGGCGACGAGCGCGCGCGAGGGATGGGATAGAGCAACGCATCCAGAAGCATCAGCACGCGGCTTGGCTCGTAGTCTGAGCTGGCCTGCATTTTTCGCCCTGCTTGCGACTCGACTTCAACGGCGTGATAGCTACCGAAGGTTACTTCCCGTCGCCACTGGTGGGGCGCGACCCAAGTCTCTTCGTAAGTTCCGTCGCCCGAGATGATCTGGTCCGCTGGTTTGTCACTTAGCACGATGCCGGGGAAAGCGTGGAAGGTCACCTTCATGTGAAAGGGAGTGGCGCCGAACGCGCGCAGATTCATTTGCCCGGCGGCACGTTGGAGCCACATGGTTGCGTCTTTTGGCTTCTGATCCGGCTGCGCTCCAGCTGGGAACGTCAGCGTCGCGAATAGCAAAGCTGCAAGACACAGCTTCATTTTTCATCCTCTCCGAGCTGAAGAAGCCCCGTCCCAGCGGGATCGGGGCCACTTTTTCGGGCGAAGGTCCCGCGGCTATTCACAGGATGTGCCAGAACATGGGACGCACGAGTCTGGGATACATCCTGATTCGCACTGATTGATCTGCTCCACGCAGTTCGACATGCAGGTCCTGGCGGGGCCATAGAAGCCGGTCGTTACTGGGACCTGGATCGTTTGCGCCGTCGTGAGCACCGTTTCTTCGACGGTGGACGATATGCAGTACTGAGCCGTCCCGGTAGTGGGTCAGCAAGATTTCCACAGAGGATACTGATGTGTGCTGGGAGACAATTTGACTTGCAGCGTAAAATAGAAGCGTCGAGGGAGCCGATCGTCCTAGAAAGATTCCCCCGACGCTAGTCGATTGGTGGGCGGCTTTTGTCGTACTGCGAAGTCCAAACCCGCAGTGCGGGCCGCCTACCTTTTAGGGCTGGTGGCGAAACTGGTATACGCGGCGGTCTTTAAAACCGCCGGCGGAAACGCCTTGAGGGTTCGACCCCCCTCCCAGCCCACCTTTTTCATGGTCGCACTAGTTGTGTACAACATGTCTAGTACAGAAATGAAATATTTTGATGTAACGAGTATTACGTTGGTTACACGTCGGAGGAATTTATGGACACCCGTCCAGTTGTCGAGCACCTCAAGAATCTCGCAGGAGCACTGCGAAAGGAAATCGAAGAGATGCGTGCGCCGTTGGAACAAAAAGAAAAAGACTTGGAGCACTTTCTAGGTGTGATTGATTTTTATACCCGCAACGCTCCAAAGCAGGTCGTTAGTCCCGCGAGCCCGATTGCGAATTTGCGCGGTTTGTCGCAGAAACAGGCCGTCATCGCCATTGCTAAGGCTAATGGCGGGGTGATTAAGGCCCAGTATGCCAAGCGTCTGATGATAGAGGCAGGCATCATGAAGAACACCAAGAATTCGACGCGCATGGTTCACAATGCAATCATCAATAGTGAGCGTTTTGACCGCATCGCGCCGGGCGAATTCCGCCTGAAAGTTGTTGCTGTCCCGGTCGCTATCCATGTAACCAATGGGGTTCAACCGGGGGCCGCGCCCTCGGCTATGGCTGCTGGAGTTTTCCCTCACAAGCCGCCTGTCCAGTAGGACGCTCCAATGCCTTTTGAACCATCTCTTTCTCGGCCAGCCTTGATCTAGAGGCTGGCTCGGGAAGCATAGTGCACAACTCTTGCACGGTCCATACGTGATCCGCAATCCCTGCTTCCATTGCAGGTGTCACGCGCAAGGTCTGATGGATGCGGCAGAAGTTGTAATACATGAACCAAATCGCCACGGCTGCGGCATGGTTCTCAATCTTTTTCGAAAACGCATTCGTCAAGCGAGTAAAGCGGCGAATGCTCATCCTCATCGAAAGATTTTGCCTCTCAACATAGCTCGTGCTCACATGCTTGGGGTCAGGATCTCCGCTCACAACTTTTAGATCACAGCCAATGCAACGGGCCGGAGAATAGCGCGTCTCGCTCTCATTCACCGCGCCGTAAATCTTCTGTAGTTGCGCATAATCGATGTCAGCGCCGAATGCATCTTCAACGGCTTCCAAATACGCTTTGTGCCCGTCCGTTGTGATCTGGACGCGATTGCGAATGCGAGACGCACAATCTCGCGTAAACTCTTTTGCCCAACCTAGGTCACGGCCTCCGACAAGGTAACTCACGCAGAGCTTTGTATCGGCATCAATCGCGGTCCATGTCCATACATCGCCCCACCCGATTGCTTTCTTTTCTGGTTTGGTGTTCTTCGCCTTCGATCCAACAAATTGCCAAATCTCATCACACTGCAAGCGACGTACTTTCAGATTGCGAACGTTGCGGTCATGGTAAGCAGCGCAAGCGTCGGCTAGATCGAGTACGAGCTTTATGACGGTGTTCTTCGCTACATCTGTCATGCGAACGGTCGAACGAATGGAATTGCCTTCCACCAAGGCCGCCACAACCCGTGTTTTCTGCTCCATTGTCAGCCGTTTCATATACTGAACTATATGCTTGAGCGAGCATGATGTCAAGTCAAAAACGACATGACATGGAAATACCCGTGACTCTCGTCACAAAACATTATGTAGCGCTACTGGATAGTCTGGGTATATAGTCGAGGCAGAAAGAGGGAATCCTTTTGGGGTTATCCAACATCTCACTGTCTAGGATGACAGTTCCCTCTTGAAACTTCTCGCCCGACTATGCTAATTCTACGGGCCAAAATCCGTCAACAGAAAATCGAAAGGGTCGTCTCTAAATGGCTTTAGCTGAGTGTCTAGAACCAGTACGGCATGGTATTTCCTTGCGTCCGCCGGACGTTTTGTTTGTGCGGAAACCGCAAGCGAAGGTGCTGCGTCGCGGCCTTGCTACCATTGTGCTCGCCGCTCTGCGTGAATCAGATACCCTGCTTCAGCCACTTCTGACCGCAAAAGGGAAGGCTGAATTTGTATCTAGGCGCAAGAAGATTTTCCAGGATTATGTAAATCTGTCGTTCGTCATTGCCAATTCATTTTCGGGAACAGAGGCGGAAAAGCGAGAGGTGGCCACTAAGAACGCATTCAAGCTAGTACAGCACATCATCCATACCAAAGGAACGCCTAGTATTGGCACCGAGCGAGTCAGAGAAACGGTCTTTTGTCTGGACACTCTGCGTCGAGCCTCTCGTCTCGTCTGTGAGTTGCATTCTCGCGGAGCGGCCCCAACAGATTGGAAGGATAAAGATCAAGAGCTCTCGGCGAATTTCACGGCAGCCGCGCTGTGGGCGCAACTGCATCTCGATTGCATTCGTCTTGTAGTTACAAAATCCAAAGACGGCGTCGAGCAAGACGTTTTGGACGAAATAATGGCGGGAGCACGAACTGCCGTAATGGCGTATTCGTATGTACGCCAAGGGTTGGAATTAAGAACCAAGCAAGAAACGTATTTGGTAGAAGGCGGCCCACTGGATGCAGAAGACAAAGATTTGTTGCAAGAATCGTACTCAG
>Ga0335072_10002296_pt1 | contig 29790 bp, 23 predicted proteins | sample Lox_Sample_21_FD_206725 | JGI IMG/M metagenome (GOLD analysis project Ga0335072, IMG submission 206725) | Soil microbial communities from Loxahatchee National Wildlife Refuge, Florida, United States - Lox_Sample_2.1 | ecosystem: Environmental > Terrestrial > Soil > Wetlands | place: USA... | reverse complement strand
GATGAAACTGTGCCCCATCCATCGGACGTCTTTGTTTTTGTCCGATGGGTGGGAGTCCGTAGAATTCATCTCTTGTTTTGTTGCACTTGCATTTTTGTTCCTTATCAGGGCACGACTTCAGTCGTGCCGCAACCGCAATCAAACAAAGGTTGGGCTTTAGCCCCTGAGCGACTGCCTCGATCCGGATTTGCCTCGCATTTACTTTTTTTTCCGCAGCCTCGGCCGGCTCAGCGCGAACTCCGCTGCCCGGCTTCCCTGTCGTCAAAATCTGGCCATTGGCAGCACACAGAAGAACGCCCCAACCTTGCGTGCAGCTCGACAAAACCCGACAAAAGCCGTGCGGCGGCGCCACTGAAGAATACGTCCAAACAGATGTAGCCCAGTCCATGCTGGCGGAGGTATTCATGCGGTCTACGTCAATGGCAGCGCTTCTTGTGTCCATGGTGTTCATCTCGGCCGGCGGCGGCGCCCTCTGCGCGCCAGCGCAGCAATCCGACTCGCCGGCAGCGAGCTCCGCCCCGCAGGAGACCGCGCCCGATAGCCAGGCAGCTCCGTCTCTGACGGGAAGCTGGCAGGTAACATGGACCGCCCGCAATGGAACCGGACGGCAGGCCACGCTCGATCTTAAACAGGAAGGCGACAAGCTGTCCGGAAGCTTTCAGGGAGAACGCGGCTCGGTTCCGATCAAGGGAAGCGTGAAGGGAACCGAGATTACCTTCGAGGTGAAGATGCCGCGACGGAAGATCTCCTTCAGCGGAACGGTCGACGGCGACAAGATGAGCGGCACCACGGAGCAGGGCGCCTCATGGACGGCCGCCCGTCAGTAACGGTTGACGATGGCGCCGGCCGGACGCATCCTCGGATAGGGGCCTGACCATGAAGACCGCGGCCGAGAGTGTCCGCACCGGCGTCGTAAGCACGCCGGCAGCGCCAGCCCGCCAGATCCTGCTCATCGACGACGACCGCGTGATGTCCGAGATGCTCGCCGAATATCTGGCGCCGGAAGGGTTCACCGTCCATCTGGCGCACACCGCGGCGGCCGGAGTTGAACGCGCGCGGGAAGGCGGAATCGTCCTGATCATCCTCGACGTGATGCTTCCCGACAGCGACGGATTCAGCGTGCTGCGCGCCATCCGGCAGAAGAGCCGGATTCCAGTGATCATGCTGACCACGCGGGCAGCAGTCGCCGACCGCGTCACCGGTTTGGAAGCCGGGGCCGACGATTACGTGCCCAAGCCCTTCACGCCCGTCGAGCTTCTGGCGCGAATCCGAAGCGTGCTGCGCCGCGGTCAGCCGGCAAAGTTCGGCAGCGGCTTTCTCGCCATCGACGACCTCATCCTCGACGCAGGCTCGCGCACCGTCGAGCGCAAGGGAACGCTCATCGACTGTACTGCCGCGGAGTTCGACGTGCTGCACGCGTTGGCCGGCGCTGCCGGGCAGGTGGTGTCGCGAGAGAAGTTGACGCGCATCGCTCTGGGACGGGTCCCCTACGCGGGCGACCGCGGCGTGGATAACCTTGTAAGCGCCCTGCGCAGAAAGCTCGGCCCCTCCGCGGACGGCAAGGACCGTGTCCGCTCCATCCGCAACAAGGGCTATGTCTATCTGCATCCCAGTCCACCGTCGCCACAGGAGAAAAAGCGGTGAGGCTCTTCTGGCGCATCTTTCTGGCCTTCTGGCTGGCCACAATCCTCATGATCGCCGCCGTGATCGGTGTAAGCGAGATTCTTCCGCTGACCTTCCCCGGAAGCCGCGTGGGACGCTTCGATCCGGAACTGCTTCGCTCAACTCTCGCCGCGGCGGTGACGGCATACGAGCAGCACGGCACCGCCGGGCTCACCGCGGCCCTTCAAGGCGTGGGGTCGGCGCGGCGAAGTTCCCTCTTCCTCTTTGACGACAAGGGAAACACTCTCGTCGGCGACGGCGCGCCTCCGCTCTTCTACAGGCGCCTCGCCGACGAAGTCCTGGACAGCGGCCATCCCGAGCTGCAGCGCTACTTTGGATCGCGCGTGCTGTTCGTCACCCCGATCGAAAGCGCGAGCGGCCGGCGTTATGTGGCCGTGCTCACCGTCTTTGCTCCGGGCACTCACGTGGAGAACCGCATCCTGCGGGTGCGCTTCTGGTTCAATCTGACCATCGCCATGCTGCCGGCCGCGCTGGTCTGCATGATTCTCGCCCTCTATCTCACGCGGCCCATCCGCCGCCTGCAGGCCACCGCGCGGCGTCTCGCCGGCGGCGACCTCAACGCGCGCTCCATGCCGCCCGGAGCCAGGCGGAGAGACGAGCTTGGCGACCTGGCGCGCGACTTCGACGCCATGGCCGCGCAGATCCAGATGCTGATGACCGCCCAGCGGCGCTTCGTCGCCGATGTCTCTCACGAACTGGGCGCGCCGCTCACGCGCATGTACCTCGCGCTTGCGCTGCTCAAGCGGCAGCTCGACGGAAACTGCGCAAGCGATCTCGAACGGATCGAGCGCGAGACAGAAAAGCTGAGCAGCCTGGTGCAGCAGCTCTTGCTCCTGGCGGGAATGGAAGCCGGATCGCGGCCGGTCGAGTCGCTGGCCCCGGTCTCGTCGCGCGCGCTGTGCGAAAGCATCGTCGAGGACGCCAGTGTGGAGGCGGCGCAGGCCAACTGCCGCATCGCCGCATCGCTGCGCGACGTCACGCTTCTGGCATATCCCCGGCTCCTGCGCCGCGCCATCGACAACGTTCTGCGCAACGCCATCCGCTACGCGCCAGTGGGCTCGGAGATCCTTTTCAACTGCAGAACAGACGACGACCTGCAGCACGTGATCTTCGAGGTGCTCGACAGCGGACCGGGCGTCCCCGAGTCGATGCTCACCGATATCTTCCGGCCGTTCTTCCGCACCGCTCCAGGACGCGAGAGCGACAGCGGAGGAACCGGGCTGGGCCTCGCCATCGCCAGCGAGGCCGTCCGCCTGCACGACGGCGTCATCGCGGCCGGGAACCGCAAGACCGGCGGATTGCACGTCACCATCTCCCTGCCTCTGCGGTTTGCCACCGGCGAAGAGGACCGCTGCGGCGCCCTGTGCGAAGCCTGAACCGCATCCCGCCACAAGACTAATCCGCAATCTTTGCGTAATTCGAATTGACGATCGTGATCGAGATATTCTTCGAGGGCGCCGCAATCGAGATGACGCCGGCATACCGCGCGCCGTTCTCCAGGCGCGAGAACTCGACTTCGCCCGTCAGTTTATCCCTGGGATGATCCAGATAACTCTTCACCGCCACGCTCTCGATCTTCTTCGTCGCCGGAGCAAGCGCGAGCGTCACCTCATCGCCTTTCTTGGCGTAGTCTCTGATCACGATAGCCTCCCCGTTCGCGTCGCCGCCCTCGATGGTGACCCTCCCGGCCGCAAACGCGGCTCTGAGCTTCTCGCGGTCGAGCGGTATATACATCTTCGCCACGCTGCGTATATCCGCCACTTCCTTTTCGATCGCCTTCTTCTTTCTGCCCGCGATCAGCTTGCGCACCAGCATCCCGCGCGGCCCCATGCCGCCCATCTGTCCCTGCTGCGTAGTGTCCCGTCCGCCCATCGGGGTCTTCTCGACGGTTCCGTCGGGTCCGTAGCGGCACAGGGACACGCGCGGCGGCCTCTGGTTCCCGTCGATCGTAATCGTGGTGGTCTCCGTCCACTGATAATCGCGCAGCAGCTCTTTATTCTTTCCGCTGTCCTGCTGGATCTGCGCGATCTTCTGCTGCAGGTTCGGCGGCTCCGGCGTCTGCGCGGCTAGAGAACAAACAAGCAGGAACGGCGCTGTCGCCCCTGCAAGACACCAAATCTGACTGCGAAACTGCATGGGGACTCCTCTGAACAGATGGTTATGCAAGCAACGATCGGGCGGCCGTAAAAGCAAGAAGCGCCCTGCCGCGTTCATCCTCGCGGTCGACGCTCATCTTCGCGGTCGATTCGACCTGAGCTCGGCCCGCACCTTTCCCAGCGCGCGCGAGAGATGCGCCTTCACCGTGCCTTCGCGCAGCCCCGTGGTGCGCGCGATCTCGCGCAGCTCCAGCTCTTCCACGTAACGGAGCAGGAAGATGGTCCGCTGCCGTCCCTTGAGCCCGCGCAGCGCGGTCCACACCCTCTCCACCTGCTCGCGTGCCGCCACCTGCGCCTCCGGCGAACTGGCCGGGTCCGGCAGCCAGTGCCCCGCTTCGCCCGCGTCCACCGCGTTGGTGCGCGTCTGCCGCCAGAACTGCATGCGGCGGTTGCGCCAGTAATCGGTGCGCAGGTTGGTGGCGATCTGGATCAACCATGTGAAGGCGCTCGAGTCTCCGCGAAAGCTCGACCAGCAGCGATGCGCCTTGAGGAAACACTCCTGCGTCAGTGTCTCCGCAAGATCGGCGTCGCGCAGCGACGAGAGCAGATAGCAAAAGACGCGGGAACGATGGCGCTCGGCCACGGCGGCGAAGTCCGGCGGGGCTGCGGAAGTCTTCTCCGGCAGCGAATCCTCCAGAGCGCCGAATGAACCTTCGATGACGGCAAGACGATGAGTATTCTGCATATCGATGAACCTGTTTGCCGCTCTCCTGCTGCGGTCCGTTGTAACCAGCCTCGTTGAGTCTCAGCGCGCCAAAGCGGGAGACCGGTGCGCAATCGCGCCATCCTCAACGGCGAGCGATCGCCTCGCGGACAAGATGGCGCATGTAGACCAGGCCGAACTGCAGCCCGGCCTCCTTGGCCGTGTTCCCGCGCCCCGCACCCGTCGGATACCAGACATTCGTAGCCACGGCAGCGCCCGAGAACGGCCCCACCATGCGGGCCACTGAGAAGGCTTCGTGCCCATCTGCGCCCTTTCGCGCCAGGAAGGTGTCCTCGAAAGCCAGCCGGAACACAGACTCCGAACAGGGCTGCGTGCAGCGCGCCCGCCGCAGGTCCTCGCGGAAGAGATCGGCCACCACGAATTCGGTCGACTGCCGCACCGCGATCTCGCCAAATGCTGAGCCGAACCGGTCGCCATAGCCTTCGGCGCCCTGCGGCCATTGGCTGGGGTTGTCGCGCGCCTGCGCAATGCCCGCATGTGCGCCGGCCTCCACCAACGACATCACTCCATAGGTCGACCGCAGATACTCCTTGAGCCTTTCCCCCTGCGTAGGCGGATCGTAGACAGCTCTGGCCGGAACCTGCGCCGCCGGCTTCGGCGCATCCGGCATGCTTTGCGCGTTCTGCGCCCCGCACGCAATTGGCAGCGCGCCGGATACACCGACCAGCAAAACCATCCATCGCTTCACAAGCTCTCCTCATTCGTCATTGGCAATTGAAGGGGCCGGAGGCTGCGCGTCGACCAGCTCCGGCCCCCGCTCGCGCAATTTGCGGCCTCTACCGCCTGCGCCGGTAATAGGTGCGCGAGTGGCCGTTGGGCCCGGTCACCGTGGTCTTGTTTCCCCTGGCCCCGTGCGTGGTCGTGCGTGAAGCCGATCTCCCGTTGGCGCCCGTGCGCGTGTCGGTGGTTACCGGGCGGCCATTCGCGTTGCGGGTTGCTGTGTAGTCGTTTGTATGTGTCTTGCCGGCGGGTGTCGTCACCGTCTTGTCGTTCGTGTAGGTGCCGTTCTGGCGCGAGTGCGTGTCGGTCACCGTGTCGCCGCGGCGATTGGTGTACGTCGTGGTGTGCTGCGCCTCGGCCGCCACACCCATGGCGAGCGCCGCGCCAAGCACCAGTGCCGTTTGTTTCAATCCTGCGATCATGCCCATCCTCCTGCTCGGATTGCTTTCGTTTCAGTAGAACGCGCGCTTGCAGTGAAAGTCGCTTGGCAATCGCGCCGCACGACAAAACTCGACATTGAGCGCCCGTCCCGGCCGCGGCAGGGGCCGTCGATTGAAACAGGAGACGAAATGTTCCACTCGCGGCAACAACCTTGGCCGGTCAGTTTCCGTGATGAGGTTGAAGAAAAAGCAATGAAGATAAAACCGGTTCATATTGCACGTTGGAAGCGTCTGGCGAAAGTTTCCCGAATCGCGTCTCTCGGGCTCGCCTTCGCCTTACCGTTCCCCGCTAGCCATGCGCAGCAAGCGGGCCTGCCGCAGCCGGAGCCTGCCCAACATCTCGCGGGCGGATCGATTCACGGAACGGTTCGCGCAGGCGCCGCGCCGCTGCCGGGCGTTCCGGTCACCGCGACGGACGCCTTGACAGGCAAGAAATACACCGCGGCATCGGATGCTCAGGGCAACTACAGCATGACCGTTCCCCCAAACGGCCGTTACGTGGTGAGCGCGCAGTTCACAGTCTTTGCGCCGGTTGCAAAAGAAGCTCTTCTGAGTTCGGCTGCGCCCAATGCGCTGATCGACTTCTCGCTTGTGCTCGCCTCGCGCGCCGCGCAACAGCAGCAGCACGAAGAGAAGATGGAAGCCGCGGCCGCGCAGCTCTCTTCCGCCGGAATGCAGAGCCTCAACCTGGTCGGTTCCGCAATGGACATGATCGCGGCCGCCACCGGCGGAGGCAACACAGGCGTCCAGCTTCCTGAGATCGCCGCCAATAGCGACTTCTCCAGCGAATCGGTGGCCGTGAACGGCCAGAGCGGAGTGACCAATCCCTTTGCCGGCGTCGACGTGGATCAGCTCCGCAAGGAGATGCAGGAGAAGGGAACCAACGCGTCGCTGACAGGGACCCCGGAGGCGCCCGGCGGCGAGACCCGCGGCATGAACATGCTCGGTGGAGCGGGCAGCCGTGAAGGCAGCGGCGGGCGCCTTGGCGCGATCTTCCGCAACCTCAAGCCCAACCAGCCGCACGGCGCGTTCTTCTGGGAGGGCGGGAACGGCGCGCTCAACGCCGAGGACTTTGCGCTCCGCGGCCAGCCCATCGCGGAGCCGGGTTATGGGCAGAATCTCGCCGGCCTCACCTTCATCGGCGCTCCCTACATTCCCAAACTGCTCGAGCACGACGACAAGGACTTCCTCTTTGCCGCGCTGGTTACGGATCGCCAATCGAAACCCTTTGACGAATACGGCACCGTGCCCACCGCTGCCGAGCGTACCGGCAACCTCTCATCGCTCACCAGTCAGAGTGGCAATCCGATTACGATCTACGATCCCTCTACGGGCCAGCCCTTCGTTTACAACGGCCAGACCGACGTGATTCCGCCCAACCGCATCGCGCCCCAGGCCGCCGCGCTGCTGAGTTATCTGCCCTTGCCCAACTTACCGGGGCAGCTTCTTAACTATCAGCGCCTGGCCGCGGCCGATACAGACACAACACGATTTGGTTTTCGCTACAACCGCAGCATCTCGAGTGCCGGCTCGCCGCTCTTGGGGATGCTGCAACGATACCTCGGCCGCAGCGCGCCAGGCCAGAGCATCAACGTCAACTATAACTACGAGCACATCGGCGCCGACGAACTTAGCCTCTTTCCAAACTTCGACGGCAAGCTGCAAACCAACCAGTACTCGCTGCAGGCGGGTTATTCGCTGGGAGTCGGCAATCTTACGCAAAAATTCTCCGCTAACTGGAACCGCACCAACTCGCAGCTTAGGAATAGCTTTACCAGCGCGACCGATATAGCTGCGGCCATCGGCCTTTCGGGTCTGCCATCCAACCCCATGCTCTACGGCCTGCCCAACGTGACCATGAACCAGTTCAGCAACTTCGATGAGGCGCAGCCTAACTTCCAGATCAACCAGACTATCTCGCTCTCCGACGCCAGCACCTGGACTCACGGCAAGCACAATGTGCAGTTCGGCGGCGACGTGCGGCGCGTTCACTACGATCTGCTCGGCGACACCGACTCAACGGGCGACTATACCTTCACCGGCTACTTTACGGAGGAGCCTGGCTCCCATGCGAGTGGCATCGCTGATACAGGCTCGTCACTTGCCGATCTTCTGCTCGGCCTTCCTCAGCAGACCGCAATCCAGGCGCCGGACGGCAAAGCCTATCTGCGCGAGAACGCATACGACGCCTATCTCCAGGACGACTGGCGCGCCTTGCCCGACCTCACCCTGCTCGCCGGCCTCCGCTACGAGTACTTTTCGCCTTACTCGGAAAAGTACGACCATCTGGCCACGCTCGATACCGGCAACGACTTTGCGTCCGTGGCCACGGTGCTGCCCGATGGCGTAGGACCTTTCACCGGCAAGTATCCGCGCACCCTCATCGATCCCGAGTACAACGACTTTTCTCCGCGCATCGGATTTGCGTGGAGCCTCATGCCCGATACGGTCCTGCGCGGAGGTTACGGCATCAACTTCACCAACGGCCAGTACGAGACCTTCGCGCAGAATCTCGCCTTCCAGCCTCCCTTCGCCGACGTGCAGACCAACGAGTTCTCTCTCAGCGCGCCGCTCACCCTCGCCAATGGATTTCCCGCCCCCGAGACCCAGGGCAACTACGCGGTGAACAAAAACTTCCGGCTGCCCTACATCCAGGTGTGGGACCTCAATCTGCAACGGACCGTTCCATGGAACGTGGTGCTCAACTTCGGTTACACCGGCTCCAAGGGGACGCGGCTCGACATGGTCGACGCACCCGGACGCACGGCCACGCAGTCGCTCAGCGGCATCCTCTACGACTACGAGGACTCGGTCGCCTTCTCCAACTACAACGCTTTCACGGCCAGCGCCCGCAAGCGCCTCACCGGCGGCGTCTCGGTGCAGGCGCGCTACACCTACGGCCACTCCATCGACGATGCCAGTTCCATCGGCGGCCACGGCGGCACATCGGTTACTCCGGCGCAGAACTGGCAGGACCTCCTCGCCGAAGAATCGAATTCGAGCTTCGACATCCGGCAGCAGGTGGTAGGCAACTTCCTCTATGAGCTTCCCTTCGGGCCCGACGCCCACCACCTCACTACGGGCCGCGCAAGCCAGATCCTGAGCAATCTCTCGCTGTCCGGCACCTTCGACTTCGCTACGGGCTCGCCGCTCACGCCGCACTATCAGGCAACCTTCGCCGACGTGGCCCGAGGCAGCGCCGGATCGCTGCGTCCCGATCGCGTCGACGGGGCTTCGCTCACCCAGGGCGGCGGATCGCTCGACAACTGGTTCAACAAGGATGCCTTCACCAGCCCCGCCGATGTTTACGGCACGGCCTCGCGATTCTCTATTCCCGGCCCCGGCACGGTGGCAGTGGATGCGTCCCTGTCGAAGACCATCCGCTTCTCGGAAACGCGCACCTTCGAACTGCGCGCCACGGCCGACAACGTCTTCAATACCGTGCAGTATTCCGCAGTCGATACAACGCTCGGATCGGCCAGTTACGGCCAGGTGACCGGCGCCGCGCCCATGCGCGCGTTCACTTTCGTAGCCCGCTTCCGCTATTAGAGGAGATTCTCCGGTGAAACATAATCATCTGCTTCGCAACCTGGCATTGGGCGCGCAGCTCACCCTGATTTCGCTTTTGACTCTCCTCGCGCAGCGGCCGGGCGGCCCCGCAATCAACGATCAGTCAAGTTACGTCCTCAAGCTGAACAGTGACCTCGTCCTCAGCAACGTCGTGGTGGTGGATAAGAAGACCGGCAAATTCGTGCACGGGCTTACGGCCAAAGACTTCACCATTCTCGAAGATGGCAAGCCGCAGCAGATTTCGACTTTCGACTTTGAGAATGTCGATCAGGCCGCCCAGCTCAGCGAAGCCACTATCAACGCAAAATCGCCCAACGGTATCTTCGCAGCCAAAAATGCGGTGACGACGCCGGCGGATCTTCACGACCATCGTCTCATCGTCATCTTTTTCGATCTCACCTCCATGCAGCCTGACGACCTGACGCGCGCACAGGACGCGGCCCGCAACTACGTCGAGCATCAGATGCAGCCCGCCGACCTGGTGGCCGTTCTCTCTCTCGACAGCTCGCTTACGCTCGACCAGGACTTTACCGCCAACAGGCAGCTGCTGTTGCGCGCCATCGGCGGTTACGCGGGCACGCAAGGGTCCGGTTACGAGTTGGGCGCTGCAAGCACTACCAACCAGGTCGAAGACACCACCTCGTTCACGCCCGACGAGACCGAGTACAACGACCTGAACACCGATCGCGAGCTGTTCGCCATCGAAGACATCGCTCACGCGCTTGCTTACATCAACGAGAAAAAATCGCTGCTCTACTTCTCGGGCGGCATCCGCCGCGACGGCATCGAGAATCAGGCATCACTGAACGCGGCGGTCAACACCGCAGTTCGCGCCAATATGTCCGTTTACTCCGTAGACACCCGCGGCCTGCAGGCCATCTCGCCGCTCGGCGACGCAACAACCGGCAGTCTGCGCGGAGCCGCTGCCTACAGCGGCCTGGCCACCCAGAATAACTTCGATTCGAACTTCGCCACGCAGGAAGTAATGGCCACCCTCTCCGCCGATACCGGCGGCAAGGCATTCTTTGATACCAACGACTTCGCTCCGGCCTTTCAGCGCATCCAGAACGATACCTCGGCCTACTATGAGATCGGCTACTTCTCCACCGACACCCGCCGTGATGGAAGTTACCGCCGTCTTACCATCAAGGTGGACCGCAAAGACGTAAAGCTCGAATATCGTCCCGGTTACTATGCTCCCGCGGACTTTAGGCACTCCGATAAAGAAGAGCGCGAACAGGAGTTGGTAGATGAGTTAGACAGCGACCTTCCCGCGACCGACGTCGAGGTCTATCTTCAGGCCATGTTTTTCCGCGCAAATGATAGCCAGGACGATGTCCCGGTCTCGCTGGTCGTCCCCGGCTCGCAGATTCCCTTTGTAAAGGGCGGAGACAAGGATAAAGCCACGCTCGACATTATCGGCCGCATCGAAGATGCCGCCGGTCATGACGTTGCCGGCGTGCGCGACGCGGTCAAGCTTGCCGTGGACCAGTCGCAGCAGGTCGAGCGGAAGAACGTCGAGTACACCACAAATTTCACGCTTCCCGTCGGAAGGTATCAGGTCAAATTTGTCGTTCGCGAGAACGAGACCGGGCACATGGGGTCGTTTGAGGCAGATCTGAATGTGCCCGATCTCGACAAGGCTCCGCTTAAGATGAGTTCGGTTGTGCTGGCCAGCCAAAGCATCCCGGCAGGAAAGAAGAGCAATAATCCCTTGATCCGCAACGGCCGCGAACTGGTTCCCAATCTGCCGCACGTCTTCCAGCAGGATCAGCACCTCTATCTCATGTACGAGGTCTACGATCCCGTGCGTCCCGTCGTGAAGAAGACCGTCCGCGCCGCCGCCGCGGCGGATTCGCCGGCGTCGCCCGCTCGGGTCTTTACCAACGTCGAGTTTCTCAAGGGCGACACCATCGCTTTTGCCACCCCCCTGGTAAAGGCCACTGCGACAAATGTGCCCGGTCATGATGCCATCGTCTTCGAATTCGATGTACCTCTGGCCGGACTGAATACAGGTTCCTATGTATGCCAGATCAACATAATTGATGATGCAGGCGGGGCCTACAGCTTTCCGCGCACCGCGGTCCTGATCCGCGGCGCGCAATCGCCTGTCGAACCGCCGCCGGCCATCCGGGCGCAGCCGGTCTCCTCGCCACCCAGGTAGAGTAAGACCGCGGTTCGAGTAGACGCGATTCAAAACTCGACCATATTTGCGAAGATCAGGCGTTTGCCCGGCACCATCTGGGAGCCATCGATGCAACACTGCATTTCTTGAGGATCTGTGCCCCGGAGATCTACATTCGAGGCTCTGGTGGGAAAGATTCCGGCTCAGCATCCAACCGGCGAGAGGGCTGTGCCGCGAAAACTCGCTCTCTTGGATCTTGTCTGTGGCGTGGTGGGCCCGGAGGGATTCGAACCCCCAACCAAGGGATTATGAGTCCCCTGCTCTAACCGTTGAGCTACAGGCCCCCTTTATCGGATTGCGTACCGTCCGACGGGCGCTCCTGGCGCTGCCGCGACCTGATGATTGCAGCGCTTCGCCCGGCCACACTCCGCCGCACAACCTCTCGATAGTGTGCCATACGCGCTCCGTGCCGGTCACCCGCCTTCACAGATGCTCCCACTTGTTCGGATTCCGCCTCAGCAGCCAGCACGGATCCTCGTCCCCCTGCGGAAACAGTGCCTCCGCGCAAGGCACGACCGCAGTTCCCAGAAAATCGTACTCTTCCTTTTGCCCCTTCAGCGGCACCGACATATACCGGTTCACCGTCACCGACGACTGCGGCGCCCCGCGCACATGGTACACGCTCCAGTCCACCGCATACGCCGCAACAAGCACCGCCGCCAGTCCAATCAACACGCGCAACAGCCACCGTTGTAGCCAGCTCCACATCGTTTAGCCTTCCCCAATCAGTGTCAATCGATCTGCAAAGCTCCGCTCTTCAGCGCCACGCCGCTCAGGCGCCTCCGCCGCGCCTCCGTCAGAATAGCCGCAATCTCCCCCGCGGCCAACGCGTAGCTCAGCCCCCCGGGCCGGATGTTCGAGATGCAGTTCCGCTCCGCGTCCGTGCGCCCGGGCCGCGGCGCCCACGTGATGTATGTCCCCAGCGAATCGGGCGAGCTCAGCCCCGGCCGCTCCCCGATCAGCACCACCGCCATCTGCGCACCCAGCATCTCGCCCATCTCATCGCCGATCGCCACTCGCCCCTGCTCCACCACGCACACCGGCCCCATCCGCCAGCCGTCCAGCCGCGGCAGCAACTCTTCCATCAGTGCAGCCGCATGGCGCTCCACCGCCAGCGCCGAGAGCCCGTCCGCCACAATCAGCACAACATCGCACTCGACCCTGTGCGCCATCAGGAGCGCCCGGCTTGCCTCATCCAGCCGCCGTCCCAGGTCCGGCCGCTGCAGGTAGGTCGCCCGGTCCGAGGCCGCCGAATGCAGTCGCAGTGCCTCGCTGCCGCAGATCCTCCCCAACTCCGACGCCAGCGCCGCCCCCTCCAGCCGGGCATGAACTGCGTCCCTCGCCAGCGCGTGGGCCCTCTGAAAATCCAGCAGCTCCCGCGTCGCCAGGCTCACGCCGGCCCGTGTCAGTCCCACGCGCGCCGGCGTCAGCGCCTTCAATTGCGCTGCCACATCCGGCCTCGCCACCTCGCTCATGCCGTCAGCAGCCTCTCCGGATATCGCGCCTCCGCCGTCAGCCGTGCGAACCCCTCGCCCTCCAGCCACGCCTCGAACTCCGGCGCCGGCCGCAATCCCAGCACCCGCCGCACGTACAGCGCATCGTGAAAACTCGTGCTCTGGTAATTCAACATCACATCGTCCGCTCCCGGCACGCCCATAATGTAGTTCACCCCCGCCGCGCCCAGCAGCGTCAGCAACGCGTCCATATCGTCCTGGTCGGCCTCCGCGTGATTCGTGTAGCACACGTCGCATCCCATCGGCAGCCCCAGCAGCTTGCCGCAAAAATGATCCTCCAGCCCCGCCCGCACAATCTGCTTGCCGTCGTAGAGATACTCCGGCCCGATGAACCCCACCACCGTATTCACCAGCATCGGCCGGTACCGCCGCGCCACCGCGTATGCCCGCGCCTCCAATGTCTGCTGGTCCACGCCATGGTGCGCATTCGCTGAGAGCGCCGATCCCTGCCCCGTCTCGAAGTACATCACGTTCTCGCCCACGCGCCCATCCAAGCACACCGACCCGCGCTTCAGCGCCAGCCCCGCCGCGTGCGCCTCATCCAGCAACGAAAGACTCACCCCAAAGCTCCGGTTCGCCGCTTCGGTCCCGGCAATCGACTGGAAGATCAGGTCCACCGGCGCGCCTCGCTCCATCGCCGCCATCTGCGTCGTCACATGCGCCAGCACGCAGCTCTGCACCGGAATCCCGAACCGCTCCCGCAGCGCGTCAACCAGTTTCAGCAGATCCACCGTCACGCCCACGCTGTCTCCCGCCGGGTTGATCCCCACCACCGCGTCGCCCGACCCCAGCAGCAGACCATCCAGTATCGAAGCCGCAATCCCCAGGGACGCGTCCGTCGGATGGTTCGGCTGCAGCCGCGTGCTCAGCCGGCCCCGCAGACCCACCGTCGTCCGGAACCGCGTCGCCACCCGCATCTTCGCCGCCGCCGCGATCAGGTCCTGTACCCGCATCAGCTTGCTCACGGCCGCGGCCATCTCCGGCGTCAGTCCCGGCGCCAGTTCCGCCATCCGCTCCGGCGTCGCATCGTCTGAGAGCAGCCAGTCCCGCAGCTCCCCCACCGTCAGCGGACGCACCGGCCGAAAGGCCTCCGCATCGTGCGTATCCACAATCAGCCGCGTCACCTCGTCGCTCTCGTAGGGCACAACCTGCTCGTCCAGAAAGTGCGCCAGCGGCACATCGGCCAGCGCAAACTGCGCCGCCACCCGTTCCTCGGCCGACCCAGCCGCGACCCCCGCCAGCACATCCCCGCTGCGCAGCGGCGTCGCCTTCGCCAGCAGCTCGCGCAAGCTGCCAAACGTGTATCGAGTGCGCCCAATCGTGTGAGCAAATACCATGCGGCCGCCGTCGACCTCTCCGGCTGGCTTCTAGCCTACTCGAATCCGGCCCCTCGCTTCCTGCCCCTGGCGCCATGCCCTCCGAAAACGGTAAGTGGACCGGTCTGAGGGGTACGGGCTTGAGCCCGCACTTAGTCCACCCAAGAAGACAAGGGCCTTAGCCCCTGATGGACTGGCTCCAGATGCGAATCAACCCATTGCCGCAACTACGCCGCGCCGGCGCCGCCGTTTATGCTGAAACCGTCCATGCCCCGCGCCGCCCTCATCGCCGAACTCCTGCTTCTCTTCGCCGCATTGCCCCTTGCGTATCGTTTCTCGCCCATCCGCATCCCCGCACTGCCGCTTCTTTGGGTCGCCTCTGGCTACGCGTACTGGCAGTTGCTCCGCGATCCCCGCTTCAACCGCTCCCGTCTCTGGAACGCCTCCAAACTTCCCGCACATCTCGCCGCCATTCTCGTCACCTTCGCCATCGTCGCCTTCCTCCTCTGGCTTGGCGTCCACCGTTTCGCCCCCGCCCGCGAATGGAGCTTTGTCCGCCGCAACCCCGTCTTCTGGGCCATCGTCATGCTCGCCTATCCGGTCCTCTCCGTCTATCCCCAGGGCATCCTCTATCGCGCCTTCTTCTTCGAACGCTACGCCTCGATCTTCCCTGGCCGCTGGACCATAATCCTCGCCAGCGCCGCCGCCTTCGCGTTCCTCCACATCATCTTCCGCAATCCCCTCGCCCCCGCGCTCACCTTCGCCGGCGGCCTGCTCTTCGCCTGGCGCTACGCCGAAACCGGCTCCCTCGCCACCTCCTGCTTCGAGCACGCCCTCTACGGATGCTGGCTCTTCACCGTCGGCCTCGGCGAATACTTCTACCACGGCACCATCGCCACCGTGGGCACCGCCCTCCGCCCCTGAACTGAACTGTGACTGCACCCTGGAAATGCCCGACAATAAGGAGGAGCACCAGGAGTCAGCCCCATCCCGTGACCTACACCGTAAAAGAGATCTTCTACACCCTCCAGGGCGAGGGTGCGCAGACTGGCCGTCCGGCCGTCTTCTGCCGTTTCTCGGGCTGCAACCTCTGGTCCGGCCGCGAAGCCGACCGCCCCTCCGCCATCTGCCGGTTTTGCGACACCGACTTCGCCGATACCAACGGCCCCGGCGGCGGAAAATTTCCCACCCCCGGGTCCCTGGCCTCCGCGGTGGATGAAAAATGGCCCCCGCATTCAAGCCCCTCAGGCCAGCCCGGAACCCGCTTGGTCGTCTGCACCGGCGGCGAACCGCTTCTCCAACTCGACGCGCCTCTGATCGCCGCTCTCCACGCCCGCGGCTTTCAGGTCGCCGTCGAAACCAACGGCACCGTCGCCGCGCCCTCCGGTATCGACTGGCTCTGCGTCAGCCCCAAAGCCGGAGCACCGCTCGTCCAGAATTCAGGAGATGAGCTGAAACTCGTCTATCCGCAACCCGATGCCGAGCCCGAGCTCTACGCGGGTCTCGCCTTCCGCCACTTTTTCCTGCAGCCCATGGACGGCCCCGACCGCGAAGCCAACACCCGGCTCGCCCTGCGCTACTGCCTCGACCACCCCGCCTGGCGCCTCAGCCTCCAGACCCACAAGCTACTCGGGATTCCGTAGCTCCTCAGCCCGTCGCGCCTCGGCCTCGGTCAGCCATCCCCGCCGCAGCTTCTCCGCCGGCACGCTCGACAGGTACGGCTTGATGTCCAGCACCGGCGTCCCGTCCAGCATATCCACCCCGCGCACCCGCAGCACGCCGCCCTCGCGCCCCAGCAGCTCCACCACTGTCAGCGCGATCGGATTCGGCCTCCGCGGCGACCGCGTCGCAAACACCCCGTGCGGCCTCTTGTCGTCGGCCGGCGGATGCGCCACCAGGTCGTAGTCCGTGCTCCGGTCGAACTCCCACAGCACAAACAGGTGCGAGAATCCCTCGATGTCCATCAGTCCCGCTTCGAACTCCCGCAGGACCTCGATCGATCCCTCCGCCTCATGCTTCGCCCCCAGCCCCCGCGGAACAGAAGACGCCTCTTTGTAAGGGCTGTGCACAAACCCAATCGCCCGCGACGTAAACATCGCCCGCTCCTCCCGTCTCCTTCACCCCAACTCATCCGCCTCACCGGTGGGTGCCTCATCACTCGAGCGCCTTTTGCTCGAATGGGGGGCTGGCCTGCTCCCAGCTCCTGGCCGCCCGCCAACTCGCTAACTCGCCATCACACCGTATCGAACGCAAACGTCGTCGTCGACCGGTAGGTCTGGCCCGGCCGCAGCAGCGTGCTCGGAAACTCCGGATGGTTGGGCGAATCCGGAAAGTGCTGCGTCTCCAGGCAGAACCCCGTCCGCTTTCCATACTTCGTCCCGTACCGCCCCGTAAAGCCCCCGTCCAGAAAGTTCCCCGAGTAGAACTGCACGCCCGGCTCCGTCGTCTGTACCGTCATCCGGCGCCCGCTCTTGGTATCGGTCGCAACCGCCGCCGTCCGCAGCGTTCCCGGCTCGCCATTCACTTGAAAGTTGTGATCGTAGCCATTGCCCAGCTTCATCTGCTCGTAGCCGTCCTCGATCCGCGTGCCGATTACGGTGGATCTCCTGAAGTCCAGCGGCGTCCCTTCCACCGCCCGCAGCTCGCCGGTCGGAATCAGCCCTCCATCCACCGGCGTAAACCGGTCCGCCCAGAGTTGCATCTCCTGGTCAAGAACATCGCCTGCATCGTCCCCGTGCAGATTGAAGTACGCGTGGTTGGTCAGGTTCACGTGTGTGGCCTTGTCGGTCGTCGCCTCGTAGTCGATCCGCAGCGTGTTGCCCTCCACGCTATAGCGCACCTTCGCCGTCAGCGTCCCCGGAAACCCCATATCCCCGTCCGGGCTCACGTGTATAAACTCCGCGCCCTCCGCCGTCTCCGCCGCCTGCCACACATACTTATCGAAGCCCACCGGTCCTCCGTGCAGCGCATTGGGCCCGTTGTTGATCGGAATCTGGTAGCTCACCCCATCAATTGAAAACTGGCCCTTCGCTATGCGGTTCCCAAACCGCCCCACCACCGAGCCAAAGTGCGGATTCGGGTTGCGCAGAAAATCGGCAAGGTTGTCGAACCCCAGCACCACGTCCGCCACCTTGCCCGCCCGGTCCGCCGTGCGCACGCTCACCAGCTTCGCGCCGTACGCCATCACCCGCGCCTCTACCATCGCGCTCTTCAGCGTATAGATCGGCACGTCTACTCCGTCCGCGGTCTTTCCCCAAATCGTCATCTTCATCTCTCCTGAACTGGAAGATCATGGTTCTAAGGATTTTTGCGCTCTCATCGTGTGCGTTCTCGTCCTCAAGCCCTGAGCCGCTCTTATCTCTGCACTTCGTGCGGCTTGCCTCTATCTCCTTCGCGCAACGGCCCCACACCCAATCTCCGGTACGGAGGAAATAGCACCATAGCACGCGCTCCTTCTTCGCGTAAAATACCCCTGACCTCCCTCATGCCGTACCCCGCTGAGCCAATATCGAGTTGGGTTCGCCCGCAACGCAGGCGTTTCCTGCCGCTATTATGGATGAATCGTACTCATGTCCCAGTTCCCTTGGTGTTGTTGACTCGCATGTTGAAACTCCCGGGCCCCTGTTTTTTGATGCTTTCCTTTTTCATTGCGCCCGCCGGCGCCATTGCCCAGGCCGGAGCCCTGCGCGGCGCCGTCCTCGACCCCAGCAACGCCGCCGTACCCGGCGCTTCCATCACCCTCACGCGCGCCCGCCAATCTCTTCACAGCCAATCGGGCCCGGACGGCCGCTACCTCTTTACCGACCTCGCTCCCGCCTCCTACTCGCTTTCCGTCACCGCCCCCGGCTTCGCTCCTCTCACCGTGCCCGCCGTCCTTATATCCGCCGCGCACACCAGAGACCTCGACCTGCATCTCGCCATCCCGGTCCAGAAACAGGAGCTCACCGTCCAGGGCCAGAACCCCTCCGTCGGCCTCAATCCCGACCAGAACGCCGGCGCCACCGTCATCAGTGGCAGCGCCCTCAACGCCCTCTCCGACAATCCCGACGAGCTCCAGGCCGAGCTCGAAGCACTCGCCGGTCCCGCCGCCGGACCCAACGGCGGCCAGATCTATATCGATGGCTTTCAGGGCGGCCAGCTCCCGCCCAAGTCCGCCATCCTCGAGATTCACGTCAATCAAAACCCCTTCTCCGCCGAGTTCGAGCGCATCGGCTACGGCCGCGTCGACATCGTCACCAGGCCCGGCTCGCAAACGTTCTCCGGCTCCATCGGAGGCTTCGGTACCGATTCCGTCCTCAACACCGCCAACCCGCTCGTCACGCAGCAGCCCAGCTATTACTACTTCGGCGCCAATGGCAACCTCAGCGGCCCACTCTCCAAACACGCCTCCGGCTTCTTCAACTTCTACCGCATGACCCGCCAGAACCAGAGCATCGTCGATGCCGTGAATCCCCTCAACACGGCTGCTCTGATCGACGAGACCTATCCCAACCCCTCCACCCTGCTCGCTCTCGCCCCGCGCGTCGATCTCCAGCTCGGCTCCAGCAACACCGTCACCATCCGCGACGCCTTCTACCGCTCCACCGTTGACGGCAGCGGCGTCGGCGCCCTCAATCTGCCCAGCCAGGCCAACAACTCCACCGTCGAAAGCAACTCCCTGCAAGTCAGTGACACCCTGATGGTCAGCCGCCAGTTCGTCAACGAGACCCGGATCCAGTGGCTGCGCGTCCGCAACCAGGACACCCCTGCCTCCGTCGCCCCCACTGTCATCGTCGAAGGCGCCTTCACCTCGGGCGGCTTCAACGCCGGCGCCGTCCAGGACCACAACGACAACGTCGAGCTCCAGAACTTCTCCACCGCCATCGCAGGCCCTCACACCTTCCGCTTCGGAACCCAGCTCGACACCTACCGCGACGCCAACTACTCCACCTCCGGCCAGAACGGGGCCTACACCTTCAGCTCCCTCGCCGCCTATCTCGCCGGCCAGCCCTCCCAGTACTCCGCCACCGTCATCCGCAATCCCCTTGCCCGCGCCCTGGTCTTCGACGGCGCCCTCTTCTTTCAGGACGACTGGCGCCTTTCGCCCGACTTCGAGCTCGGCCTCGGCCTTCGTTTCGAGGGCCAGAACCGCATTCGCAACCACTCCCACTGGGCTCCCCGCATCGCTCTCGCCTGGACCCCCGGCCGCCGCGGCAGTGCGCCTGCAAAGACGGTCATCCGCGCCGGCTACGGCTGGTTCTACACGCCCTTCACTGCGCCCGTCTCCTTCGGCTTCGCCGGCGGCACGCCCTACATCATCCAGACCATCCACAACAACGGCGTGAACCAGCAAAACATCATCGCCAACAATCCCGGTTCCTTCAATCCCGACGGTCCCCCGCCTACCCTCGCCTCCAATGCCTCCGCGGTTCCCTACATCCACACCATCGACCCTCACTTTCACGTCGCCCTCGACATGCAGACCGGCATCGGTGTCGATCGCCAGCTCTCCCAGTCCTTCATGGCCAACGTCACCTACCTCTACACCCAGGGCGTCCACCAGTACCTCACCGACAACGTCAACGCTCCTTCATTCGACCCCGCCTCTTACACCGTCTCCGGCGCCGCGCCTGCGGCCTACAACTATCAGTTCCAGTCCGGAGGCTTCTACCGCGAGCAGCAGCTCATTCTCACTCTCAACGCCCACTTGAAGAGCCTCTCTGTCGACGCCAACTACACGCTCAGCCAGGCCAAAAGCGACACCCAGGGCGTTACCTCCTTCCCCTCCGACTCGCAGGACCCCGGCCTCGACTATGGCCGCGCCGTCTTCGGTATCCGCAGCCGCTTCATGCTCGCCGACAGTTACAGCGCGCCCCACGGCATCGTCATCGCATCTCTTCTCGAAGCCCAGTCGGGCACCCCTTACAACCTCACCACCGGCGCCGACCTCACCGCCAACAATCAGTTCAACGCCCGGCCCGCCTACGGCGTCTGCGGCGCGTCCGGCGTCGTCTCCACCCCCTACGGCTGCCTCGACACCGACCCCGCCGGCAAAGGCGAGCGCATCGTCCCCTTCGACCTCGGAACCGGCCCCGCCAACGCCGTCTTTCACCTCCGCGTCAGCAAGGTCTTCGGCATCGGCCCCCGCATCGCCAAAGCCGGCGCCGGCCAGACCTACAACGGCGAGAACTCCGTCAGCGGCCGCGGCCTCAGCGGCGGAGGCGCCTCCATCCGTCTCGACGCCGCCGCCCCCCGCCGCTACAACCTCACCTTCGTCGCCGGCGCCAGCAACCTCTTCAACATGGTCAACCTCGCCCCGCCCAACGGCGTCCTCACCTCGCCCCTCTTCGGCAAATCCCAGGCCCTCGCCTCCGGCTCCTACAACAACCCCACCCCCGGCAATCGCGCCATCATCTTCCAGGCCAACTTCTCCTTCTGACTTCCCGGCCATCGCCCCACCGTCATCGGCCGTGCTTCGCAGGCGCCGCGCCAAAGCCGGACTGCAGACACCGGACGCCGTCATGCCCGCGCCCCAGGTCATCCAATGCGGACGCGTTCACCAACCAACAACATTCAGGCCGAGCCTCCCCCTTGTCTATTCTGGATTCAGCCGTCGCTTGGCGGGAAAGAGCGCCACAAAACCGGCGCAATCCTGCGGGCTCCGGGGAGAAGACCTTTCAAAGGTGCAATGGGGCGATAAACCAGGCGCGTACCGCAAACGCCGCAAAAAGAAGCGCGGGCTTCAGCCCCTGAGGGCCGCTTTGGGGCAATCTACGGTCAGGCGGTATTCGGCCCGCAACCCCAAAAGAGTAGCTGTCATCCTGAGCGGGTGAGAAAGATCTCAGAAACTTCTGATTCTGCGCCACCTAAAATGCGCAATTTTGGCTGTGTAGAAAGTGTGCAGGCCATCTGTGCATTTTTCTCTCCGAATGACAGTTCTTACTGTTGCACATCACTGCGCTCGGAGCCGCAAAATTCCACGCCAGTCATCGAGAAGTAAAGGGGCAGGTCCCGGAGTAGGAACTTGAGTCCGGGCGCGCAGTCCGGCGAGCGAAGGCCGGTTGCAGGAAAAGGGGTGCGGGGAGAAACCGGCAAGGTTTCTCCCCGCGATTTTTCGGCATGGGAAAGAGGCGGCAAGTTCGCCGCCTCTCGTCTAATGGTTCGTTTGCGTCAGGCTACTTTTTCATGCTGCGATCTCTTCGAGTTCCTGGCTGATTACTTCCTCGGTTTCGATAGGCGGCTCCAATGCGGCAAGGATGACGCTGGCGGTCTGCTGGATGACTTCCAAGCTCTCGGCCAACAGTGAGGCGTTGCCGTGATAAAGCTGGATGTAGTCGGCGGCCGCGGAACCCGTTACCAGTCCCGCGGCCTTCCCGACAACAAACGCCACGGCCTCAGCTTCCGTCTCGCGCACGGTCTTGGTGGTTGCGGTGCGACGGTCGGCTTTGTGCAGCAGCTCGTGCGCCGTCTCATGCACTAACGTCGAAAACTCCTCAGCCTTCGACTGTCCGGGAAGGATGGCGATACGTCCGCCATAGCTGATGCCGAGGGCTGGCGCAATGTTCTCGTTATAGCCAAGCTGGATGCCACGGCTACGAACGAATGCAGCCAACCTCTCCAAGTTTTCGCCAGGGTCGCCGCTCACTTCGTGCATGGTCGGCAGGTCTACGCCTTCGGTCTGCGAGATGTCGAAGACGTAGGCGTTACGGAAACCCACCAATACGCGCTCGTTCTGCTTCGTGATGTCCTTATTGGCTTCGCTGTCCTTCTTGCGACGGACGCCGACGATGGGAGCAAGGATGCGAATGCCCTTCTGTCCGGCCTTCACAGAACGTCCCATATTCTTCCACGCCCAGAACCCGGCTACGCGGGTCGCGGTTGGCATCTGCCGCGCGATCTCTAGCACATTGCCAAAGCTGTAATTGTGAAAGCGGCTCATGGCGGTGAGGTAGTTCGTGAGAGCTTCGGAGTGTCCAGCCTCCAACTGCTCAATCAAGAGCTTGACGTTGGCAGCAATCATTTCCTGCTTGGTGGAAGGCTTCTTGCTGTTGTTGATGGCGACGGTGTTGGTGTTGTCGATGGTGTTCATGGTGTTTGCTCCTTGGGTTTGGCTTTTGCACGTCCGCGTTGAAACGCGGCATGTACATGCCGAACGCCTCCTGGCGAAGGCGGGGGTAGCAAACGGAAAGGTCTTCGAGCGGAGCTTTTTGGGGGAACCGCTTGCGGGGGAGCCAAAACCCGCAGGGCGAACGGCCTTGTAGAGCGCGAGGGGAGACCCCTTAGGGAAAGTCTGGTTTCCTTATTCGTGCGCGTCAGCGCACAGGATTTATAGGGCGGGCGTTGCGGGGAGGAACAGCCCCGCAGAGGTGGCAGCGGAAAACGCGAAGCGGTTGAAGCGCGGAGGAGACTTCCTCCGCAGAACTGCATTTGCTTGCTGAGTTAAAACAGTGTGTTATCGACCGATGGAGAAGCCATACGAAATGTCCTGCTCCCGAACTAACTGCGGCTTCATCTTTTCGCTTACATCTTGCTGCGGCGCAACACCTTTTTCCATTCCAACCTGCGGCGCATGAGCACTCTGCTGCGAGACTTCGTGTCCGAGAGCGATGGGCAACTTCTCGCGGTCATTGGTGAATATCTGTGCATCGTGCGCTCCGCGTGAGATAGAGACATAGGCCATACGATTGTTGAGCAAATCTTTCGCACCCAACTCGGTATCGACATGCACCAGCACACGTTCTGCGGTCTGTCCCTGGCTGGAATGGCTGGTGACGGCATAGCCGTGATCGAGATGCGGGTTGCGCATCGGGTCGATCTCAACCGAACGTCCACCATCCATCCGCAGACTGAATTTGCCATCGCTGATTCGTTCAACGGTTGCGAGTTCACGGTTAGCGATCTTAAGTTCATTATCCGGTGCGGTGAACTGTATGCGGTCGCCGACTGAGAACGCACGTTGCTCTTCTCGGTAAACGGAGACACCCTGCTGGCGGCGTGGATCGTAGCTTTGCTGCCGTCCATCCAACAATGCCACCGTAATCTGATTGTGCGCAGCATCGACTCCGATCACGCGGGCGTACTCACCCTTCTGGATGCCGGTCTCTTTCGATCCTCGGCTATAGCGCAGTACGTCACCGACTTCGTACTTTTCCGCCCATGTTCGCGCCGCTCCGGTAAGCTCCTGGCGCTGTACGAGTGTCTTTACGGGATGTTCTTCTCTGCCGACTACGCCACGTTGCTGCAACTCAGAGTGGATACGATCATTGATCTCTACGCGCGAACGATTGTCAGGAGAGATGACAAGCGTGTTCTCAGGAGCCTTCGCATACTCCTTTGCAATCGCGTCGATGCGCTCTTCACGACCCTTGAACTCATGGACACGGCCCTGCTCGCCCAAGCTCATTACCGCTGCGCCCACCTCGCCACGCGCAAGTTGCTCGACCACGTTACGCAGTTCGGGATTTTTCTGGCGCACGATCTGGTCAAGCGAGACAGTCTTCATCCCTGCCTGTTGCAACTGCGCAAACGGCCTGCCTGCTTCCACGGCCTCATGCTGCCGTTTATCACCCACCAGCAATACACGGTCATGCGGATGCAGGCGTGTCAGGAACTCGTGCATCTGCTTGGTGGAAGCCAGCGAAGACTCATCAAGAACGTACAGCCGCTTTTCTCCGGTGTCTGGCTTTTCACCACGGGCAAGGTGCATCTGGAGCGTCGATGTCTCGATCCCAGCCTCGCCCAATTTTTGCGCCGCGCGGGACGTAGGCGCAAAGCCCTCCACCGCATAGCCCTCCCGCTCTGCGCCTTCGCGGATGACGGCCAGTGTTGTCGTCTTCCCGGCACCGGCAACGCCGTCCATGCCAACGATCTTCTCCCTAGCCGCAAACACCTCTTCCACCGCATGACGTTGCGAGGCATTCAACTCAGCATGACGGCCTACCGTATCGAATCTTTCGCAGCCTTCGATCAGCACCGGACGATGCTGCTCGTTGCTCTTCTGGAGGATGTCGATGATCTCCCGCTCGGTGCGGAGCATCGCGGCTGTAGTAATTTGCGGCCCACGCACCGATGCAGACGCTTGACGAAACTCACCCGACTCAAAGCGTCTATCCACTTCCTGCCGCACCTGGCTGTACGTCACTTCACCCATGCCACGTTGCAGGGCGGTTTCGTAAAGAGCGCGTCGGTCCTGCACAGCAGATTTCTCAAAGAGATGGTCACGGGCGTAGGTGACAGCCTGCTGCGCAACCATCTCCGGGCTGCGTCGTTGCTGAAGTTCTTGGCTGTGTTCCCGCGCCTTCGCCACAACATGGTCTGCCTGATGACTAAACGAAGCCGCGAGTTCACGGTGTTGTCGCTGGACTTCCTCGGGAGATAGCAGCTCTTTCCGATCACGCGTGGAACGCGCTGTAATCTGTGCGGCTCCCGCTCCATCCAGTCCCTGCTCTCGGAGATGGTCTTTAATCTGCTCCCGGCGAAGGCTGGACGCTTCCAGATACTCGCGGGAGTAGCCTTTAATCTCCGGCTGTCCGTACTTGCCGCGCTCAATCTCATAGCCCAACTGTTGCAACCGTGTCGCAAGCTCTGCACGATAGATAGCCGTGGCGTAGTGCTGCGAAGCGTATAGCTCGCGTGGTTGCAACGAACGTGTCTGCCCATTCTCGCGTTCGGTGACATTGAAAATCACCGAATGCGTATGCAACTGCGGAGCGGCATAGCCTTCTACGGGCCGCGCCGTGTCATGTTCGAAGGTCGCCACGGCGAACCTGCCGGTAGTCTCTGGCAGGTGGACATTCCCGATGCGGGCCTGCGTGTAATGCTCCAGTTCGCTCAATGCAACACGAACACTCTCGCGGTGCGCCAGCCGTACCCGTTCATCGCACCCCACCAACGCCGTCAACGATACCGACTTCGGCGCGGAGAACGTCGCATCCCACCCCGCACGGTGCTCCATGCTTGTGACTTCTTTGCCGTCCTTGCCTTCGTAGGTGCGGGAGACCTGATGCTGCACCATCTGCTGTTCGGTAAAGGGATGCTGGCCTTCGGTCAGCCGCGCAAAGTGCTCGTCGCCCACAGCACCGGAGAGGCCCCACTCTTTCGCAAGCTGGCCCTGCCACTCACTATGTCCCTGCTGATCGCGGCTCCAATAGTTCTGCCGCTCCGACGCAAACTCCCGCTCATGGTACGTGCGTACCTGGCCCGCTGACAACGGTTTGGACAGCGTCAGCATACAGAGATTCTATGCCGACTCGCACGGATCATCTATCTCGGCGAGCGCGTAGAATTGACAGAATATCGGACCAAGCCGTAAGGCAAGCAATCACGTATTCATACGAAAATATCGAGGATAAGGCATTGATTAAGTTTGACGGCTTCGACGATCTCAGTAAGAAACTGGAAAACCTGCAAGAGAGTGTGGAATCAGTTCAAGGCACTCAGGTGCCCTTGAGCGAGCTGCTAACGCCGGGGTTTCTGGCAAAACACACGCGTTTCCTGTCGGAGGATGAGATGTTCGAAGCTAGCGGCTTCAAGGTTGAAACCGCCGAGGACTTCGAAAAAATTCCCGACGAAGAATGGGATCGCTTCATTGAGCAGAACACACCCTTCACTACTTGGAGCGATATGCTTTCAGCGGCAGGAGCAGAATGGGCTCAGAAAAAACTTGGTTTCGATGGCGAGTAGGACGCTACTGGCTGAACTGAAGCCTAGCCTAGAGCGCGTTTCATGCTTGGGGATACGCTATACACATGCTTGTCCGCTAGCGTGTTGGAGACTTTCAGCCAGCCACGCGATGCGAACAGATCGAGCAGATTGTCCACGATAAAAGGTGCGAGTTGTGTCGCATTCGTAATTTCAGATGCGGAATCGAGGTTCTCGTTGAGAATTGCCAACCCTACCTTGCGAATCATTCCCTCGATTTCTGGCAAATTGGCTCTTGCGAAAACCATGAAGCCGTTCAGTGTTGGCTGAATGACTCCGATTCCACGAGGTAGACCACCCGCCAGCCTCTTGATCTTGATGTACCCTTGCTCCTCTAAGATTTCGAGCGAGTCAAGCTGTGCCTCTTGCGGCAAATCTTCAAGCCTCGAAGAGAATTCCTCGGGACTCCATATAGGGCGATTGCGATCAATCGCGTCCTCATAAATCATACGCAGTACCCGACTATCGGATGCATGAAGGCCAGGAATTGCCCGCTCCTTAAGATAGTTGGGAGCTTTGCCGATGGCTGGCTTTTCACGATGCTCGAAAATCGCTGCCACAATGCGATCAAGAGGAGCATCGTAATCATTGATGTCCGGTACTGATTCCCAGACAAGGGATCTTAGAGCTTCTGGGACTTCGGCTTTATCCAGGACAATAGGAATTACCTTCGTTTGTCGAGTGATGCGATTGACGATGGCCGTATTGAGTTCCTGCCTGACCCAAGGCTTATCGACACTTGTTGAGGAAACAACGATAAGAACCGCTTGGGCTTCCTTCAGACCTTCCTCAAAGAGCTTATCGACAAGACTGTCCCCCGGAAGAATCTCCCATTTATCAAGCCAGACATCTATTCCTTTTGATCGTAACGAAGTCGCAAATGGAATGACGAAACGCTGCTTGTCTTCACTTCCGTGGCTAAGAAACACCTTTGGCGCTTTCGGGCCGGTATCAGACATCTAAAGCTCCCTATTCATTCGAGACTCGCCTATTGAAGGTAACAGCATAGGGATAGGCAGAGCGTCATTCAATCCCCTTAGACTCGTCCCAACTGAATCCTTCACGCTTCACAGTGGGCTTCTCCTCCAGCGGCAACACTGCCTGAACAGGCTTCTTTGCCTCGGATGCTTTTGCGGGAGCCGGAGTCCTCGCAGCATCCACCGTGCGCGGTCGCGGCTGTTCTCTCGTTCGCTCCAGAAACTCCGACTGCTTATTCTGTTTCTTTGCCAGCCGGAACCTTGCCGGGACAACATGGTTCTCCAGCTTGATGAAGCCGGTGAGCGGAGCGAGACCGGCGATCTCGGAGGCCATGATGAGCGGCTTGGTGGCGATCTCCATCGCAAAACTTTTCTTCGACCGCAACAGCCCCATACTGCGCGATTCCTTCAAGCGCTCAACTTCGATCTCACCGATAGCGTCCGAAATCCATCTCGCCGCGCGTGGCTCTGAAGTCTTTAAGAAAACCTTTGTCGCGGGCTGCGAAAGCATGGCCTCGGCGTCCTGGCCGTACCGCTTTTCGATCTGGCTGCGTCCCTGAATTCCCATGACGACGGGATTGCCGTACTTGCGATTCTCGGTCACGGCGGTATGAAGCTGCGGCAGCTTGTTCAGGCTGGCCAGTTCATCCAGCACGAACCATACCGGCTTGGCGGAACGGTCTTCGCAGTAACCCATCATGCGCAGAATGAATAAATCCAGCCACGCCGAATGCAGCGGCAACACCTTCTCCCTATAGGCGGCAGAAGAGGTCAGAAAGACCCAGCGTTTGCGCTCGGTGTACCACTCGGAGGTCGCAAACGTCTTCCGCCTGTATTCCCACTCCGGTAACAGTTCCAGACTGTCGGCCACCATGTTCAGGCTGGAGAGAACACCGGCGCGCTGCGCGGGAGCGCCGGGATCAAGCAGAGCTGCGAGTGGCGTTCCTTTCACTGCCGCTTCGATGTACACCGGATCGGCCATCATCCGCAGAATGTCTCTCGGCTGCGGCTTATTCCTCAGCAAGTGAGCCAATACCCGGCGCGGCGCATCGGTAAAGAATGCCTTCTCATATTCCTTCTCTGGCAGCATCGCCGCCGCAATCGTAGTGGCCGTCTCAGGCCGGTCGATCTCATCGCCTAATCCCCAATAAGGGCACCGCTGGTCGAGCGGATTCAGAACCAGGTCGCCTCTCGTGGGGTTATAGAACTCGCCCAGGAAGTCCATCGCCGGGTCATAGACGATGGCGCTCTCACCTCGGTCTTGCACCTGACGAAGTAGCTGCCGGATGGCCGAACTTTTGCCAGAACCTGTGTCGCCCATCAGCAGGATGTGACTCGCCTCCAGCCGGCGCGGAACTTGGAAACTGCGGGCCGGAAGCCATCGGGCGAAAGTCCCTTCACGCTCCATCGGGAAGCGGATACCGCCGTCGCCGGAGCCGCGCAGCGCGGCCAGCAACTCAGGGCCTTTGGTGCTGCGTCCATGACGTTGTTCGTGCTTTCGGTTGATGCGGAGTTTGTGGCCGAAGAACAGCCACAACAGATAGAAAGAAAGCACCAAAGCTGTCAGGTAGAGAATGGGGCGCAGGAAGATCAGCCACGCGCTATCGCCGTCGTAGATCGTGTCCCGCAAGTAGACTTTCAGTTCTGCTGCGCGAACCTTGCCGGGCGGCAGGATCAACACCCCGCGCCAGCCCTCCGCGATAGCCTTCGGGCTTAAGGCGAACCGTTGTTTAGGGTCGGAACTCTTGACCGCATCCTCCGGCAAGAGCGGTTCTGGCTTTCGGCCCGGAGCCGTCTTTTCGACGTACCGAACGTCTGTCATGGCATCGGGGTAGCTGCTTAACGTCGAACATGCGGAGTAGGTTCCGAGGTAGAAGTTCTGGACGGGATTCATCGTCCAACCAAGCCACAGCGCCGCCGGAAAGATCACCAGAAACGGCCCCAGCACGAAGAGCAAGATCAGCCACAGGAGCCACCGGCCCCGGCTGGGAAAGCGCATCGCCCCAGCGCTCACTTCGAGCCCCCGTTCCCAGCCTCCCCGGCGAGGAAATCGGAGAGCAGTTTGCGGGCGTCGGCCAGCTTCCGAGCATCCGCCGTATCGCGGATTTTAACGACGGATTCCGGGAGCAAAAACTTACCTTCGGTACGTGCCGAGGCCGACGCATGGAAGAGATTGAGAAGCGTATAGCGGAGCGCGGAAAGCTCGGCCAGTACCAGCTCTGTCGGGTCGGCGGGACGCTCCCGCGAAGACTTCAGGGCCAGGTCCCGGAGCCAGACCGCGAGCGTTTTACCGCTCCGCTCGGCGGCGGCTTCGACCTCGCGCAGCTCCTCCGGCGTGATCCGTGTCGCTATCGTTTTGGTACGGAAGCCGGGCTTCTCCTGCGCGCTCTCGGAAGCGTCGGGCATCGCCGGAATGGGGCCGCGCGGAGTCTCCATCGAAAGCCCGCCTTGCTTCCAACATGCTCCCGATGCGGATTTCTGGTCAAGTCGCTGTCACATGCCATCGAACCGTAAGCCTCGTTCCTGCAACGTGTTTACGCGGAACTCACACGAGCGAAACAGCATGTCTACGAACACGAGATGGCGTTTACGCTCGTAAACGCCATCTCGCTAACTCATTCAATTCGCACACGTTCACGCCCGATAACACAGGTACACCTCACAGTTCCCATTTGGGGGTGACGTGTCAACTGCTAATCCCCGTGCGCAAGCACGGAACCGGCGACAGGCGTCTCCACCCATCAGAACTTGCCCGATCGACTTTCTATTGCATAGCGAACGAGTTGCGAGCGAGTTCGCACGCCTACCTTGTCAAACAGACGTTGC
>Ga0335072_10002295_pt1 | contig 29793 bp, 27 predicted proteins | sample Lox_Sample_21_FD_206725 | JGI IMG/M metagenome (GOLD analysis project Ga0335072, IMG submission 206725) | Soil microbial communities from Loxahatchee National Wildlife Refuge, Florida, United States - Lox_Sample_2.1 | ecosystem: Environmental > Terrestrial > Soil > Wetlands | place: USA... | reverse complement strand
GTCATGTCGGACTGCGCCTCGAGATCGAGATGGACGCGCGCGACATCGCCGCGCGTCCAGACACCGGGCCGGCTCTGCTCGATGGGCGTGACCGTGCGGGTGACCTTGAATCCGGTCGAGAGGGGTTGCCGCAGCGGGATCGCCGCCATCGCGCGCAGCATGACCCAGGGGGCGCCTGCTCCATGGTGCCGGATGTCGAGCATCCCCTGTCCCTCCTGCCAGGGGAGGTGAGTGACGGTTGCATCATCCTGACGGGGCCAGCTCACCAACCGCTGGCTGCCGCCATAGCGCACGAGAGTCGCCCCGTCTACCGCACTCGACTCGAACCGGGCCGAGAATTTCTTCATGGCCAGAACGCCCCAGGCGTTGGCGACCGTCGTATTCCAGTGACCCTGGAGCTGTCGGCCGAGCGCGCCCCGCACGAGTCGCGGCATGTCGTCGCGCCAGTCCGGACGGTCGAGCGCGGCCAGCACCATCCGATTCGCGTTGGAATCCTCCGAGATCATGAGCCACCAGAGCGCGTCGCTGCGCGCGGTCGAGAAGCCCATCGTGGTCCCCTGAAAGTTGAGCCGCGCCCGCAGGATCCCGAATGCCTCGGCCCGCTTCGCGTCCGCCTGCGCCACCCCCGGCGTACGCTCGAGGATTCCGATCCAGTCGAGCAGCGCCGAGGTCGGCATGAGATTGGGCTCGAGGCCGATGCTGTCGAGCATCCCGGGCTCCGCCAGCCCATAGCGCGCCAGCGCGTCGATCGCCTGCAGCTTGCGGATCGAGAGGTCCGCCGTCGGCAGCGCCGAGTCACGGACGATCCGACCCTCGACGAAGCCTGCGAGCGCCTGCAGCAGGCGGCCGCGGTCCTCGGGGTCGATCGGCCAGCCCGCCTCCTGCGCGATCGAGAGTACGTAGGCGGTCAGCCCGTCGTCGCCTTCGAGCTCATCGGTCGGGAAATACTTCAGGAGCCCGTCCCCGTCCATGTAAGCCGGCAACGTCGCCACGATCGCGTCCCACTGCTGACGGGACTGGAGCGCAACGGCCTTGGAGACACGCTGCTCCAGACAGATGTAGGGGTAATAGCTCATGTACTCGCGGACTCCCTCGAGGCTCCCCGCCAGCCGCGGCTGCAGCGTGATCTCGAGTCCACCGCGGCCGGCGACGGCATCCCGCGGGCGCTGCACCGGGATGACCAGGGGCGCGCCGAGCTGCGCGATCGTGGCCTGGTAGGTCCGCACCGGATAGGCGGGAATCACCGTCTCGCTGACTTTGAGGCGGTCGTAGCCCGCGCCCCGGATCTCATGGACCGTGACATCCCAATCGATGCGGCCCGCGCCGACGGGCGCGGTCGCCGGCCACGTCAGGTCCCGGGCCTGACCCGCCGCGAGTCGAACGGTCTGCGGCGGCGCGCTGCCGACACCCGCCGTACTGACGGCCTCGACACTCGCATCGATCGGATGATTGGTCGTATTGCGGACCGTGAACGTCGCAGCGTAGCGGTCGCCTTCCCGAACCAGCGGCGGCAACCCCGAAGTGAGAATCAGATCCTGTGTCGTGTGAATCGTCGCGCTGCCCGTGCCGAAGAGCTGCACGCCGTCGTCCGCCACAGCGACGATGCGGAATGCCGACAGGGAATCATTCAACGGGATCGTGACGCTCGCCTCGCCCTGCGCATCGAGCGGAACTCGCGCCTGCCAGAAAAGCAGGCTGTCGAAGAGCTCGCGGGCACGCCCCAGGGATCGGCCGTGGCCGCCGCCACCGCCGACCGGCACGGCCTTGCGGCCGTAGTGCCGCTTGCCGACCACCTGCATCTGAGCGGTGGAAGTCCACACCTCCAACCCACGCGCACCCATCATCGCCTGCAGCAGCGCCCAACTGTCATTCGGCGAGAGATCGAGCAGCGCCTCGTCGACCGCCGCAATCGCGACCTCACCGCCTGCGGGCAACGGCCGGCCGTCAGCCCGGGCCACGTGGATGCGCACGTCGGCCCGCTGGCGGACCTCGTAGACGCTACGCGCCGGCTGCACCCGCACATCGAGCAAGTGCGGGCGCCAGCCGACTCTGATTTGCGCTATGCCGAGCCGGTACGCCGGTTTCGTCAGATCCACGAGCGCCGTCACTTCCTCTCGCCGCGACTTGGCGATTTCGGGCTCGGCGTGCGCGATCCGGCCACGCACGGCCAACACGGAGACGAACACGTTGGGAGCGTCCGCGGGCTGGATCGGCACCTCGATGATGGGCTCTTTGCCCCGCAACCGGGTGACGAAGCTACGCATCACCCCTTCCCGCTCCACCGTCACCAGCGCTGTTGCCCTGCGAAAGGGCATCCGCACCTGGAAGCGCGCAGTGTCGCCAGCCTGGTACTCCTTCTTTTCCGGCAGCACGTCCATCCGGTCGCCGCTCGTGCCGCCGAACCACCAGCCGTCGGCATCGAATACCCACATCGATGAGGTCGCCCCCGCGAGATTTCCCTGCGGGTCGCGCCCCTCGGCGCGCACGATGATCTGTCCCGATGCGCCCGGTGCGACCTCGCACAGCAGCAGTCCCTGCGCATTCGTCCGGCCGCGACAGTTGGCCGCGAGCCGCCTCGTGTCGTTGGTCGTTTCGTAGGCGTAGAAACCGCCGATCAGCCGCTTGCGATAGGAGTAGGCATTGGATTGATAGAGTGACACCACGATCTTCTGCCCCGCCCGCGGCTTGCCGTCGAGTCCGAGGGCCACGACCCGGAAACGCAATTGATCCGGGCTGCCGATCCAGCTCTCCGGCCGGATGCCGAGGCTGATCGAGGCGGGGAGCAGCGTCACATAGGCGGCGGCAGTCATGAGCTCACCGTCGGCATCGGCGTATTCGAGCTCAGCCGTCAGGCGCGACGGCTCACGGAAAGCAGGCAGGTGAGAGAGCACGAAACGCGTGGAGCCGGATCCGTCCAACGTCAGTGGAACAGTGGCGGTCCTTGCCGTCTGCGCATCCGCTTCGTCCGGATCGAAATCGAAATCCGCCGGTCCCTGCCCGAGGGTCGTGATTCCCTCCGCCACCGGCCTGCCACCGAAGACATAGTCGGAATAGCCAGGGAATTGCACCGGCTGCGGCTCGATGAGCGTTCTCACCTTGACCGGCAACCCTGAAGCCCCACCGCCGGAAAGATAAGCGACGTGAAGATCGAGGGGGACCTCTCGCGGTGCCACCAGCGGCAGCGCCGGGCCGAGGACACTGCCCCGCATCGAGGGCAGCCGGAATTGCTCGACTTTGAACTCCGCGCTCTCCTGACCGTCGATGCTGACGGCATAGTGGCCGAGCTTCGCCTCGGCGGGGATCCTCCATTGCGAGGTGGCGACTCCGCCGGCATCGAACACGGCATCCCAGTTGTATTCCTGACCGCTGCCCAGATGTCGGACCGTGATCCGATGCGAGCGCACGGCGCCAGGCTGCAGGGCCAGACCGCCCATGACGTGCCGGCGGAGGAAATGCTGCATCGACACCGTCTCGCCCGCACGGAAAAGCGTCCGGTCGAGAACGGTGTGATGGATGTCTGCCGTGTAGCCGCTGCCCACCGGCAGGCCAAACTCATAGGGACCGATCCCCCGGCTCCAGGTGGATTCCGCGAAGCTGAAGTCCTGTCCCGACTTGGCCAGCACCAGCAGCGGCGGATTCCACGGGCAGCCCCCGAATCCGGAGGGCTGACCCTGACCCAACGACTGGCTCACGGCCGCGGTGCCGTCGGCACCCGTTTTTCCCTGCCAGCGCGTCTCTCCGCTGCAGACATCGCTGATCGCAACGGCGGCATCGGCAACCGGTCGGCCGGTGCTCAGGCGTGTCACCCAGACGAGCGAGCTCTCCCGTCCCCAGAGAAAGTGCACGGCAAGGTCGGTGACCAGCGCGGACGTGGCGACGTAGCGTGTCTGGCCGGCGCCGAGCGTCGCGGCACCGAGGTCCCGGCTCGCGAGCTCCACCACATAAAAGCCGGGACGGCGCAGCGGAATGCCGATCACCTCCTCCGGCCGCGGTCCGGCGGTCTTGGTGAGCGTGAACGCCCCGGTCGTATCGCCGGATCCGAACACCGACACGCTGCCAGTGGTATCGCGCCAGACCCGCCTGCGACTGATCGTGCCCTCATCAACGTCCGCGAGCTCCCGATCGGCGAGCTTCGGCTTCAGGCTCCCGACCCCGGCCTCATCGGCCGATACCCATTCGCCCGTCGGCCGATCCGCATCCTCGACCCGCCGCAACCAACTCACGATCGTGCCGGCATCGGCATCGACCCGCAGTACCTTGCCCGGCAACTGCATCTGCCGGGCATCGAGAACGGGCTCGACATCGCGCAGGGTCACCGGCAGTATCCCGCCCTCGCGTGCCTCCAGGATGCCGAACGCGCCGGAGAACTTGGCCAGCGGAGGGTAGGCATCGATGCGCACGCGGAGCGGGAAGCGCGCGGCGTTCTCCAGCCTCCGTCCGGCGTCATCGACGAAGTGGGCGGGAAGAATGACCGTGACGGTCGTCGATTCCGGGAGGGGCGACGGAAAGGTCACCTCTTCCAACGTGGGAATTTGCGCCTTGCCTGGATCGGTCGGCGCCAGCGGCTTGCCGTCGGCGGTCCTGATGCGGATACCCAATGCCAACGCGCGTGGAACGGGAGCACTGAACGTGACCGACACGGACTGCATGGGGACGCAACCCGCCCGTGGGTTGGCGCGGGTGCACTCCACCTGCGCGATGAACGCGGGCCGCACCCGGAAGGCAAGTTGCTGATCCTCACGCGTCGCGATTCCAGACAAGGAGGTGATACCGGCACCCCAATGCAACAGTACTTGTGTGCCCGGAGGGAGCCGGCGCTCGCATTGCAGCACCGTGATCAGCGCTTCCCGCTGCTCCATCGACCGGTTGCGCGCACGGATGTGCGACACCAGGCCGTCCTTCCAGAGAAGCCAGAGATAGTCGTAGCCGAGCACGCGCCGCTCCGCGAGAATCCTCTGCCGCTCCCTGCCGGCGAGCACCCGCACGGGAACGCGCTCCGCCAACCCGTCCACTGCGCAGTACGCATGTGACTCGACCGACGCTCGCGTCGCCTGCGCATCGAGGCGCAGCAGAAACACCTGCCGCTCATCGATCTCCGCCCAGCCGTCGTGCGGCAGCGATCCTGCGATCGCGGGGCCCCCGGTCTCGAAGCGAAAGCTCCTGCGACCGGTGACCGGCGCTCCGCTCGACGACGTCAGGCCAGCCTTCAGCGTGAAGCGGCACCGCACTCCGGCATCGAGATCGGCATCGAAATCGAAGACCCAATCGCGGGTGTCGGCCCAACGACCCTGGCCCCGCGCGGGGCAACTCACCGTGAAGGGATCGGCGAGGCGCGGATCACCGAGCGCGACCATCGAGCCGCTGAAGCGGACCACGACCTGCCGCACCTGGCGCACATAACCCTGCGGTGAGAACGACTGCACGCGCGCCGGCGCGCTCCCCGCCGGCGTGCCGTGCGCACATGCCGGACCTGCAGCGGCAAAAAACAGAGCGGCGAGAGAGCCGAGCGCAGCGAGAAGGCGTAGCGGACCGAGCGAGGCGCGCATGATTCCTCCGAACCCACACATCTGCCAGCGCCATCACTACACGGGATGATTCTGGCGTGGGCCACGCCGGAAAATGACGAATTCTGGCGTCGCGCCCGACTCGCAGGCACGTGGGGGGGGGAGATAGGTGCTTGGCCGTTCCCGCCCGGGTTGCGGGAAAAGCCCGGCAGGCTCAGGAGAAGTCTGCGGCCTCGGCCGTCACGATGGTGTTCTTACCCGTCGACTTGGCGCGCTTCAGCGCCGCGCGGCAGCCCTTGAGCAACGCCTCGAGCGGCATGTCGCGCTGCGGCACGAGGCTCGCCACACCGGCGCTGATCGTGAGATAGCGTCCCGCGCCGTTGCGCGGATGATGGATCAGGAGGTCGCGTACGCGCTGAGCGACGACCTGCGCGTATTGCGGCGCCTTCTGCGCGGCATCGCCCTGCGTCAGCGTCGCGAGCGTCCCGCCTTCCCAACGGCCGACGAGATCGCCGCCGCGCCGGTAGGATGCGCCGACGACGCGCGCGACACGCCGGATGCAGGCGTCACCCGCGCTCTTGTCGAACGTATCGTTGTATGTGGCAAGGTCGTCTATGTCGAAGATCGTCAGTGCGATCTCGTGCGAGTCGCGCTGTGCGAGCAGCCAGTCGCGCAGCAGCAGCTCCTCGAAATAGGCCCGGGAGTGCAATCCCGTCAACCGGTCCTCGCGCAGCCAGGAAGGCAGGCCCTGGGCGCCCTTGTCGTCCCCTTTGAGCCGCTCGCTGGCATCGCGATAGTAGGCGACGAAGTGGGTCAGCTCTCCGGCGGAGTTGCGGACCGGCTGGAGCACCACCTCGTTCCAGAAGAGCGACCCGTCCGGACGGTAGTTGCGCATCAGCACGCGCGCGGCCTCGCCGCGCTCCACCGCCTCGCGCAGCCGCAGGCGGCCGTCCTGATCGCGGTCGCCGCCCTGGAGGATGCGCAGGTTCTTGCCCAACAGGTCATCGGCGGCGTGGCCGCTCATCGAGCAGAATGCGCGGTTGACGTAGATGACCGGACAGTCGGATGCCACGGCGTCGCAGACGACTACGCCCTCGGGCGAGCTGTCGAGGACCTTGCGCCAGGCGTCGGCCGACCAGTTGTTCATTCTCTTCCGCTCGTCATCGTCCCGAATCCAGTTTCAGCGCCGGAGCGGCCGCGCAACGCTGCAGCCACTCCTGCGCCCGCTGCCACTCCGGGCGATTCACGAGGTCCTGCGGACTCCAACCGTTGCGCCCGTGGAGCCTGACCAGACGGAGGCCCGAGGCCGGCTCCGGGTCCACCCGCAGGTGATCCAGCAGATCCACCACCGCCGTGCGCTGGTTGCAGACCGGCAGCATGTCGCAACCCGCCGACAGGGCGCGGGTCGCCCGGGTCACGACGTCCCCAAACGCCGCCGCAGCCCCTCCCATGGAGAGGTCGTCGGCGAACACTACCCCCTGGAAACGCATCTCTCCGCGTAATACGTCGCGAATCCAGCGGGCCGAGAGGCTGGATGGGGCGTCATCTACCGCGGGAAACAGGATATGGGCGACCATGACGGCGGGCAGTCCGTTGGAAATCAGTCGACGATAAGGGGCCAGATCGTCCGTCATATCGGCCAATTCCCGCCTATCTACAGGGAGCGTCAGGTGGGAATCGGCCACGACGGCCCCATGACCCGGGAAGTGCTTGGCCGTGGCCGCCATCCCGGCATCCCGCATGCCGCGCGCATAGGCCGATCCCAGCGCGCCCACCACCTCCGGACTGCGATGGAACGCCCGGTCGGTGATGAAGCTCACCCCGTAGTCGAGGTCCACACACGGTGCAAACGAGAGATCGACACCGCGCGCCCGCAGCTCCGCGGCCATGAGCCAGCCCATGCTGCGGGCCAGCTCCAGGCCGGCGCGCGCGTTGGCGTCGTATTCGTGGCCAATCCGCCGCGGCGCCGGCAGGGCCGAGAAGCCGGTGCGGAAGCGCTGCACACGCCCGCCCTCGTGGTCGACCGCCACGATGAGCGGCGGGCTGCGGGCGGCGTGGATCTGCGCGACCAACGCCGACAGTTGCTCCGGGTCGGCGTAGTTGCGTGTGAAGAGGATCACACCGCCGACCAGGGGATGGCGGAGCATCTCCCGCTCCTCGGCCGTCATGGAAGTCCCTTCCAGATCGACCATCAGCGGCCCGAGGGTCATGACCGCACGAGCAGCGCCATCGATTCGACGTGCGCGGTATGGGGAAACATGTCGACGACTCCGGCTGACTCGAGGATGAAACCGTGCTCGTGCACCAGGGCGGCGAGATCTCTCGCCAGGCTCCCCGGGTGACATGAAACGTACAACACCCGCTCGGGCGCGGTCCGGGCAACGGCGGCCAGCATCTCCGGGGCCGCTCCGACCCGCGGCGGGTCGAGAAGCACATGGGTGTAGGGCCCGCGCAGCCATCCCGCCGTCAGCTCCGGCTTGGACAGGTCACCCACGTGAAATTCCGCGTTGGCGAGTCCGTTGCGCTGCGCGTTATGACGAGCCCGCTCGACCAGACCCGCCTCGCCTTCCACTCCCACGACGTGCCCGGCCGACCTGGCGAGCGCGAGCGTGAAGTTGCCGAGCCCGCAATAGAGGTCCAATACTCTCGACTGAGGTTCCGGCCGCAACAGGTCCAGCGCGCGTGCCACCAGGACCTGATTCACGGCGCCGTTCACCTGCACGAAGTCCGTAGGCCTGAAGTCGAGCGTGAGATCGAATGCCGGCAGGGTGTAGTGGAGCGCCGGGCCGGCCGCCAACTCCTCGACGGAGTCCAGCCCACCGCTCTGCAGAAGGAGCCGCACCGCATGACGCGCAGCGAACTCACGCAGCCTGCCGCAATCCTCCTCGGACGGCGTCTTCAGTACGCGCAACACCAACGCCGTGGCGTTGTCCGCCACCGCCACTTCGATCTGCGGCACCTGCTGGCGGATATCGAGCGCTCCCAGAAGCTCCGCGAGCGGTTGGATCAACGCCCCGACCGGCGGTGCGAGTACGTCACAATGCGTGAGATCGGCAACGTACGGCGCCAGACGCTCCCGAAACCCGACGACGACCTTGCCTTTCTTCGGCACGTACTTCGCCCCGAGCCGCGCGCGCCTGCGGTATTCCCATACCGGCCCGCGCAGTGGCGGCAGCCACGTCCGCGGTTTCACTCGGGCGACGCGCTCGAGGTTGTCCCGCAGCTCCTTCTCTTTCAGGGCCAGCTGCGCTTCCGGCGCAAGATGCTGCAGCGCACATCCGCCACAAACGCCGAAATGCGCGCAGCGCGGCGTCACGCGCTCCGCAGCAGCCTGCAGCACTTCCAGCAGCCGGCCTTCGTCGTGCTGCCGATGCCTGCGCGTACGCTCGAAACTCACCGTCTCTCCGGGAAGGGCGCCCGCAACGAAGACCGTCTTGCCGGCCCGCACGATCCCTTGCCCGTCGTGAGTCAGCCCCGCGACCTGCGCCGTCTCCCGCTCGCCGCGCCCGGCGATGGCCCGGGCGGCCGCGCGCCCGCTCAAACGCCACCTTCCCAGACGCGAAGGAATTCCGCGAAATGCGGCTCCGTCCCGGCGCGCAGCAGCAGCTTGACTCTCTCCACCTCCTCGGCGTATCGCTCCCGCGTCAGCCGCCCCCGCAGGAGGTCGAAGCGCAGGTACACGAGATAGGTGTTGAGCACATCGGTCTCGCAGTAGCGCCGGATACCGGCGAGATTCCCTTCCAGGTACGCATCCCATACCTGCGCGCCGGAGAACCCGAGCTTCCCCGGCAGCCCCAGCAGGCAGGCCGCGTTGGCCAGCGAGACCCGCCCGCGCGCCTGAAACCCCGACAGCACGTCCATCAGGTCCACGTGCCGCCAGTGGTAGCGGTTGTGATAGTTGTTGTAGCGGAACGCCTGATCCCCGTCCCCCGACTCCCAGTAGCGCGGCGCCTGGACTCCGGCGAGCAGCGCCCGATAGGTCAGCACCGGCAGGTCGAACCCGAACCCGTTCCACGACACCAGATCCGGCGAGAACCGCTCGATGCCGTCGAAGAAGCGCTCGATCAGCTCGCCCTCCGGCGAGCTCAAATCCCCGAGGCTCCAGACGTTCAGCCCCTCGCGGCTGCGCAGCACGCAGGAAATGGCAACCACCCGATGCTGCTCCAGCGGCAGGAATTCCCCACCCGAGCCCTGCCGCCGCAGCGCGAACATCGCCTTCGCCACCTCGGCGTCCGGCAGCCCGTCGAGCCCATACAGGCGCCGCCCGAGTGCCACGTCGGGGATGGTCTCTATATCAAACACCAGGCAGTTCACGGCGAGCTGGCCTTCATGAGCACCGCGACCGCCACGATGAGACCCGCCTCATCCGTCAGCGTCACGTGCCCCTCGCCCACTCCCAACCCCCTCCTGACCCTGTCGCCCCTCTCCGAGAACACGACTTCCGGCTTCCCCCACGCGTTCTGCACCACCCCCACGTCCCGGATCCAGACCCCATGCGCAAACCCCGTCCCCATCGCCTTGACGATCGCCTCCTTGGCCGCAAACCGCATCGCGACGAATCGCTCCGGCCGCTGCGTCCTCGCAAGCTGTGCCTGCTCCTCCGGCATCAGGAGACGTTCGATGAAGTGCGCGCCGAACCGCTCCAGCGTCGCGTGGATCCGCCTCAGCTCGAGGACGTCCACGCCGATCCCGAAGATCATTCGCGTGCCGCCGTCATCAGCGCCTTCATGTCCCGCACGGCCGCCGCGAGCCCGTCGAACACCGCCCGCGAGATGATCGCGTGCCCGATGTTGAGCTCGACGATCTCCCTGATCGCCGCCACCGGCTGCACGTTGTGATAATTCAACCCATGCCCCGCATGCACCTCGAGACCGAGTCCCGCCCCCAGCCGCGCGCATCTCACCAGCCGCTCGAGCTCCGTGGCCCGCGCCGCCCCCGCGGCCTCCGCATAAGCCCCCGTATGCAACTCGATCGCGGGCGCGCCGATCCGCGCCGCCGCCTCCACCTGATGCGGATCGGGATCGATGAAAGGGGCCACTCGGATCCCCTGCCCGACCAGCCTCGCCGTCGCCTCCTTCATGCGAGCCTCCTGTCCCGCCACATCCAACCCTCCCTCGGTCGTCACCTCCTGCCGGCGCTCCGGCACCAGGCAACAATCCTCCGGCCGCACCTCGCCCGCGATCCGCACCATCTCGTCGGTGACGGCCATCTCCAGGTTCATCCGCGTCTTCAACAACCCGCGCAGCGTCCTGACATCGGAGTCCTGAATGTGCCGCCGGTCCTCCCGCAGGTGCAGCGTGATCCCGTCGGCCCCAGCCATCTCCGCCATCAACGCCGCCTGCACCGGATCCGGCTCCTTCCCCCGCCGCGCCTGCCGCAGGGTCGCCACATGATCGATGTTGATTCCCAACGCAATGTACGAGTGAGCCAACGTAAGTCTCCGAACCCGGCCAATAGACTAACCTAAGTGCGCGACCCTCCGCGCGATGCCACCGCCTTGGCGACCTTGCGCGTGACCAGCTCCCTGCCTTCGAGCCTCTCCGCCAGCGCCGCCTTCAGGATCAGCCGCGCATCGTCCAGCGCGCGCCGCTCCCCCGCCAATTCCTCCCGCGCCAGCGCGAGTATCGAGCTTCCCGCGACCGCACCCGTATCGCCCTCCCGCGCGGGCATCAGCCCCTCGGACGGCTGAAACCGGTAGAACCCCTCTGCCTCGACGGCCTTCCCCGTCCGCGCCTCCGAGCGCAGATCCACCCCATACCCCGCCGCCTCGAGCAGCCGCTTCTCGAACACCCGCAGAAGCGCCTCGACCGCGTCCCCTCTGCGCAGCCCCGCCAGCGCCCGCCGGTAATCCTCGAAGACCTCCGGCACCGGATCGTGCCGTGCCGTGAGCTTCAGCAGCAGCTCGTTGAGGTAGAACGCCGGCATGAGACTCCCCGCCGGCAAAGGCGGCGCGCTCTCCGCGCTCTCCGCCCCCGTGAGCTGCCCTGCCTCCCTGCCTGAATGAAACGACAGCAGCAGCAGGTCGAACGGCTGCAGTACTCCGCCGAACCGGGGTTTGGGCCCCCGCACTCCGCGCGCAAACAGAGTCAGCCGTCCATGGTCGCGCACCAGCACCTCGAGGATCCGGCTGGTGTCCCGGTACGGCCGGTGGTGCAGGATGTACCCCGGCGCCAGCAGAACGCGGCGGGGATGCGAGGTCATGCCTTTACTCCAGCCCCAACTCGCGCAGTGCGCGGGCGTTGTCCGCCCAGTTCTCCCGCACCTTCACCCAGAGATTGATGTGCAGCCGCCGCCCCAGCAGCCCGTTCAGGGCGAGGCGCGCCGCGGTGCCGACCCGCTTCAGCCGCGCCCCCTTGGCGCCGATCACGATCGGCTTCTGGCCCTCGCGATCCACCCAGATGGCCGCATCGACCATGAGGAGCCCCTTGTCCTCGGCCAGCTTCTCGACCTCCACCGCGATCCCGTACGGCACCTCCTGATTGAGCTCCAGGGTCAGCTTCTCGCGAATCATCTCCGCGATCCGAAACTGGATGCCGCGGTCGGTGAGCTCGCCGTCGGGAAAGAGCGGCGCCGACACCGGCAGGTGCGCCGCGATCGCCTGGCGCAGGTCGTCGAGATTCTTCTCCTTGAGGGCCGAGACCGGCACCAGCGCCAGGAATCCGTGCCGCTGATCGAGGTCCGCGAGATACGGCAACAGCCGCTCGCGCGGCTTCACGCGATCCACCTTGTTGACCGCAACCAACACCGGCCTGCCGGCGCGCGCGATGCGCTTCAGCACCAGCTCGTCTTCCGGGTTCCAGACGGGCGCCTCCACCACGAAGACGACGAGGTCCGCATCCTCGAGAGCCGCCGCCGCCGTCCGGTTCATCGCCTTGTTGAGAGCACGCCTCGCCTGACTGTGGAGTCCCGGGGTATCGACGAATGCGATCTGTGCCTTCGGCAGCTGTAGCAGCCCGATGATTCGGTGGCGCGTCGTCTGCGGTCGAGGCGTGACGATGCTCAGTTTCTGCCCGACGAGGGCGTTGAGCAGCGTCGACTTGCCGACGTTCGGGCGTCCCACGAGCGCCGCGAAGCCGCAGCGAAAATCGGTGGCGGGCTCGGTCACTTCGAGAGGTCTGAGGCAGGGTCCATGGCCGACAGTATGCGCTCAGCGGCCTCCTGCTCGGCACGCCGGCGGCTCGAGCCGCTGCCCGCGGCCGAGAGCCGCAGCGCCGGCACCTCGCAGGTCACATGGAAGGTCTGCGCGTGGGCCTCGCCCTCCACCCGCTCCACCCGGTACCGGGGCAGGGTCAGCCCCCGGGACTGCAGGCATTCCTGCAGGCGCGTCTTGGCATCCTTGAGCTCATGGGGGGCGGGAAGCGCCTTGATCCGCGGGTCGAACAAGCGGGCGATGACGCCCTCAGCCGCTGCCAGTCCGCCGTCGAGGTAGAGCGCCCCGCAAACCGCTTCGAGCGCATCCGCGAGGATGGACTGGCGGCGAAAGCCCCCCGTCTTGAGCTCCCCCGAGCCGAGCTGCAGCGCTTCACCCAGTTTGAGCGCAGCGGCCACTTCGGCCAGCGGCTCGCCGCTCACGACCCGCGCCCGCAGCCGGCTCAGGTCGCCCTCGCTGGCCTCCGGGAATGCGGCATAGAGATGATGCGCCACGACGAGGTTGAGGACCGCATCGCCGAGAAACTCCAGCCGCTCGTTGTTCGGCCCCGGAGCGCTGCGATGAGTGAAGGCGGCGCGAAAGAGTCCGGCGTCACGCGGCTGGTAGCCGAGCTCGGTTCGTACCCAGGCGAGGCAGTCGGACCTATCCACCGCCGCCCGGCATGCCACCGGTCAGCGTGACGGTCTTGTCGAACTGCACCTGCAGGGTGATGTGCGCGAAGAGCGGCGCCTGATCGTAGTACGCCGCCTCGACCTTCCAGCCGCCGCCGTCGCGGCTGATCGAGATGTCCTTGACCGCGGGGTAATCCACGTTCTCGACGTCGAAATGCTTCTGCATGGCCGAGCGGATGCCGTCCGGCGTCGCGCCGCCCGTCTGAAACTCACTCGGCAGCTCGTTGAGCGTGCGCGCGACCGCCATGTAATTCAGGTAGACCGGCGTCAGCCGGATGCAGGCATAGCCGATGATCGCAAACGGGATCAACAGCACCAGCCACCCGATCGCCGTCACGCCACGTTCTCGTGTCCGCATGACTCAACCCCCGCGCTACTCGATCTTCTTGCCGATCCGGCTCCAGATGGGACCGCCGGAGCGGTCCGTGTCCCAATTGAACCATATGTAGGTCGCCTTGCCGACCAGATTCGCATCGGGGGTGAAGCCCCAGACGCGCCCGTCGTCGCTGTTGTCCCGGTTGTCGCCGATCATCAGGTAATTCCCGCTCGGTACGACCTTCGTCACCACCTCGGGCTCATCGAGAGGCTGCGCGCCAGGCGGCGGCGTTCCGCCGCAGACGTAGCCGCGCGCATCGCTGCGCGGACAGCCCGGCAAGGGATAAGGGGTGACCTGCAGCGGCACGGGGCAAAGCAGCGCCTGATGCGTATGCGCGCCGAGGTGCTCGACACCGAGCTGCATGTTGATGTAGCAGCCGTCGCTGTAGGTGGACGTGACCTGGAACGGCATCTCCTGGTCATTGATGATGAGCCGGTCGTCGCGCACCGTCACATGATCGCCCGGGAGGCCGACGGCGCGCTTGATGTAGTTCTCAGAAGGGTCGAGCGGGTAGCGGAAAACCACCACGTCGCCCCTCTTCGGGCTGCCCGTGTCCAGGATCTTGGTGTTGGTGACCGGCAGCCGCAGGCCATAGGAGAACTTGCTGACGACGATGAAATCGCCGTCGAGCAGCGTCGGCATCATGGAGTCGGAGGGAATGCGGAACGGCTCGAACACGAAGGCGCGCAGCAGCAGCACCGCCACGGCCACGGGGAAGAAGCTGCGCGCGTAGTCCACCGTGCCGGGCTCCGGGATGGACGCCGGATCCTTGCCGGCCGCCTTGGCCGCGGACAGCCGGTGCCGGCGCAGCACGCCGACGTCCACGGCCCAGACGATCCCGGTGACCGCCGAGATCGCGACCAGCACGCCGCTGAAGTCGAGCTGCTCGGCAACCAGCAGCCGCACCACCGCCGCGCCGATCAGGATCGGCAGCACATGGTAGGCGAGCGACATCATGGGCGAATCGGACACCGGCTCCGGCGCCGCGGCGATCTGCCGCCGCGGGCGCAGGAACCAGTCATCGAGAATGCACAGCAGCCCCACCGGCAGCGCGAGCCAGGCGAGGGCCAGGATGACCTGCATCAGAAGAGGAGGCATCGTGCCGGCGCCCTACTTGCGGCCGACCTTCAGGACGGCGAGGAACGCCTCCTGGGGAATCTCGACCCGACCCAACTGTTTCATACGCTTCTTGCCTTCTTTCTGCTTCTCGAGGAGCTTGCGCTTGCGGCTGACGTCGCCGCCGTAGCACTTCGCCAGTACGTTCTTGCGCAGGGCCTTCACCGTGGCGCGCGCGATGACCGCGCTGCCGATGGCCGCCTGCACGGCGACCTCGAACATCTGCCGCGGGATCAGCTCCTGCATCTTGTCCACCAGCTCGCGTCCGCGCTGATAGGCGCTCTCCCGATGCGCGATGATCGAGAGCGCATCGACCCGCTCGCCGTTGATGAGCATGTCGAGCTTGACGAGCGGCGCCGCCTGGAAGTGCGAGAACTCGTAGTCGAAGGAGGCGTAGCCGCGGCTCACGGATTTCAGGCGGTCGAAGAAATCGAGCACCACCTCGGCGAGCGGCAGCTCGTATTGCAGCGACACCTGGCTGCCGAGGTACTGCATCTTCTTCTGCGTGCCGCGCTTGTCGTTGCAGAGCTTCAACACCGGCCCGACGTGATCGGGCGGCAGCAGGATGTTCGCGATGATGATGGGCTCGCGGATCTCGTCGATCTCGTTGGTGGCCGGGAGCTTCGCCGGGTTGTCGACGTACTCCACCTCGCCGTCGGTGCGCGCCACTTCATACACGACGGTCGGCGCGCTGGTCACGAGATCGAGCTCGTACTCGCGCTCCAGCCGCTCCTGGACGATGTCCATGTGCAGCAGCCCGAGGAAGCCGCAGCGGAAGCCGAACCCGAGGGCTTCCGAGACCTCCGGCTCGTAATGCAGCGCCGAGTCGTTCAGCTTCAACTTCGCGAGCGCATCGCGAAAGCTCTCGTAATCCTCGGAGTTGACGGGGAAGAGCCCGGCGAACACCCGCGGCTTGATCTGCCGGAAGCCCGGCAGCGGCGCCGCCGCCGGCCGGTTGTCGAGCGTGATGGTATCGCCCACCGGCGCGCCGTCGATCTCCTTGATGCCGGCGACGATGAAGCCGACATCACCGGCCGACAACGCCTTTTCCACCACCGGCTTCGGCGTGAAGCGGCCGAGGCGGTCGGCGGTGTGGCTGCGTCCGGTCGATACGACGCGGATCTTCTCACCGGTCCTGACGCTGCCGTTGACCACCCGCACCAGGGAGACCACCCCGACATAGTTGTCGAACCAGGAATCGATGATGAGCGCCTGCAGTGGCGCCTCGGGATCACCCTTCGGTGCCGGGATGCGCCGGATCAGCATCTCGAGCAGCTCCGGGACGCCCTCACCGGTCTTGGCGCTGACGCGCAGGGCGTCGTCGGCCGGGATGCCGATGATCTCCTCGATCTCGCGCTTCACGCGCTCGGGGTCCGCCGAGGGCAGGTCAATCTTGTTGATGACCGGCAGGACTTCGATGCCCTGCTCGATCGCCGTGTAGCAGTTGGCGACGCTCTGCGCTTCCACGCCCTGGGAGGCGTCGACCACCAGCAGCGCGCCGTCGCAGGCCGCGAGCGAGCGCGATACCTCATACGAGAAGTCCACGTGTCCCGGCGTATCGATCATGTTGAGCTGATAGCGCTCGCCGTCGCGCGCCTGGTAATAGAGCGTCACGCTCTGCGCCTTGATGGTGATGCCGCGCTCACGCTCGAGGTCCATCGAGTCGAGCACCTGCGCCTGCATCTCACGATCCTCGAGGCCGCCGCAAAGCTGGATGAAGCGGTCGGCAAGGGTCGACTTGCCGTGATCGACGTGGGCGATGATGGAGAAATTACGTATGAGCCGCATGAATCGGGATCTGTCGCGTTGCTGCCGCGCCAGGTGATCAGCGGCCGCCGCGATTATAGCAGTCAGGCCTTCCGCAGCAGGCGCTTCAGCTCACCGGCATCCAGGCGATGACGGCAGACCACCGTCCCATCGAGAAGCAATACCGGCACATCGAGGCCGTGGCGGCGCTGGAGCTGGGGGTCCGCGTCGACGTCCATCACTTCGATCGGCGGCAAAGGCATGGTCCGCCCCAGTGCCCGCAGCTCCACGAGCATCTGCTCACAGAGATGACAATCGCGCCGATGGACTACCGTGAGAACGACTCGCCTTTCAGCGTGGGGGCGGCGAGTGCGCGAACGGGCCTCCCCGGAGGGGCGGCTCCAGGGCAGCGGGCGCCGGCATGGGCTCGGATGTCTTCTGCGCCTTCATCGAGTCCGCGATGGAGCGCACCGTCGCGGCGGGTACCTCCCCGACGGCCGTCACCTTGTGGCCATCCACCACGGTCGAGAAAGCGTACGAGGAGCCGACCCGCGCCGACTCCATGAGCGGCGCCTGACCATGCGTCACCTCGATGTGTGTCGTCTCGACGAATACTGACACGGACGCCAACCCGTCCGTGAATACCAGGTGATCGACCGGGCCCGGTGAGCCGGGCATGACCTGCGCCGCGCGCACCGTCATGTGGAATCCCGGCGGCAGATGATCCGCGCTCCACACCGTGCCGTTCCGGCTCAGCGCCGGATTGTCCGGCGGAGAATCATTGCGCAGCCACTGGAAACCCGCGGTCGAGATGGCGGGCCGGAAAGCCGAGTCAGGGATGTGCGAGCGCACCTTGAGGTTTGCGAACACGATCTGCTCGATGACATCACCCTGGGCGTCACAGAGCTGCGTCTTCAAAGGCATTGCCGTCGAGTCATCGATCCAGAGCCGATAGCCATATCGGTACTGGTCGCGCGGCATCACCGTGATGAGATGCGTACTGCGCTGATTGAAGCGCATGCGGGCGACTTCCCTGATGTCATAGAAGTGCGCGGTCTGGTCATTGATCGCGGGAAAGCCGCTGAGGAGCGAGGCTTTGGCGGGCGTGTGCTCCACCAGCACCACGTGCTTGTCGGGAAGATAACAGGCGAGGCTGGAGCCGGTGCGGATGAACTCCCGGCCGGAGCCGTCGAGGGACACCAGCCGCTCGGAGACGGCGCCGTCCTCGACGCGGTGGATGATGCGCAGCATCTCCACCCTGCCGCCCTCCCAGTGGGCGAAAGTACCATCGTAGTTGAGTGTGGTGAGCGCGTGGTTCATGCGCTCGAGCCACTTGGCCGGCTCGTCGGCGTACGCTACGCCGGCGAGGGCCAGGGCGAGCGCCAGCCAGCCGATACGCTCACTACTTCGGATTCTGGATCGCATTGCCTTGCACGCCTGCAGGTGGCTTTTCCGACCCCGCGGGCGTGCTGGAGGTTCCCGGCTCGCTCACCATCAGCGCCGAGAGGAGATTCCCGCGGCTGACGGGCCAGGAGAAGGCGCTGTGCGCCACGACATAGTCGGCCAACTCCGTGGCGGGAACCACCAGGGTGGGCTGTTGCTGCACCGGCGGCACGACGAAGCTGTCGGGCACCGCGGCGCCGGCGCTGCGCAGGGCCCGCGGCGCGGCCGCCGGCAGAGTCGAGAGGGCGGCAACCATCGGCACCGCCCCCGGAGAATGGCCCGGCACGGCCTGCGAGCGGAGCCAGAAAATCGAGACTGCCGCCACTCCCGCGGCGAGCCCCGCGCCCGCAACCGGCTGCCACCAGCGGCTCGGGCCCCGGGCGCCCGATCGGGGCGCATCCGCCGACAGTGCGGGCTCGCTCGTGAGGGCCGCGCTCACGCGTCCGGCCACCGTGCCGTCCAGGGTGATGCCGCGCTCCGCGCGGATCACGGCGCCGATGACGGCGTACCGTCCCCAGCGGGCTTTGAGGTCACCGTCGCGGGACAACCGGCGCGCCAGCAGCTCGCACTCGGCGGCCGGCAGCTCGTTGTCGAACATGGCGGATAGCTGGCTGTCGAGCTCCTCGTTCATCCCAACTCCTCCGCGCGGCCGAGGCCGCCTTCGAAGACTTCGCGCAGGCGGCGGTCGATCGCTTCGCGTGCCCGAAAGATGCGTGAGCGGACGGTGCCGACCGGACATGCCATGGCGGCGGCGATCTCCTCGTAGGAGAGGCCCTCGAGCTCGCGTAGCACGATGGCGGTGCGCAGGTCGTCGGGCAGCGAGTCGATCGCGGCGTTGACGGTGGAGCGGATCTCGTCCGTCAGTACCAGCCCCTCGGGGGTTTCGGAATCCTTCATTCGGCCTTGCATGTCGTAGGACTCGTCGGTGTTGCTGCGGTCGAGATCGTATTCGACGGGGCTGCGGTCGCGGGACACCACGGCGTTCTTCGCCGTGTTGATCGCGATCCGGTACAGCCAGGTGTAAAAGGCGCTGTCGCCGCGGAATTGCGGCAACGCGCGGTAGGCCTTGATGAAGGCCTCCTGGGCGATATCCTCGGCTTCGGCCGGGTTGCGGACGTAACGCATGACCAGCTTGACGAGTTTGTGCTGGTACTTGAGCACCAGCGCATCGAATGCCCCCTTATCGCCGCGCTGCACGCGGCGGACCAGGCTGAGATCGCTTGCATCGGCGCTCATGGGCGCCCCTTCCTCCGACCCTGAAACATTTTGAAAGTTCAGAGACTGTCCTGGATCTTTCAAGGGCTTTGGATCATGCACGAAGTCGTGATGCGCGTCACGAGTGCCGCCAGCTCGGGCTCCCGCGGTGCCTCACCCCCGAGAAAATACCCGGCCAGCTGGGGATCGGGGGAGTCCAGCAGCCGCGCGAGCAGCCGGCGCTCGTCGGCGCCGGCCCGCGGCAGGGCGCTGGCCGCATACCGCTGCAGGAGCACGTCGAGCTCCTTCATCCCCCGCCGGCAGCGCCAGAGGAGCGCCCGGGCCTCGGGGTCCATTATGTCCGCTCCACCAGCATGCGCTTGATCTCGGCGATGGCCTTGGCCGGATTGAGGTCCTTCGGGCACACGTCGGTGCAGTTCATGATGGTGTGGCAGCGATAGAGCCGGAAGGGATCCTCGAGCTCATCCAGCCGCTCGCCGGTCGCCTCGTCGCGGCTATCGATGATCCAGCGGTAGGCGGCGAGCAGCGCCGCCGGGCCGAGGAACCGGTCGCTGTTCCACCAGTAGCTGGGGCATGCCGTCGAGCAGCACGCGCAGAGGATACAGGCCGCGGGTCGGTCGATCTTCTCCTGCTCCGCCTTCGACTGCAGCCGCTCGCGGTCGGGCGGCGGCGGCGTGTGTGCCACCAGCCACGGCTTGACCGAGGCGTACTGGGCGTAGAAGTTCGTGAGGTCCGGCACCAGGTCCTTCACCACCGGCATGTGGGGCAGCGGATAGATGCGGATGTCACCGGCGCTCAGGTCCTCCATCGCCGTGGTGCAGGCCAGCCGGTTGATCCCGTCGATGTTCATGGCGCAGGAGCCGCAGATGCCTTCGCGGCAGGAGCGGCGGAACGTGAGCGTGGAGTCGATGCTGCCTTTGATCTGGATCAGGGCGTCGAGAACCATGGGCCCGCAGGCCGCCAGGTCGAGCTCGAACGTGTCGACTCTCGGGGTCTCGCCCGAGCTCGGATCGAAGCGGTAGATGCGGAAGCTGCGCAGCGCGCGCGCGCCGGCGGGCGCCCGGTGAACGTTGCCTTTGCGGATGCGGGAGTTGGCGGGAAGTCTGAACTCTGCCATCGGAAAGCCTCGAGCCTCAGTAAGTGCGCGCCTTCGGCGGGATCGTCGCGACCTCGTCGGTGAGCGTGTTGAGATGCACCGGCCGGTAGTCGAAGCGGGCGCGCCCGGGTCCTTCGACCCAGACCAGGGAATGCCTGAGCCACTGTCCGTCATCGCGCTGCGGGAAGTCCTCGCGGGCGTGGGCGCCGCGGCTCTCGGTGCGGTTGGCGGCGGAGTGGATGGTCGCCGTCGCCTGCAGCAGCAGGTTCTCGAGCTCCATCGTCTCGACGAGGTCGGTGTTCCAGATGAGCGAGCGGTCGCTGACCCGCACGTCGGCGAAGGATTCGAAGGTCTGGGTCAGCCGGCGGACGCCCTCCGCCAGAGACTCGCCCGTGCGGAACACCGCCGCGTCGCTCTGCATGATCTTCTGCATCTCCAGGCGGATCGCGGCCGTGGGCCGCGAGCCCTTCGCGTTGCGCAGCCGCTCGAGGCGGGACAGCGCGAGGTCCGCCGCGTCCTTCGGCAGCGGCGCGTGCCGCATGCCGGGCCGGATGATCTCCGCGCAACGGCGTGCGGCCTGACGGCCGAAAACGACGAGATCGAGCAGCGAGTTCGAGCCCAGGCGGTTCGCGCCGTGGACGGACACGCAGGCCGCCTCGCCGGCCGCCATCAGGCCCGGGACGACGGCGTCCGGGTCACCTGCCTTCGGCCTCACCACCTCGCCGTGGAAGTTGCAGGGCACGCCGCCCATGTTGTAGTGAACCGTGGGCTGCACCGGAATGGGCTGCCTGGTGACATCGACCCCGGCGAAGATACGGGCGGTCTCCGCAATGCCCGGCAGGCGCTCGTGGATCACTTCGGGACCCAGGTGCTCGAGGTGCAGATCGATGTGGTCGTGCTCGGGACCGACGCCCCGGCCCTCCCGGATCTCGATCGTCATGGCGCGGCTCACCACATCGCGCGACGCGAGATCTTTCGCGTTCGGGGCATAGCGCTCCATGAAGCGCTCGCCCTTGGAGTTGGTGAGATAGCCGCCCTCGCCGCGCGCGCCCTCGGTGATGAGGCAGCCCGCGCCGTAGATGCCGGTCGGATGGAATTGCACGAATTCCATGTCCTGCAGCGGCAGGCCGGCGCGCAGCACCATGGCATTGCCGTCACCGGTGCAGGAATGCGCCGAGGTGCAGGAGAAGTACGCGCGGCCATAGCCGCCCGTCGCCAGGATCGTCATGTGGGCCCGGAAGCGGTGCAGCTTCCCCTCGGTCATATCCAGCGCGATGACGCCGCGGCAGACGCCGTTCTCCATCATGAGATCCAGCGCGAAGTACTCGACGAAGAAGGTCGCGGAGCGGCGGATCGACTGCTGATAGAGCGTGTGCAGCATCGCATGACCGGTGCGGTCCGCCGCGGCGCAGGTGCGCTGGGCGATACCCTTGCCGAACTCCGTGGTCATGCCGCCGAAGGGCCGCTGGTAGATGCGTCCCTCCTCGGTGCGGGAAAACGGCACCCCGTAATGCTCCAGCTCGATCACCGCCGCCGGCGCCTCCTTGCACATGAGCTCGATCGCATCCTGGTCGCCCAGCCAGTCGGAGCCCTTGACCGTGTCGTACATGTGCCAGCGCCAGTCGTCCGCGCCCATGTTGCCGAGCGCGGCGCTGATCCCGCCTTGAGCGGCGACGGTGTGGCTGCGTGTCGGAAAGAGCTTGGTGATGCAGGCCGTGGCAAGGCCCGCCTCGGCAAGGCCCAGCGTGGCGCGCAGCCCCGAGCCGCCCGCCCCGACCACGATGACGTCGTAGGTGTGATCGATGAACTCGTATTCGCCGCTCATGGGGCGCCTCCCAACGCCACCTTGAGGATCGCGAGCACGCCGGCCACCGCGACCACTACGTGAAAGAAGGTGACCAGCGTCAGCACCAGTGTCCTGGCACCGCTCTCGTGGACGTAATCCTCCACTACCACGCGCACGCCGAGCTGGGAGTGCCAGGCGCCGGTGAGTACGAGGAGGATGAGGAACACGGCCGTCCACAGCTGCCCGATCCAGGCGCTGACGGTAGCGTGATCGAGAGACGGCAGCGACAGCAGGGAGACGACGAACCAGACGCTCAAGGGCACCAGCGCCACCGAGGTCAGGCGCTGCATCCACCAGTGATGCACCCCCTCCTTGGCCGAGCCCTGGCCGAGGACCCTGGCGAGCGGGCTGCGCAGATTACTCGTCACAGCCGCCCCCCCGCCGCATGGAGAGCCCACCAGGCCAGCCCGACGAAGAGCAGGAAAGCGGCTATCACCACGAGCGCCGCGCTGCGCTGCGACTGCGCACGCTCCAGGCCGCGTCCGGTATCCCACACGAGGTGGCGGATGCCGGCGAAGAGATGATAGGAGAAGGTCGCGAGTAGAATGACGTAGAGGGCCTTCAGCACGCCGAGGGAGAGGACGGCGCGCGCGCCGCGGTAGGCCGCCCCACCGCTCGCGGTGGCGACCAGCCAGTAGACGAGCAGGATGAGACCCAGCGAGAGCACGAGCCCGGTGGCGCGGTTCAGGATGGAAGTCAGCAGCGTGTACCGCGACATCCTGTACACGGACAGGTGCGGGGAGAGCGGTCGTTCGGTCATAGGCGGCTTCGCGGGCTAGAAATCGATGCAGCGTCCATTGCGCTCCCAGTCGCCGAAGCGCGTGGGCTCAGGGCCCGGGGGCCCGCCAATTTCGCGCCGCCGCGCGGCGGCTGCCGCATCGCCGGCGGTGGCGGCGGGGGTTGCGCGAGAATGAGGCTCGGAGGGCGGAACGGAAGGCGGCGTCGAGGAGTTCTTCTCTGGACTCATCTGCATACTTCACAAGTGTGCCAGAATTCAGCTTCCGCGGCCATGAAGCCGCCGCGAACCGCCGGGGCACAGAGCCATAATTAGTCATATGAATGGCGGCCATCTGGAGACCGTCGAGCTCGACGATCTGGGTGCCGTGCGCGTCGCGGGAACCGACGCACTGCGCTTTCTACAGGGCCAACTGTCGAACGACCTCGGCCGTGTCAGCGCGGAGCGCTCCGCACTCGCCGGTCTACATAACCCGCAGGGGCGCACGATCGCCCTGCTGCGCATCGCGCAGCTCGCGCCGAACGATTTTCTGGCGCTGCTGCCGCGTGAGTTGGCTCGCAGTGTGGCCGACCGCCTGTCGAAGTACGTCCTGCGCGCCAAGGTGAAGGTAGCCGACGAATCGGAGAGCTGGCGCATCACGGGAATCATCGCCTGTGGAATGCGCGGGGCGGCGCACGCGCATGCGCCTGACACCGAGCCGCCGCCCCTCGCCGGCTATCCCGCGGTCGCCGGCGGCCAGTGCCGGCTGGGCGAGAGCATGGTGATATGCGTGGGCGAGCAGCCGGCGAGGTGGCTGTCGATCCGACCCACCGTCGCCGCGGCGAGCGAGACAGGTGCCGCCGCCGATGGCGCTGTGCCCCGCGGTGTCCCGGCGCGGCGCGACGTCTGGCGACAGCTCGACATCATTTCCGGGCTGCCCCAGGTCTACGGTGCGACTTCCGAGGAATTCGTCGCCCAGATGTTGAATCTCGATGTCGTCGGCGCGATCGCCTTCGACAAAGGCTGTTACACGGGACAGGAGGTCATCGCACGCGCCCATTACCGCGGCCGCGTGAAGCGGCGGCTGCAGCGGTTTCGCTCGCACGGACCGCTCGACCTCAGGCCGGGTGACGGCGGCGAGCTGTCCGACGGCCGTGCCTTCAAGGTCGTGGAGGCCGTGCGGCTCGAGGACGGCCGCTGCGAGTTCCTGGCCGTGGCGCCACTGCCGACGGAGCCGGATCTGTCCGCCGCCGCCCAACCCGACGCGATGCTGGAGCGCGTGAGCGCCCCGCTCGGAGTGCGGCCCGCGCAGGCAGGAGGTGCGGCGCTCACCCGCGCCAACGTTGGAGCGCCGGCCACCGGCGCCGCTCTGCACGCGGCCGTGCCCGCCGAGCTTTCCTCCACGGGCGCCTTCTGGGCGCCCTTCGCGAGCTCGCCGGCCGGACCGCGGCGGCCGGCCCCCGACTCGCTGCCTTCGAGCCTCGCCCGCGAGATGCCGCACGACATCGAGCAGCTCGAGCTGCCTTATGAGCTTCCGGCGTAACTAGAGGTCGATGAGCTCGACCTCGTGCGGCCGGATGGGCCGCTCGAGAAAGCGGCCGCCGATCCGGGCGAAGCGATCCGCGGCGTCCGTCGCGAGCAGCCGCAGGCCTGCCTCCCGAGGCCCACCCGGCGCCCTTCGGGCTTCCGGTGGCAAGACGCAGGGCGTAGGGAGGCGAACCGTCAGTTTTTGGGTCTCGAGTGTCTGCCGTACATGACGCGCTGTGGTCTCGGCCGAATCGACGATGTCGACCTCGGGGCCCACAACGGCGCGTATGGCGTCCGCGAGCATCGGGAAGTGTGTGCAACCCAACACGAGCGTGTCGGGACGGGACGCGCCCGTTTTGGCGTTGAAGAGCGGATCGAGGTAGTGGCGCGCCACGCTCTCCGCGATCGACCCACGGCAAAGCCCTTCCTCCGCGAGCGCCACGAACAGCTGCGCCGGCACCGCGCTCACGCGTGCTTCGCTCCTCCGCTGCACGATCGCGTCCTGGTATGCGCCGCCGCGCACCGTGCCCTCGGTGGCGATGACCGCGATGTGACCGGAGCGGGAAGCTGTACATGCGGCCTCCGCGCCGGGCTCGATCACGCCGATCACCGGTACATCATGGATGTGCTCGCTGACGGCGGCGAGTCCCACGGCGGAAGCGGTGTTGCAGGCGATGACCAGACACTTCACGCCGTAACCGGCCAGGGCCTCGGCCGCCTGCAGCGCGTAGCGCACGACCGTCTCGGGACTCTTGGTGCCGTAGGGCAGACGGGCAGTGTCGCCGAGGTAGACGAACCGCTCGTGCGGCAGCTGGGCCACGAGCGCCCTGAGTACCGTGAGACCGCCGACTCCCGAATCGAAGACGCCTATGGGAGCGTCTGCGCTATTCATCCCGGCCGCATATGGGGGAAGAGAATGACGTCGCGAATGGACGGTGAATCGGTGAAGAACATCACCACCCGATCGATGCCGACGCCGAGACCCGCTGTGGGCGGCAGGCCGTATTCGAGCGCGCGCACATAGTCAGCGTCGTAGAACATCGCCTCCTCATCACCCCGGTCCTTGCGTGCGACCTGCGCGCGAAAGCGCGCTGCCTGATCCTCGGGGTCGTTGAGCTCCGAGAAGCCGTTGGCCAGCTCGCGTCCGGCCAGGAAGAACTCGAATCGATCGGTGAGGAACGGGTCGGCGTCGTTGGCCCGCGAGAGCGGCGAGACCTCGGCCGGATAGGCGTGGACGAAGGTCGGATCGATCAGGGTGTGCTCGGCCGTCTTCTCGAAGATCTCGATCTGCAGCTTCCCGGGTCCGTCGTGCGCGTGAACGGGAATCCCGAGCCGCTCGCAGAACTTGCGCAGATACGTCGGATCGCGCAGCGACAGCGGGTCGAAGTCCGCGTTGTTGTCGAGAATCGCCTGCTCCACGGTGACCCGGCGGAAGGGCCTGGAGAGGTCGTATTCGCGGCCCTGATAGGTGAGCTTCTGCGAGCCGTGGATCGTATCGGCAAGCCCGCGCAGCGCCTTCTCGATCCAGTCCATGAGATCGCGGTAGTCGGCATACGCGAGATAGAGCTCCAGCATCGTGAATTCCGGGTTGTGCTGGGTCGAGAGTCCCTCGTTGCGGAAGTTGCGGTTGATCTCGTAGACACGCTCGTAGCCGCCCGCAACGAGGCGCTTCAGGTAAAGCTCCGGCGCGATGCGCAGATACATGTCGAGGTCGAGCGCGTTGTGATGCGTCACGAACGGACGCGCCGTTGCTCCACCCGGAATCGGCTGCATCATCGGCGTCTCGACTTCGAGAAAGTCGAGCGAATCGAGGAAATCACGCAGGTACCTGATGATGCGCGCCCGTGTCCGGAAGACGTTGCGGCTGGTTTCGTTGACGATCAGATCGACGTAGCGCTGGCGATAGCGCGTTTCGACGTCGGCGAGGCCGTGCCACTTGTCGGGCAGCGGACGCAGCGACTTGACGAGCATGCGCAGGGTCTCGACCCGTACGGAGAGCTCGCCGGCATTCGTCCTGAAGAGCAGCCCGGTCGCGCCGATGATGTCACCGGCGTCCCAGGTCTTGAAGTCGGCGTACGCGTCCTCACCGAGTGCGTCCTTCTGCAGGAAGAGCTGGATCTGTCCGGTGCGGTCGGCGATGTTGGCGAAGCTGATCTTGCCCTGGCCGCGCTTGAGCATCATGCGGCCCCCCACGCTGACCCGCGTCGGGTTGGCTTCGAGCCATTCGCGATCGCGCTCGCCGTAGGCGCTCTGCAGCTCCCCCGCGAGCGCGGTGCGCCGGTAGTCGTTCGGGAAGGCGGGTCCGCGCCCACGCAGGCCGGCGAGCTTGCCGCGGCGCTCCGCGATCAGCCTGTTCTCCTCCCCGTGGTCCGGCGCCCCGGCGCCGCCGTCTTGCTGCTTGTCTGTCATGTTGTCTACACGCCCGCCTTGAGCGAAGCCTCCATGAACTGGTCGAGATCGCCGTCGAGCACCGCGGTGGTGTTGCCCACCTCCACGCCGGTCCTCAGGTCCTTGATGCGGGACTGGTCGAGAACGTAGGAACGGATCTGGTTGCCCCAGCTCACGTCCGATTTCGAGTCTTCGAGCACCCGCGCGGCGGCGTTGCGCTTGTTCACTTCGAGCTCGTAGAGTTTCGCCTTCAGCATCTTCATGGCCGTCGAGCGGTTCTTGTGCTGGCTGCGCTCATTCTGGCACGCGACCACGATGCCGGTAGGCATGTGCGTGATGCGTACGGCCGACTCCGTCTTGTTGACGTGCTGGCCGCCGGCGCCCGAGGAGCGGTAGACATCGGTCTTGAGGTCCGCCGGGTTGACGTCGATCTCGATGTCATCATCGATTTCCGGCGAGACGAACACGGAGGCGAACGAGGTGTGGCGCCGGTTGCCGGAGTCGAACGGCGACTTGCGGACCAGGCGGTGGACGCCGGTCTCGGTGCGCAGCCATCCGTACGCATAATCGCCTTTGAACTCGACCGTCGCGCTCTTCACGCCCGCCACCTCCCCCGGATTGGAGTCGATCACCTCGCAGGCGAAGCCATGCGCGGCGCCCCAGCGCAGGTACATGCGCAGGAGCATCTGCGCCCAGTCCTGCGCCTCGGTCCCGCCGGCGCCCGCCTGAATGTCGAGGAAGGCGCTGTGCGAGTCCATCTCACCCCGAAACATGCGCTTGAGCTCGAGGCGGCGTACCTCGCCTTCCAGCCGCTGCGCATCCCGCCCGATGTCCTGGGCGGCGGCCTCGTCGCCCTCCCCCTCGGCCAGCTCCAGGAGCTCCGCCGCATCGGCGATGCCCTTGGACGTCCGATCGATCTCCGTGACGTCGGCGCTGAGGCGGGCCCGCTCCTTCCCGAGCTCCTGGGCCCGCTCCGGCTGTGTCCAGACCGCGGGGTCTTCGAGCTCCCGCCCTACTTCCTCGAGCCGCTCTTTCTTGCGGTCGTACTCAAAGAAACCCCCTGAGCGAGGCCGTGCGCTCGCCAAGGTCTTTGAGCTGTCGCTTGAGCTGATTGACTTCCATAAGTGCGCTGCCGTGACGCGTAAAGCGGTACCGTGAGAGGGTTCGGCATGCTAAACGGGCGGGGCCGGAATTTCCAGGCGACCGAAGACGGGCCACTGCGCCGTGCTCCGGATGCCGTGCGCCGTGCGCCAGGGACCGCACTCGGGCTCAGAGGCCGTCGAGCAAGCCGGTCAGGTCGATCGTCACCGCAGGAAGCGCCTCGAGCTGCAGGCGCCCGGGCCGGTCTGTCTTGGAGATGCGAGCATAAGCGTGCCCCTCCAGAGAGCGGAATATGTGCAAATGGGGGCTCCTCCCGAGCTCGACGATCCAGGCCTCAGGGATGGCATGGCGCGCGTATAGCGGTACCTTGACGTCCCGGTCGTACCGAAACGAGCTCTCGCTGACCTCGACGAGGAGAAGCAGGTCAGCGGTTGTCGGACGCACGGTCTTGTAGCTATCCGCGCGATAGCGAAGCACCGCGAGGTCCGGCTGCGGTGCCGAGCGCTCAGCCAGGCGAAGCGTGCTCTGACACCACACGGTAGCGCCCCCGCGAGCTGGCTCAGCAAGCGCTGCATGAGCCATGCAACCACGCCGGCGTGCTGATCGCCCGTCGGCGCCATGTCGATGACCTCTCCCTCGATCAGCTCGACGCGTGCCCCGGGCGCCAGCAGACCGACCTCCGCCATGCGGTAAAACTCGTCGACGGTCAGCCGGTGCCGGCGCAACAGCTCGTCTTGCACGACAGCGCTCATGGAAGCTCTCGACAATGGAAGGATATCGCCGCCGAACCGGGGCTGCTACCGGAAGTGTCGGCGGACGGCATGAGGTTCGCGGCCGCGCGGGTCGATGGCATTTGCCTGCGCGTCGATGGAGAAATGCGCTGATCGGCTGGCCGCCGCAGCATCCTCCTGCCGGCGGCGGCCGCCGCGCTCAGAAGCGCACGGCGACCCCGAAGTTCAGCACCGGGTACCACTGCAGGATGTCCGCTTTGTTGCGAAGTTTCTGCTGCTCCGTGACCACGTCGGACTGCGCCTGATCGCAGACGGGGCTGCCGGAGGGCGCCGCTGACCCGCACTGAGCCGTCAGCGAAACGCTCGGCGTGCCGCCGTAGATGGCACCGACATCGAGCAGAAAATGGATATGACTGTCGGCGGCCGTCGGATTACCCCATCCAAAGCCTACGTACGGGGCAACGGAGTTGCCGAATTTGAGCTGTCCGGTCAGCGAGCCGATCTGCGAGCTGTTGTAGGTGTCACCGTTGATCGTGTACGTGCCGGCACTCGGCTGGCCCACGACGTCGAGTTTCGTGCTGTTGAACGCAGCCCCCGCGGTCAGGTGAAACACGCCTTCGAACGGATACCAATCAACCAGCGCCGTGCCCATGCTGAGCTTGAGCTTGCCGCTGTAGTCGACATCGGAGGTATCGACCGAGTGATTGATGTCGAATCCGCTGTAGCCGACCCGCACGCCGAACGTCGGGGACAACCCGAGGTCGAGGTCCAGGCCGACTCCCGGCGTTCCGGCGCGCAATGCCACCGCAAAATCCGGCGTAGCCGCCGATGAGGACAGCGGCGCGGCCAGACAGGCCATCACCAGGGCAGCACCGGCGACCGTCCCCTTCGCACAAGAACCCGCTTTCCGAGCCATGACACCCTCCGCAGCTGTTGTGCCGGCGAACCTTAACCGAGCCGGCCGGGCAGCACTGCGACGCCGTTCACGCCCGACCGGGCAAGGACCGTGCCCGCGAAGGCTGCGAATGACCCTCCTCGTCTGCGGAACAGTAAACAATAAATCTGTCGCGACGCGGCGTCAGACGTCGCCACCCCACGCCCGTCCGAACGGGCCGCCCTCCAGCCGCGATTTACGCTGTTAGGACCATCAACTTGCACGTATGTTGAG
>Ga0335072_10002293_pt1 | contig 29810 bp, 30 predicted proteins | sample Lox_Sample_21_FD_206725 | JGI IMG/M metagenome (GOLD analysis project Ga0335072, IMG submission 206725) | Soil microbial communities from Loxahatchee National Wildlife Refuge, Florida, United States - Lox_Sample_2.1 | ecosystem: Environmental > Terrestrial > Soil > Wetlands | place: USA... | reverse complement strand
CTAAGAGACACATGCCCGTGAGATACACGCCTATGAGACACCCGCCCATCAGATGCACGCTCGTGGGATGCACGCCCGTGAGGTACAAATAAATCATAAGCGTCCTCATGCGATTTGTCGAGATACGAGTTTGCAAAATACGAGTTTTTGCGCTAAGAGATAAAGGTTTGGCCCTCCTGTCCAAATGGGCCGCCGCATACGACGGAGTTGGCCCTGTCCCCTGTGATGTAAAAACTTTTGAGCCCGTAGGCTAGAATTACAAGTTAGTTGGGCGCTTTTTAAGACACGAAGAAGTCCTGACATGATGGTGATGGCGGAGATGGTTAGGCAACTACAGATCAATGCTGCTGTGGTTGCAGGGTTGGTAGTAGTCCAATGGACACAACATCCATTCTTCTTCTCGACCTGAGGGCTGAAGAACAAAAAGTACGGGTGTGGTTTAACCGCACGGCTAGGCGTTTGGTGCCAAGATCGACCCCCACAGTTGCAACCGCTATCACAATCACGCTGGCTCCCAGGGGGTCGGTGCTCGGCTTGGCCCGACGCGATCAACATTTGTTGTCGCGACGTGATCCAACGCCCTTCACAACTAGAGCTTAGTATTAGAAGCCACGACTACCGGCAAACATGGACGGTGCTGGTGTCATGGATGATGAGAATGACCAATCTACTGCAGATCCAACAGCAGCTGGCCCGGACGCATACGCAAACTTTGCCTTTCTCATTCATTCCCAAACCTCCCTCATACAGCATCTGCCCCCAACAGTTGACACTGCTATGACTGCTCGTCAGAAACGCCGAAGGACTAGGTATGTCTACTCTTCTCTAACGCATCAGCTTCGTGTGGCGGTAACGCGATACCCGTCCGAAATTCTGCTAACAGCACGCGATAGCCCTGAAGATCACGCAGTTCTTGAAGCTGCATATCAGGAGAACTCCAAGCCCGACAAAAGCGAGCGCATGGAGATCGTAAAACGTGTCACGTTGACCGAGAAGGAAGTACAGGTGTGTGAAGCTCAGGGACAACGCGAAAGAGGAAATACTGAATCCTTTGGCAGATATGGTTTCAAAATCGAAGACAAAATGACCGACGAAAATCGAGACCACTGCTACCTCATGAGATGGTACCTCACTTTCGCAACTCTGTCCCCCAAGTCCTGCTCGACTCAGCACTTTCTGCAAACATTGCTTCGACACAGCCACGTTGCTCATCTTGGTCTGCAGGTGAGGTCCCGCATCCACCTAATGTGGACGAGCCGAAGCAAAGCTCCTCCAGAGGCTCAAGCATTCATGACCTTCTGAACCCGCCATATTCGATCGATGACCAAACTACAATCTCATCTGACACACCCCCAACCGACAAGGATGCCTTGCAGGTCAGTCAGTCGTCAACTTCCGTCTCGCAACCCACGGTAGACGGAAAACTTCAGATAGGTGAAGAAAATGAGGCAGCAACTTCTCCTCAGGATGCCAAGCTGTCACCGGGAGGGCTGAAGAGAACCCATGATGAGATGGTTGAGAAGGAAACAGCCGCAAAAGATGTCTTAGCAATTCAAATACCAAGCCTTCCATCGCAGACTTCGAATGTTAGATTGTCCATGTCCCTTGAGGGAGCTGTCAAGGTTAAGACAACTGATGCAGAGACACCATCTCCGCCCAAACAACGGGCACCACCCCCAACAGTCCCCTCCAGAGCACCGGCTGGTCTTCAGAGAAGCAAGAGTGCAATCACGCTCAGTAGTAATGTCGGCCAAGAGTCAGCGGGGAAGCCCAAGGTTAAGTCTGTTGGTGGTCAATTCGGCAGGTCACGGGATGCTCGGACGTGGGAGTTCTATTGTGATGGTGATGCACGGGAAGCGCTTTCAGCCCATGCTGAAGATGAAAGAACAGGTTCTGCTGTCGGCGCCATCAACCTTATTAGATCACAAAGCCAGACAGCAAGAGCTCAAATGATGATAGAGCGGTCTGGTGGTAGTAACACTAAGAATCCGCCAATGTCCCAGCGCACTGTCAGACCTAAGCCGTCTCGTGCCAAGTCATCAATGACTCGCCTTCAGGATACCGACCAGACTTTGGTGAAACCGTCCATGGAAGAAGCAAATCCATTGGTGTTGAGATCTCCTGGCGATTCTGACAAGGAGAACTGGGCACCCGGGACGCGATTATCACATCATCCATTGCGACGACAACATGCAAGTACCAATCGACGGCCAATTCTCGGAGATGGCAATCACAGATTCAGCCACGCCAGGAGCACTGGTGGTCTGGCAGCCGACCAGAAGAGAGGTGGCATCATAAGACAACCCGTCATTATGGACAAAGAAAACATTGATCGCTGTGGCCGACATCAAAGATTGATTGAAGAAGCTGGAAAGGGAGAAGACCTGGATTGCATTCAAGGTCTGCTGTCGTTGAGTCAAGGAGCCTGGCAATAAGAGCCATGACGCGTCGCATCCGGTTTTTGTTCGCAGAGCCTTGATACCCTGTGATGCAATGTCAGTGGAGAGACTACAAAGGACAGCACACCAAGCTGACCTTCTGTTACCATTGGGGATGAATGTATAAGTGTAATAGCAAAGCAGGCACCGATTGAATGATTCAGAACTTGCACGACGCTGCCAAGCACCGTTGTGATTGGATAGCACGACAGCCTTTGCAATAATATCAGTCAACGCTGCCATCTGTCCGAGTGACAAGATCCCACATCTGGAAGACGGAATTCGCCGTAACTGTATCAGAAGATTTTGCAGACATTCTCTCCGTGATCATATTGTGGCGACGATGTACACAAAGGTCCTACAATGTGAGTCGCCAAAGCGCCATTGCTTACTCCTCCATACCTTAATTGATTTGTTGATAGGCCCCAATTATGTCGTTTGACGTCTCTCTGAGAACGATTGCCTTGTCATACATAGGCCTATCGTTGGTAGTGTTCTGCATAAGCGAAATACTGCTTCGAAGATTATCTCGGCAGGGGCATGTCTCGGAACTCCAAGGACCTGGATGGCTGCCTCAACCATTCTGTCCTCAATGGCACACCGGCAAGCGATCAAATACAGCGATTGCTTTGGAATAGCGGCAAGGTACCGCATGTGGCGGTTATTGGGGCCGGTGTGGCAGGATTGAGGTGCGCAGATGTGCTTATCCAAGCAGGATTCGACGTCACCATCTATGAAGCGAGAAATCGAATGGGTGGGAGAGTGCACCAGGTCAAGTCTGCCGGACGCTTGGTAGACCTCGGTCCCAATTGGGTTCACGGTAATGTGAAAAGTAACCCAATCTCCAAACTTGCTGGCAAGACGAAAACTGTGCTTCACGGGTGGGAAGGCCACCAAGCAGTCATTGACTCGGAAGGACACATGATGGATGACGCCGAGGCAACAGCATACTCTGAGTTCATGTGGGAGATCGTGGCGAAGGCCTTTCAATATAGCGATGATTGCTCTGGCTCGATAGACCCTCAGAAGAGCTTGATGGACTATTTCAATGAAGAGGTCCCGAAGAGAGAAAGCGACCCAGCTAAGATCGCAGAACTGCTGAAAATGGCTCAAAGGTGGGGAGCCTTTGTTGGAGATCCAATTGAGAGGCAGAGCTTGAAGTTCTTCTTCCTCGAGGAGACTATTGACGGCGGGGATGCTTTCATTGCCAGTACCTATCAGAGAATCCTCCAAGAGATCGCTGCGAACGCCCTGGCACACGCAAAAATTCATTTCGACGCCGAGATACAGCGTATCGAGACTCGCCAATCGCCTAACCAAGGCAAAGTCAACAATGAATTGGAGGACACACAACGCCGGTCCGCAGGCGAGCTGGACGAGCCGAAGGTTTCGATCTACACAGCGAGCGGCTTGTTACAAGAGTTCGATGAAGTTGTCGTTACCGCCCCTCTCGGCTGGCTAAAAGCCCACAAGAAAATGGCCTTCACTCCATCTTTGCCGCCCCGCCTCTGCGAGGCGATAGACAACATTTCCTACGGCCACCTCGAAAAATGCTACGTAACCTTCCCAAACGCATTTTGGCACGGCCATTCCAACTCCGATAAGCCTGCAATCCAGTTCAACCTCTCAGACATCGCCAACGGCACCACTGCTCAAAGTGCCCAAACACCCAACGGAACATCCACCACCAGCCCCACCGAACCCTACCTCCGTTTCATTCACTTCCAATCCCCAACCTACGTCCCGCACCCCTTAGACCTGGCTTGGAACCAATTATGCATCTCGCTCGCCGATCTCCCTGGCCTCACCGCCCACCCAACCCTCCTCTTCTACCTCTTCGGCCCCTGCGCCACAGCCATGGTCGACCTCATCGCTCCCCTCCCGCCCCACTCGCCCGCCTACAACACCGCCCTAACCCATTTCTTTGAACCGTTCTACTCCAAACTGCCCCACTACAGCCCTACAAACCCGGCTAGCCAACCCATCGCCTTCCTCGCAACGCAGTGGCAGCGCGACCCTTTCGCCGGCCACGGCAGCTACACCAACTACCAGGTCGGCCTGGAAGCCGGCGACGTGGATATTGAGACGATGCGGCACGGGTGCCCCGAGCGCGCGCTGTGGTTTGCTGGCGAGCACACGGCGCCGTTTATCGCGCTCGGCACCACGACGGGCGCGTACTGGGCGGGTGAGGGCGTGGCAAGGAGGATCTGTAAGGCGTATGGGGTTGCTGTGCCGGTCGAAATCGAAGGGGACCATGGGGAGGAGGATGAGGATGCGGCAGAGGTGAGGCCGAGGGTGATAGTGGAGAATGGGACGAGGCTGGATGCGGCGAATTTAAATGGGCTTGCTCTTTAGTCAGGGATGCATCGATTTTAGACTTTGAGATTTTGCTTCACGAATGAGTAGACGCAGATGATAGACTGTTTCCGGATACGAACTATGCTTGCTCCAAGCACAATTGCGTATGCTGTCAGATGGTCAGATCATAACGAAATAGCGATTTGGCTTTGCCGAGCGACATTTGATAGCTATCTCATGGATTCTGTCTTTTCGCATCTACCTAGCTTCGAAATGGGAGACAGTCATGAGTACGGAGCCTCCCCCACCATTGGCCCGTATCAATACGAACCGTCAAGTTCATGATTGCAAATCTATTTGACTACATCATTTCAAATGATTCCTCCGCTTTACATCCATGGTAGATAACGCATCGACAAAGATATATGCCTCGAGCTTTTCTTACGGCTGTCACGTCGTGCTATCTTTCCTGCGACGCCCGAATCTCTCTGGCGAATGTGTATTCGTGTTCTGGGGCTGAGGACATCCGGTGTCGTTCTCCTAGATTCCGCTCGATCTTGTGAAGAGTGGTGCCCAGTTAGGGATAGGGCGTAAAGTGTAGTCAAGGATGAAGGAGGACGGTAGAGGACTTGTAGTCACTTCCATCCGATCGTCGAGGTCCATCATCTCGATGTCCATACACTCGTGGTCCATATCTCCTGGCGCGCTGCTGCAAAGACCCTGTGACGTCGTAGTCGCACAGTAGTAGTCGTTGCTCCAAAAGCTGACCTGACCACAGTTCAATCGCGGAATGATAGCTTGCCGTCTGGGATCTGTAATTTTGTGCGGTGGCACCTTCCAGAAGTTTGGATATGATGAAAGAGAATCTCGAGATGGAAGCGAACAAAAGGGAATGACCGAGGACTTTCGTTCTTTGATAACATTTCAACGGTTTTACTCTCGTAGAGTCTTGCAGGTGGACTTGAAGTTTCCGTTTCTGGTACAAGACATAACTGCCTAATGCTGGATTGGAAGGAACAGTCTTTAGCTTTCAAATATGTTCGCTGAAGATTTTCAAGGCCATCCAGGTTGCCTTCATTTATTCGAAGCTCGTCATTTCTGGGCCACTCGACCAGAGCTCCGACATGGGATGATTGCGTAGCCTCAGGTATGGCCCGGCTTAATGAATGCATTTTGTGGGTAAAAAGTTCACTCTGGCCAAGGCAAGGTGTGACTGTCGGATCGGATGAAAGATCAGTACTGACGTTCCGGGAGTAAGAACCTTTGGACGATCCTGAGCCCTCGCGGTTCCAGTACCAGCAGCAAATCCGGAACCAATTCCCAAGTCTGGGCAGTGTAGGAGCAACAGCTCAACCACACAAAATATGTCCAATCCTTCAGAGATAGCCAGTGTCACCTCCATTGCACCCCGAACATCTTTCCAACCTTCCCTTTTACGCCGGCTTCACCAGCTCTGTTCTCCAAATAAAGAATGGGTTCTCCAGGAACATTCAAGCTCAGCACGTCATATACCAATTCCTTCTCGTCCTTTGTCTTGGTCATATGCACATAGACTATGCCCTTCGCCTCTGTTCCCTCCACATGGAAATGCATTCTGAAATGCATGGTACCGAATTTGTCTACCTCAACCGTATGTGCTATGGGCCTCGCCCTGGCCCATTTATTCGATGTAGGTTCTCCATAGGCTTTGATCTTCGAGGCCGGACGACCTAATAGCTCGATGCAGCGGGGATCGGATTTCACACGATCAACCGCATGGTTAAATTGGCGGGTTTTTGAGTCGGCGGAAAAGAGTTCGGCGTAGAGGAGGTAGGCTACTATGATCTAGAAGGTCGATCGTTAGCAGAAGCCTTCAAAGCTTTTGATGACATTACCGTTCCTGCAGCTCCAGCAGCAACGATCAGGAAATTCACAGACTGCTGGGTAGATCGTGCAGCTTTCTCACGAGTGCTTAGCTCAGACCAATGAAGTCGGCCGTCATCGCTTGTAATTGTGATAGCTTTCCGCTGAGGATGTTGGTTGCTCTGGGTGGCATAGGAGCGTTTCAGCAATCTTGACGTCGAAGTAGCCAAGGTAGGAGGCACGTTCGACAGTAGACAGCGGCTACGACAGGCTTGCTGGAACAATTGAGCATTCACAGACATCATGGCCAAACTGTCCTGGTTTCCTCATTTAATGTCGAAGAGGCTCTTTGGGGCACTCTGCCTCGGGTGCTGACCCGGAGTCGCTCCACGAGGCGCAATGCGGAGTTAACATTGGCCCAAAGGACATCGGCGCTCAGACAAGCTTCCAGCTCAAAAAGCGGGCGCACCCCACACGCTTATTTTCTAGGGCTTCGGCCTAAAGCTCCTTGGCCCATTCGCAGCCCTTCTCATTAGCATAGCATTTTCTGTGGTCAGCAATGCCGAGATGAAAAAATGCCCACCGATACTTCTCCTTGTTGGAATTGAGAAGCCATCTTACGATGAGTACGGTGTTGACATAGAGTCACAAAGTCCCTCAATGGCGCAACAATGTCAGATTCTTCACCAACACCAGGATCATTGAGCCCACCTCTCTCTCCTTGGCGGCAGCCCTATGGTCGACAACTAAGCCCGCACGTTCCGTTGACTCCAAGTCGCCTGCGAGAGTCTGTTGCCCAGTCACCTGTGGAACAAATGGCAAAGTCGCCATCTCAAGACGCAGAAAGGGACACACGATATTCGCCTCTTTCATCTCCGATACTCCAACCTGAACATGGTGATCCTTCGACTACGTCAGGGGAAGAACTGGTTGCGGATAACGCCCTGACGCAGGGTGACATTGTCGAGCCTACTCAAGCAGAGCCGAACGCAAGAACGCGCCTGTTAGAAGATTACCATAGAGGAGCAGCTTGCGGCTCGAGGAATTGCAACCACGGAACTTTCTCCCCCAGGCCAAGATCATATCAGAACAGTATCAGTTCGAGCAATGACCCGGTTGGTAGATATGGAAGTGGCATTGAAGGAGACGGCGGTGTTGCAGACCAGAGTAGTCGCCTGTTCGGGGACACCTTCGCTGACCCCATATTTGGGGAGCGCAGAAGAGACAAAAATATGAGTACGACACAGTGGCTGGCTTTCAAACATGGCGTCAAGAACCAACCGCTACTGTTAGTGATGACCCGCCCCTCTCTAACTTAGGCTAACGGCTCTCACCTCCAGGTATGTTTCTTATTATTTTCCGTTCATGAACTGGATACGGCAATATCAGTGGAAGTGGTTCCACGGCGATTTAATAGCTGCCCTGACCATGGCATCCTTCTACATCCCGATGTCACTGTCGTTTGCTTCAAATCTTGGACATATACCGCCGATCAATGGCCTTTACTCTTTCGTCTTCAATCCTATCATTTACGCCTTTCTTGGCACTTGCCCTCAGATGGTGGTAGGCCCCGAGGCGGCCGGATCGCTTCTGGTCGGGCAAGTCGTTCGAAGGAGTGTCGATAACGGAGGTACCGACGACAGTGACGATGTATTGAATGCGCAAATTGCTGGCGTTGTCACTGGTATGGCTGGGGCAATAATTTTCATTGCGGGTCTGACTAGGCTTGGCTTCTTGGACAGCATCCTGAGTAGGCCTTTCTTGAGAGGTTTCATCAGTGCGATTGGCTTCGTCATTCTGGTGGACCAGCTAATTCCGGAATTGGGCCTCAACGATATCGCCTCAAGTGCCCAAATCGATCACGGCAGCAGTGCAACCAAAATTGCGTTCCTTTTTAGAAACGTGCAATACTCCCATAGGCTGACAGCAGCGGTATCCATCACCAGCTTTGTTGTCATTATGATTTTCCGGTAAGGCACTTGTTGCAGATTGAGGCTTCGTTATGTGAACTGACCCGGTAATAGCACGCTCAAGCGCCGTCTGCAGCCTCGGTTCCCCAGCGTGGCCTACTTTCCCGATCGTTTTCTCGTTGTCGCACTTTCGGCCGTATTGGCGTGGAAATTTAAATGGGATGAAATGGGCCTCGCTGTTCTGGGCCTTGTCGAATCGAGTGGAAGTCACGCGTTTCCCTTTCACTGGCCTTTCCAATTTCAGCACGTCAAGCACATCGATACTGCTATGGGGACGTCATTCATCATTGCTTTGCTAGGATTCTTCGAGTCTTCCGTGGCGGCCAAAAGTCTCGGGGAGGGCACTTCCGAGCTCCAGGGCATGACACTAAGTGCCAATCGTGAACTTATCGCTTTGGGCGCTGCAAACATGGTTGGTGGCTGCTTCATGGCACTACCAGCGTTTGGGGGATATGGCAGGAGCAAGGTCAATGCCTCGACCGGCGGCCGGACTCCAATGAGCAGCATCCTCCTCAGCCTCATCACGCTAATTTGTGTTCTTTTCTTGCTGCCTTATTTTTACTACCTTCCAAAGGGTGTTCTTTCAGCCATGATATCGGTCGTGGCGTATTCCCTTATCGAGGAGTGTCCCCATGACATCAAATTCTTCTTTAAGATCCGGGGTTGGACGGAGCTGTCTCTGATGATCATTATCTTTCTGGCTACGGTTTTCTACTCTTTGTCACTAGGCATTGCTCTTGGCATTGGACTCTCTATTCTAGCGGTCATTCGGCACGCTACGAAACCTCGCATACAGATATTGGGAAGGGTTCCCGGTACTACTGACAAGTTCGAGAACGCTGAGCTCATGCCAGAGACGCTTGAATTTGTTGAAGGTTGTTTGATTGTGAAGATTCCAGAGCCCCTGACTTTCGCAAACACTGGTGAGCTTAGAACTCGTCTAAGAAGACTTGAACGTTACGGCACAAACGCAGCCCATCCCGCACTACCTCGTGTTAGGGCAGAAGAGCATAATCGAAATATTATCTTTGATGTGCATGGTGTTACTGGTATCGATGGCTCCGGCACACAGGTATTGACTGAGATTGTGGAAGCCTACGTGAACAAGGGAGTGAGGATATTCTTTTGCCGCCTACCGAACGGACACGGCAGTGTCTACCGAAGATTCGAAATGGCTGGAATTGTGGAGTTGTGTGGAGGTACAAGGAGATTTGTTGCCAGCGTGGAAGAGGCTCTCAATTTGGCTGAAATAGAAGATCTTGAACAGTACTTTGATAACCGGATGGACATCGCCTGAAGAAGGCTGATCCGCATTTCAAAAGTGAAAAAGGAGGAAAACTTAGTGAATACTTTTGAACATGCTAGGTGCATCTTGCCTCGAAGCTAAGCTATCCGCAATTTTGAAAGCTTTCTCATTGTCGAATTTGTTAGTCATAGGCGTATGTCTCGTTGGGGGGCGTGTCTCATAGGTATGCGCCTCACGGGCATGAGTCTTATAGACATGTATCCCATGGGCATGCATCTCATGGGCATGTATCTCATGGGCATGCGTCTCACGGGCATGCGTCTTATAGGCGTTCACGTCTCATGGGCGTGCTAATAACAGCATGAGAAAAGGTACTTGCAAAGCCGGGAGCTAATCCCGACTATGTCTCGCCGTAAGTTTACTCTTTTCCTAGGCCGCCAAGACTTTAGGTCGCGAACACCAATCACGATTTTTCATTGTCGTACGTGTTGTTTGGATCTAGCCCATGTAAGCACTGCTGTAAAAGAGTGGTCACTTCCATTCAATATCGACAACATGCCGGTCCACTTAGCGACTGATGGAACTCATTCGGCTTCTGAGTCCGGTCTCTCTCAACTCTACGACTCTCCTTGGAACGTCTACAAATGTTTTGGCATTCTCCCTACGATACAACGCGATAGCTTGGTCGCGCGCTTGAAGCAATTCTTTGACGAGGATGACGCCGACAGACCAATTCCCGGCGAGCTGTTGGAATGTACAGTCGACCTCATTTCTATTCAAGCCGGCACAAACGCTTTGTCTGGGGTTGCTCTCCGTTGCCTCTTTGACCATAAACACTTGGGAACCGAATTCAGACTGATCCATCTCAACAACCCGGCCAAAGAGGTATCACTACTTCTACTTAGATCTGGGGTTCCGCGACAGATGCTTGTCGACTTATTCAATGAGATGCTGGGATTGCCACCATTTGAGGAGCTTAAGCTACCTTCCTCGCTATTGTCTTCGCAGTTAGAGTCGTATCTGGAGACACTGGTTGCTTACGGCCCAACGCATGATCCAGACTCATACGTTCACTCTATTGTCGGTAATCTCGACCTAAAAGTGGCCTTCGAAGCTCCAGTTTCGCCCAATCTACGATCTCTTGATATTAATGTTCCAGCGACAGAAGTATGGAGTTGGCTTTCCTCCTCTCCTCACCAAGGGACGTTCCTCGCCCGACTCACTGGACATCTCCAAACGAATACCGGATTAAGACTAGGGCTAGGGCCCCTCCGAGGTATTCCAAATATCAGAAACTCAATACAGACTAGCTAATTCTTCTCAGGTCCGGACGAGGCAGCCCAGAAGGCCGCTAATGCTACAAGAACCCAAACACTGCGGAGTCGAAATCAACCTAAGCCAGCGGAACAAGATCCGGGACTTGGAGTTGACCAGGAGAGAGGACAGGATGCTATTGATAGTAGGGAGAATCCAGTGTCTATCTCGAAGGTGTCGTGTGGAGCATTCATACTGAACACAAAAGGGGTTTTCACTCTGAAAAAGGGGCCGGTAAACGCTGCGCATGTTCTTACCAGTAGAAGCTTGGTTGATGCGCTTGAGATGTTGAACGGGCAGCTGCTTGCGGCACTATTCAATGCTGCCAATGATGGTGGCTGAGGGTGTGATGAGAGGGGTACTCATGGCAGGCAATGAGCCGTCACGAGAGCTCAAACACGATGGTTTGGAACGACATTTAACAGCATTCAAGCCTTGATGCACTTGACAGGGCCTGCGCCGCCAGTCGAGTTTCGGAAATCTACCCGAGGCATCGATGACCCCCGCACAGAGTTGGGGATTCTGTTTGCTCTGTTCACTCTGGAGCCGCCTGACGATATGACAGCACAGCGTTTGTACATCTAGTCTTTCCTTGTGGTTGCTTTCACGTCCAACGTGGAACAGGGTATGGTGTAGGAGCACGATTCAATATGGCATCAACGAAAACTTTCACGATAGACAAAGCTAGCCTTACCAGCCTCACGAATAAGACAATCCTCATAACGGGCGGCTCATCAGGCATTGGCCTAGCCACTGCTCTCCTGCTGCACTCGCTCACAAACAACATCGTCGTCCTCGACCGCGTCGCCCCTGCACAAACCCCCACAACCGCGCCTCTTATCACCTCCTCGCGCTACCTCCTTTGCAAATGCGATATCACATCATGGAAGGCCCAGCGTGCCGCCTTCAAAGCAGCCATTGATAAATTTGGCGGCATAGATGCCGTTTACGTCAATGCCGGGATTGCGGAACATAAAGACCAGTTCTTCCAAGACGAGCTTGACGAGGACGGGGAGCTCGCGGAGCCTGACCGAAGGACAATTGATATCGACCTGCACGCCGCGGACGATACAGTGAAGCTGGCAATCTACTGGATGCGGAGGAACGCAAAGCATGGCAAGGGGAGAGGAGGGAGTATTGTGATGACCGCGAGCTTAGCGGGCTATTTGGCTAGTACTGGGGCGCCGTTGTATAGTGCCGCGAAGCACGGGATTGTGGGTTTAATGCGTGCCCTGAAGAACGACTTGGCTACGGTCGACATTGCAATCTCTGTTGTTGCACCGGGGATTACAGTGACGCCGATCTTATCACAAGAGCAGATAGACATCAAGGCAGGTGGGATCGACGAGTGGGTGGCAGGTATGCAGAAGCTGGGGGTCCCGATCAACAAGGCGGAGACCATTGCTCTGGCAGTTGCGCATCTGATACATAGGCGGATGGCTAGCAATGGGCAGGGAATACTGATTCAAGCAAACCAGATGGCGGAGGTAGAAGGAGGGATTGCGAAGGCTAGGAGTCAGTGGATGGGCGAGGAAATGTTGAAGCTGTTTAGAGGAGGGAGGAATGTACGGCTTTTTCCGAACAAGTTATGATACTTGTGACGGATGAGACGTGAAGGAAAGATAAAGATGTCCGCCCCAGGGGTATTGACATTTGCACGTTCCACTTTCGAGCTTCTCGAGCAAGCACTCGCCTATGCCCTCTCGCTGGTGAGCAGATAGTCTAACGGCGGCGCTTTCAGCCCTCTTTTGGAATGTTTGCATAGTCTTTCACGACTTCGCAAGGTTTAATGGGTCTTATCGTTGATAAGCGATATGAAGAGAGAAGGCCAACAAGATGATGAAATATTCCCTGGAGACGGAAGAGGCCGATCTTCAGGGTTAGAAGTTGAAGCAATTTGTAGAATGCTGCGCGTAGACTCAAGCTCGTTCCATTCCTAGGCAAAGTTCCCGTTTTGTGGTTGACCACGTTATTTGCTCACAGACCAGCTCGAGTCAGCGCAAGACTTGGCAGGGGCGGGACATAAATTTTCCGAGCGTTCCATAAAATGACGGCGAAGGTGGCATTATCAAATGTAAATTATTGGCAGAGGTCCATCGAATTTGCCAGCGAAACGCAACTCTCCCAACTCGAATTCTAATGCAAGGTCTTCGATGATTCTTGTTTTGACAGAATTTGCGATACAATAAGTGCCCTCTGCGACTAACGAAGTCGCCTGCGGAAAGATGTTAGTTGAGATCGAGTGCAAATATGTCTCGATACAAATCCTTGTCGAGTCTTTCCCCATGTCGGACTCCAAGTGCTGACGTTGTTCGTTTCCAGGGCATCACTCGTCGACAACGCGCAGATTCACTCTGCATCTCTCCATACCCCACTGCCCTGGTTCCTCCGTCTCTACGTCTGGCCCTTCGCACTACTCTGGCCTGTCTTCTTCTCAGTATACTTTTCCGAAGACGCATACGACACCTACATCGATGGGCAAGAATGGACATTCGTTTACAGCGGAATCATAATCACTCTTCAGTCCCTAGCTTGGTTGACGACCAAATGGAATGTTAATCTCGACGCTGCATTCACATCTAGAACAGCGAAAAGGGTGGACGAAGCCGAACTCATAAAAGTCATACCGGTTGCAAATGCTGGATCTGCAGCGATATGCAAGATCATACGCGAGAAGGAAGGCGGGAAAACTAGGACTTCCTTCCTGTTCCAGAAGAGACGTTTCCTCTACTCAGAAGAAAAAGGATCTTTCGCACCGTTATCCTTTTCCATAGATGCGAAAGACAAGCCTCAGCTTCGCGAATTCCAGGAATCACAAGGGTTGACGACTATCGCAGAGATCGAGCGCATCCAGCAACATTATGGAGACAATGTCTTCGATATCCCTGTGCCGACTTTCGTCGAACTATGGAAAGAGCATGCCGTGGCGCCTTTCTTTATTTTTCAGATCTTCTGTGTAGGACTCTGGCTGCTAGACGACTACTGGTACTATTCCCTGTTCACCCTGTTCATGCTGGTTGTCTTCGAGAGCACAGTTGTCTGGCAACGACAGAGGACTTTGAACGAATTTCGTGGGATGAGCATCAAACCGTACGATATCTGGGTTTACCGCGAAAGAAAATGGGTCGAAATTAAGAGTGACAAACTTCTTCCGGGCGACCTTGCATCCGTTGGTCGAACGAAAGAAGATTCGGGTGTCGCGTGCGACATGCTTTTAGTTGAGGGAACTGCCATTGTCAATGAAGCAATGCTGTCCGGGGAAAGCACGCCCCTACTCAAAGATTCAGTCCAGTTGCGTCCAGGTACAGCACCTGTTGAGCCTGAAGGCTTGGACAAGAATGCGTTCTTGCACGGAGGCACGAAAGTCCTGCAAATCACACACGCCAGCCCCTCGGAGGATGCCCCAGATTCTGTTCCTACTCTCGCGTCTGGCGTTCCACCACCTCCGGATAAAGGTGCAATGGCGGTAGTCGTTAAGACTGGATTTGAGACCAATCAAGGCAGTCTGGTCAGGACAATGATTTTCTCCACAGAACGAGTCTCTGCCAACAATGCTGAAGCTTTGTGGTTCATTCTCTTCTTGTTGGTCTTCGCAATTGCTGCATCCTGGTACGTTTGGCAGGAAGGGGTGGAGAAAGACCGCAAGAGATCTAAGCTTCTGCTGGACTGTGTCTTGATCATCACGAGCGTTGTGCCACCCGAACTTCCAATGGAATTGAATCTGGCCGTCAATACAAGTCTTGCCGCCCTCAGCCGTTATGCCATCTTCTGCACAGAACCTTTCAGAATACCATTTGCGGGCAGAGTCGACATTGCCTGCTTTGACAAGACCGGAACATTGACTGGGGAAGACTTGGTTGTGGATGGTATTGCCGGCTTGTCTTTGGGGAGCAAAAACGTTACAGTTGAGAGCGACGGAGCGCAAAGTCACATTACGAAAGTCCCAGATTGTGGTGTCGAAACTACTCTTGTACTTGCTACCGCCCACGCTCTAGTCAAACTGGACGAAGGGGACATTGTGGGCGATCCAATGGAAAAGGCTACATTGACTTCGCTCGGATGGACACTTGGAAGAAACGACACGTTGACCAGCAAGCCTCCACAGTCAGGCAAGGCAAACTTTTCACCGTCAGGCGCTTCGGATATTGTCCAGATCAAACGAAGATTCCAGTTTTCATCTTCCCTAAAGCGACAAAGCTCTGTCGCAAGTGTCCTCAGCACCAATCGTTCGACAGGCAAGCGAAGCAAAGGCACCTTTGTTGGTGTTAAAGGTGCTCCAGAGACCATCAAGACCATGCTTGTCGAAACGCCGCCGAAGTACGAGGAGACATTCAAGTACTTTACGAGAAATGGTGCAAGAGTTCTTGCACTTGGCTACAAATACCTAGTTACGGACGCAGAATTGGGACAGAAGCGGATCAATGACCTGAAGAGAGACGAAGTGGAGTGTGACTTGCATTTTGCTGGCTTTCTCGTGCTGCAAACTCCTCTGAAGGACGATGCGGTCAAAGCAATTCAGATGCTAAACGAGAGCAATCATCGGTGCGTCATGATCACGGGAGACAACCCTCTGACTGCTGTCCATGTAGCTCGACAAGTCGAGATCGTTGACCGGGACGTCCTTATCTTGGATGCACCCGAGAACAACGATTCCGGCACCAAGCTTGTCTGGCGCAGCATAGATGAGAAAGTTTCAATCCCCGTCGATCCTTCTAAAGATCTGGATCGCGACATTCTGAAAACCAAGGATATCTGCATCACTGGGTACGCACTTGCTAAGTTTCGAGATCAAAAGGCGCTGCCGGTTCTTCTGCGCCATACCTGGGTGTATGCCAGAGTTTCTCCAGTGCAGAAGGAAGAGATTTTGCTCGGCCTCAAAGATCAAGGTTTTACCACCCTCATGTGTGGTGATGGAACCAACGATGTCGGTGCCTTGAAGCAGGCTCATGTAGGGGTCGCCCTCCTGAATGGCACTGCAGAGGATCTCACCAAGATTGCGGAGCATTTTCGGACAACAAAAATGAAAGAGATATACGAAAAGCAAGTCTCGTTGATGAAGCGATTCAACCAACCTAACCCGCCTGTTCCCATTGCCATCGCTCATCTGTATCCTCCTGGACCGACTAATCCACATTATGAAAAGGCTATGCAGAGAGAAGCTGAGAAGAAAGGAGCGGCTGCTGCTGTTGCTGCCCAATCAGACGCAAAGGATAAGCAAAATGGCTCGATTGAGACAATTACTTCTCCAGGTGCTCAAGCCCTGCAGAGAGCCAATTCCAATTTGACACCCCAACAACAAAGACAAATGCAGGCCCAGCAACAAGCCGCAGGTATTGCAGACAGGTTGACCGCGTCATTGATGGAGTCGGAACTCGACGAAAACGAACCACCTACAATCAAGTTGGGTGACGCGTCAGTTGCGGCTCCGTTCACCAGCAAGCTCAAGAATGTCATTGCGATTCCCAATATCATCCGTCAGGGCAGATGCACCCTGGTTGCTACCATTCAGATGTACAAAATTCTTGCCCTGAACTGTCTTATTAGCGCGTACAGTCTGTCGGTCATCTACCTGTCCGGGATAAAGTTCGGAGACGGTCAAGTTACAATCAGCGGCATGCTTATGTCGGTTTGCTTTCTGTCAATTTCTCGAGCTAAGGTATGCTTTCGTGAACCCCCTTATTATGAAACATGCTAACAAGTGAATTACAGCCTGTAGAGACGTTGTCCAAAGAACGTCCCCAACCTAACATCCTCAACGCCTACATCTTAGGCTCAGTGCTGGGGCAATTCGCCATTCACGTCGCCACGTTGATCCTCCTCTCCAATTATGTCTATTCCATTACGCCACCATCCGATGACATCGATTTGGAAGGTGAATTCGAGCCTTCGCTTCTCAACAGTGCTGTTTACATCATGCAACTTATTCAGCAAGTCTCGACTTTCGCAATCAACTATCAAGGCCGACCATTCCGCGAAGGCATCCGCGAAAATAGAGGAATGTATTGGGGTCTTCTAGCCTGTACATTTGTTGCATTCTCAGCCAGTACGGAGTTCATTCCCGAACTCAACACGAAGCTACGTCTTGTTCCTTTCAGTACACCGTTCAAAGCGTATTTGACTCTGCTTATGGTAGTCGACTACTGTGGATGTTGGGTTGTCGAACAGATCTTCAAAACAGCTTTCAGTGATTTCAGGCCCAAGGACATAGCTCTCCGGCGGCCAGATCAAATTGAGCGGGAAGAGACTCGAAGGCGGGAGTTGGAAGAGAAAGCGGAGCGAGAAAGAATCGAAGCTCTAGAGAAAGTGGAGCGAGAAAAGATTGAAGCTCTAGAGAAAGCTAAAGGAACTGCATAGGTTCGAACCGACGTTCGACCAATATAGAATTAATCTCTTATCCATTCCTCGATGCAAAGCGATAACTTCCCGCCACCTCACTCTGCTAAGACGAATGTAGGCCACGGAGTTGAACCTGTTCCATTCTATCAATCACCGAATAGAGAGGAGATGTCTGATACCATCTAACGCCATTGTTGTCACCCCGTGTAACTCACACCAGCCCATGCCACCTATGCCACCTATGCCAGCAAGCCCATGCAACCCTACCAGCAGCCCATACCACCCATGCCAGTCCCGGCCTATCTTACCCTCTTTTCTCTTTCACCTCCCTACTTACGCCTTAATATTCTGGCTGCCCAAGTTGAAAGCTCTTGCCCAGTAACTATAATATCACTTTCTGGCGGTACAGCTGGGCGGAGAAATATTTTCTGAAATTCTAGAACCAAAGGTGCTCCAGTGACAGTAAAAGGTCCCTATCGGCCGCCGCAGCCAACCACTATCATACTCCTGCTGTCCAGGTGCTGTTTCGTCCATGCCAGCTGTGGTATACGAGCCTGCGAATCACCACCGAAACGCGGCCTGTGCGCAACATTATGAGACAGCAAGGCTCACCTCTAAAATCCACTCTTGTAAAGATGGGCCCGTCTAATCATCAGAATGTCAGCGCCATTTACAGACTTCGCCCTTCAACAGCTATCTTTCCACTATTGATACTGTGAACAGTGGAACCAAATTCCACTTTTCACTCTCTGGATAATGTGCGCAGCTATAGATCTCGATACGGTGGACCGTGGTGGAGATTTTATGGCTTTCACCGGTCAAAGGCTTGCTGCAGATCGCGTTTCATGTTCCTGGAAAATGAAGCTCGATAATTAGATTGAAAGAAGTTGCGCCCCTTGACTTACAGTTTTGTCATACTGTTCAGACCTTGAAGATGTGAATTGTCTAACCAGAATCGTTACACAAAAATTCAGAGGAATCAATCAACCTGTTCGGCCCCCAGCTTCAGGATGCTCAATATGCTTGGCGACGTGTGGCCTTTGTGCAACCTAAAAATGCTGACTAGTTACGGGAGGCATCTGTCCGGAACGTCCCTCTTGGCCGATACCTAGCACGTATCGGCTGAAAAGCTTTGCACACCTATCGTTCACCCTAGGTCGCAATCCTTCCAGCACTGGCAACATATTGTTTGACGTGGCTAACCTCAGTAACGGAGGATCTTTTCTCTTTTTACTTAGTCTGTAGGTCCAGATTGGAGATGATTCCATGCTTCGGACGCGATCGAGGTCCGCTCCCAGAAGCCGTGAAAGGGCAACAGAAGATGGCGAGATCTATAGACGAGTTGACTGCTAGAAATGATCTGGCGAAGGATTGAGCTAGTCCCTACCGTCATACCGGGATGAGGCTTGTCTAAAGGCCACGCTCGAACAGGTTTTTGAGACTTGCATGATATGGCTGCATTTCTCGAAACCGTGAAAAAGCTGCTTACTATTCCGATGCCATCCGTGACTATATGTGAGCCACCGACACCTCTCCGGGCTGATAGGCAGGTAGCAGTACGACGTCTTCTTGCCTGGCCATGCGAGACCGTTCTAAGCAGAGACAATGGCACTTTCTACAGAATACACCAGTATCGAGAATCTGAATTATGATCTTACTGGCTTGGGTCTGCTTAAGCACGATCCCGAGCACGACATTGGCCATGATGCATTAATCAGGAGCGATGATACACCAAACCCCCAAAACGAGCTCCTCCATCGTTGGGATCTGAGCCACGAGAGTAGCGGCTACATCACCACCTCTGAGACAAATGAGACTGTCAGTTCCAACGGCATGAGGCAGAAAGATAGCCCTACAACAGACGCAAATAGAACCAGCACAGTTTCAGACAGTGAGTTTCCTAGCATACCATCAACGTCACCATCTATCATACGGGAGCCAGTGAGCCCGGCCGGCACCGTCCATTCACGATCAGGAGCCCAACCCACAGAAGCAGCACAACCACGACCATTGTCAATGCCAATCACCGAACATCGTCAATCACATGGCTCCAATATTTCCCGTAACCCGAGCCGCAAGGAAAGCGAGGTATTCGTTCGCGAAGTCTCGAAAGATTCAGGGCGCTCTTCAATCAAATCTGGGCAATCCAAGTATCTTTCTAAAGGCTCATGGGTCATGGAAATCTCTTCGTTCGCGATAGGCCTCTCTGCTCTACTTGCAATGGTTGGAGTCCTTGCCCGCTTTGACGGAAGGAGAATGCCCAATTGGCCAACCGGAATCACGCTCAATACCCTCGTTGCCGTCCTGGCCGCCATTGCCAATGCCGCCATTGCAGCTCCTCTGCAACAAGGTCTGAGTCAGCTTAAGTGGATCACTTTCCAGCAAGAATCAAGGCCTTTAACTGACATGGAGCATTTCGACGAAGCAAGTCGGGGAGTCTTCGGGTCTGCTAAGCTGCTCGTGCTTGGTAGAGGAGGGTAAGAAAGCAAATAAACCGCTGAGTGCAAGGAGAATATGCTAAGGACTGCTACAGCTTTCTTGGATCATTCGGTGCAACCATGGTAATACTGGCCCTTGCAATGGGTCCAACTGCACAACAGATTGTGGGTTATCGATCGCGCGCAGCTCTTGTGACAGAGGACCCATCTCGTGCGCCAGCCTCGCTCAACACAGCTCTCAGTTATGAAATGGTCTTGCCTGGTGACAACACCGATCCCAACAGCTTCGTGCCCATCCTTCCTATGAAGGCCGCCGTCCTTAACGGCATGTTCCTCGCAGATCCAAATCCATCGGTCTCCTTTACTTGCCCGACTGGAAACTGTACTTGGCCAGACTTCTCCACTCTCGCCGTATGCAGTTCCTGCATTGACATGACTCAATACATGCAGCAGGTCTGCTCTGCCACCAACGACACAACCTCTAGCAATTCGACGAGTTGTGGTTGGTCTTTGCCCAATGGCGCATCACTCAACGGCTCCTCCGCCTTCACTATGACCACTTTTATCCCTTCGGTGGACGGCGACATGCCTTACGCGACAATAATCAAGTTGAACTTCATGGGCAACGAATCTTCGGCAAACACAACGACCTCGTCCACAGGGTTAGCGATGTTGAACCCCTGGGCCACACAATGCACCCTGCAATACTGCGTCCAAGACCTCCACACTTACGTCTTGAACGGCCAACTAGCCCAAAACGTCACGGGATCATTCTTCAACAACTCCGTCGTTCCAATTGGGGAAGCCCTTAGCAAAGGCATGAGTATACCTCTTGAGATTGAGTCTCCAACCAACAACCAGACGTACACCGTCGGCATGGGAGCCCTCCTCGGTATGCAGCAGTACTTCTCCAACCTCTTCCGCAACGGGTCCGCCATACGGCAGCCGACATCCTCGCTTTCGCGGACAGAAAACAGCATCGTCGTCAACCTGACCGTCGGCATTTCGTCCGGCGAAACCTTCTTCGACACCGACATCATCCAGGCGTTCTATTGGTTCTACTACGAATACCCCTCCGGGCTTGACATGCTCACCTCCGAGCTCGCCACCAGCATGACGAACGCCTTCCGGGAGTCGCCAGGGAACGGGACGATAGCGGTGACTGGGCAGAGCTTCGAAATGGCGTCTTTTGTGCATATACGGTGGGGATGGATTACCCTGCCGGCGATTGTGGTGGCGATGACGGGCGTGTTTTTGGGACTTGCGATGTGGAGGTCGAGGAGGACGAGGACGAGCGTGTGGAAGAGCAGTGCAATTGCGATGCTATTTCACGGGTTAGATGGGAAGACGAGGGCGGAGGCGATGCGCAGTAGGCGTTTGAGGGAGGTTAGGGTGAGGTTGGGTGATGAGGGCTTGGGGAAGGATGGAGAGGGTGGGGAAGAGGGAGGGAGGTTGTTGAGGATGTGATGGTGATAAATGGCTGAAAAGAGGTCATCTCACCTCCTGTCGGCGCCACTCGTCATGGGTGATTGATGAGGTTGACATAGCTGCCATGGAGATATGTGGTACGACACCGATAATGCTGAATAGACTCATTATGTGCAAGCGAAGAAGCTCAAGCAGTGCTCTTTCCGCTTAGCAAGAATAGCCCAGAATGCAATGTTGCGTCCGTAAACCAACGCAAGACATTCTGCAAGTGCCATGACTTTTGTACTGTTTCAACTGCACCTATCAAAGTACTTAATCTAGCCCATGCTGCTGGCAATCTCTATTTGGACTAGCTCCATAAAGTCTTGGCATGAATTCCGCTATGACTCAAAATTGCTATGAGTGTTTCATGAACTGACAACCTCGTTCCACCCACCGCCACCGGACTGTGAGGCCGCTTATTGTCATTCAACTCAACAGCCAGCAACATGGCAAACAAGAAATTACCAACCAGAGCAAAAGAGGCAGCTGTTAGCGAGAAGGATCCTGAATTCATGTTCAAAGTCGGCTTCCTCGATGATGTGTACAATGAGGTTAAGACTAAACCAATCGTGACACGGTTCCCTCCAGAACCTAACGGATTTCTTCATATTGGACATGCTAAGGCAATTGCGATCAACTTTGGCTTTGCTCGCTATCATGGAGGGAAATGCTACCTACGGTTCGACGACACCAACCCTGAGGCTGAAGAAGAGGTCTACTTCAACGCCATCTTGGATGCAGTGAAGTGGCTTGGCTTCCATCCATACAAGATCACCTACTCTAGCGATCATTTTGATGAGCTCTACGACCTTGCAGAGAAGCTTATCCTTTCCGGCAATGCTTATGTCTGCAAATGCACAGATGAAGAAGTGAAGCGCTACCGTGGAGGACCCAAATCTACCAAGAGAGAAGAATGCCCTCACCGCAATCGCCCGATCGAGGAATCCCTGGCAGAGTTTCGCGGCATGAAGGACGGCAAGTTCAAGCCGGGAGAAGCAACACTTCGAATGAAAATGGACCTCACTTCAGGAAATCCTCAGATGTGGGACCTCATTGCATACCGAGTACTCAACAAGCCTCACCACAGAACAGGCGACAAGTGGCGAATATATCCCACGTATGACTTCACGCATTGTCTTTGTGACAGCTTCGAACACATCAGCCATTCTTTGTGTACGACAGAATTCGAGATGTCACGAGTCTCCTACGACTGGCTGTTGGAGAAGCTGGGTATGGTGGACCCCAAGCCCGAGCAGAGGGAATATGGTCGTCTCAACATGGATGGCACTATCACGTCCAAGCGGAAGATCAACGAACTTGTGTCGAAAAATATTGTTCGTGCATGGGATGATCCTCGGCTGTACACTCTTCTGGCTCTACGAAGGCGCGGCGTCCCGCCGGGAGCTATCTTGTCCTTCGTCAACAGCCTCGGCGTCTCCAAGAATCTCACGTCAATCAATGTTGTTGTATTCGACAATTCCATAAGGAAGTACCTTGAGATGACGGCGCCCCGTCTCATGCTAGTGCTTGATCCTGTGCTTGTCATCCTCGACAATGTACCGGATGACCATCTGAAGCCAGTAGAGCTGAGCTTCGGGCCGAAAGATGTGGATATGGGGAAGCATGTTGTTCCTTTCACAAAGAGAATCTACATCGAACGAGAGGACTTCAGAGAAGAGGGCAGCGATTTGTTTTATAGGCTTAGCCCGGGCAAGATGGTGGCGTTGCTTAATGGTACAAGCAAGCCATTTGTGATCAAGGCCACATCGTTCAAGAAGGACGAGTCTGGCCGCGTCACCGAGATCCACGCCGAACTCATGAAACCAGACGAGGTAACCAAAAAATCATACAAGGCAAGCATTCACTGGGTAGGCAAGTCAGCAGAGCACCACTCTCCGATCGAGCTCGCAGAAGTGCGACTATTTAACCCTCTCTTCAAGTCGAAAGATCCCAATTCTGCTCAAGGTGGCTATCTTGCCGATATTCGTGAAGGTAGCGAAGAAATCTACCGCAACGCAATGATTGAGATAGGCTTGGAGGAGATAAGGAAAAGGGCGCCGTGGCCAGCAGAAGCGGGAGAGAAAGGTAGACTTGAAGGCGAGGAGGGCGAGGGAAAGGTTGAACCGATCAAGCCGGGCCCGGAGACGGTGCGATTCCAAGGAATGAGGAATGCATATTTCTGCCTGGATTCGGACACTGTCGGCGACAAGATCATCCTGAACAGAATAGTTAGCTTGAAGGAGGACAAGGGCAAGGACGCTTGATGACGTTTTGAGACGCGGCGGTGATGAGTTCGTGTGGCAAGTGGAATGATGAAATGGGATTGAGGGAGCGTATGGGTTTAGTAAGCATGGTGGCAACGGGTAGGCAGAGGGATGGTACATCGTCGGCAAGGATCCTCTTGCGGGCCCTATAGAGCATAGCGAGGCGTTGAAATACGAGTAGAGTAGATCTAACACGGTCCGAATAGATAGGTCAGGTTGTTAGACTTGTGACGAATCCGTCCCAACTGCAACTCGTGACTTGCGAGTCACGCCGCTAAAAGGATTCTCGCAGGTTACTCCAAACTAACCGAATTTGGCCCCTCTGTGCCGCCTTCACATTGCCGCTCAAATTGAAGCCAACTTCATGGCAGCGCTTCTGCCACAAGAACATGTCAAGAAGGACCCTCGGCGGCGGTAGAGTACTAGGGAGTGGAAGATCCTTATCTCCTGCAGTTCCACCGGCCCAGAAGCCAAATGCGCAGAACCTGTACCTCTCGCCATCCGCCAGTACCCTTTCACTAGGCTCTGGTGTCTCAACCCCCCCATCTTCGGAAAGCCAGGACCTCGCCTCTCGAATCTCTGTCGACCATGGCGACACGTCCCTTGCCTCCACGGCTGCGGCCGCAGGCGCCAGGATGGTCTGCCCGATTTGCAACGAGGAAATGGTCACTCTGCTGCAGCTGAACAGGCATCTTGACGATGTACACAAGGAGATTGAAGAGGAGCGGCAGGACGAGGTTAAGGACTGGTTCAAAACACAAATGCTCAAGGCGAAGAAATTCCAGCCTCTCGCCGTGCTAAACCAGAAGCTCAAAGGTCTGGATGTCTTTGAGTCTAACGACGAGGTTGCAGCAGCAGCGCCTGCAGGTATACGGCACGGCAGCGATCCCAACATCTCTACACCCACGCCACCGCCTCGACCTCCTGCTCCTCCAGTAGACCCAGACGAGGCCGTTACCAGGAAGCACTGGCAAAGACATGGACCTAACGACACCTGCTCCGAACCCATGTGTGGGAAGAGGCTTACATCCACAAATGGAAGTGTGAACTGCAGGCATTGTGGGAAGCTCTTCTGTGATGAGCACACAATGTATCAAATGAAGCTGTCGAGATCGGCGCAGCATGAACCGGTACGAGGATTTTGGTGCCGGGTGTGCGAGACATGCTATAAGTCCAGACAAGGCTACAACGACAAGACAGGCTTCGAGCGGGATCATATGGCAGAGTTCGCAAAGATGAGACGCCAAACCGTTGACAAGACATTATTAGAAGTCTCAAGGCTAGAGAAAAGACTGACACGCCTTACACAATTACTGGCCAGTCCACCAGAAGAAGTTCAACAAGCAGCGAATAAGCGGTGGTCACTATCATGGGGCCAGAATGATCCTCGGAAAGCCCTCGAGCAGTCAGTGGTAACATGGCAGGACGATGCAGACGTACCAAGATGCCCCTACTGCCAACAAGAATTCACTCAATATACATTCCGCCGACACCACTGCAGGACATGTGGAAAGGTCGTCTGCGGAGATCCTGCAACCGGCTGCTCAGTCACAATAGGCCTTAATGTCACTAGTAGTATGTCTCTTATGCCTATCCATTATCGATCTTTTGCTGATCCTGCTCTAGCTAACACCATCACAGAGAAGTCGGCTGCCCAAATCCCCATTGATGTCCGCCTCTGCAAGGAATGCAACACTACTCTGTTCTCCCGCCGTGATTTCGACCTCGAAACCCAAACAATCGACCCATCTACCCGGGCCTACTCCAATCTCACCCAGTTCGAACACGGCATCCGCATCCTTCTGCCGAGATTTCAAAAACTTCTCAACCTGCTTCAAGACCCAGACAAACCTCCAACTTCCGCCCAGTTGTCCGAAGCCTCAAAAACGCGTAAGCGCCTAATGGACTCCTTCACACAGTATGACATCGCCGCGCGACGGATCCGAGACCTACCCACAACAAGCCCAACACAGCAGAAATTGCAGAGGGCAGTATATCAGCAAGCGAGCAATTTCCTGCATCTACACATGCTGCCGCTTAAGACATTACCTAAGATTCTCAGACATGCCACACCGCATGGCAAGGCCAGAGTCAACGACCCCCCTTCAGCTCTTCCTAATGGGAAACCGCATCATAGCTCTGCACTTGCTAGCATCAAGTACAATTCGCTTGAACTGGACGCCTCATCTCAGATGTCCTCAGCTAGTTCCCAGATCTCAGCTCTAGAGGCCGAAGAAAAATCCCTCCGTGAACGGCTCATCGTACTCGAGGAGCAAAAGTTCTTCGTCAGCGAGATGGTCGCAGACGCTAAAAAGCGGCGCAAACTTGACGAAGTCGCCGCGTTGACAAGCAATGTGGAGGACCTGGGACGGGAGATAGATAGCGTGCAGGGTTTACTAGCAGGCTTGGATTTTGAGAGTGCTTACACAGGCACTGGACCGGTGAACGTGCTCGCGAGTCCAGCTATGAAAGGGAAGGGGTAGTGACAGCTATTACGAGAGTTCCGATTTGTGTTCAATAAGCTTTTGCTTACGTGCTTGATGAGCTATGTCCGCATGGTTGGCGTTTTACTGTGAAATGAGCTTGGACGGAAACGTTGCCATGCTAGAACGGAATAAGCATTGGTAGTGGGTGCATGTTGTTTAAAGCTATGCCTTCAATGACCTGAGGGTCTTCATGAACCCTGAGCTATTGGGGACAAAATCTTATGATGATTGAGAATAGAGTTCAGTAACTTTCTCCACACACGATGGCTCCTGTCCGTAAACATCATTACTGCTAAAGACAGCTCTTGCTCAAGGACTGCAAGGTCACTGTCCAACAGCGTGGCCAGATCCATGACATTCAGTGAGAGTATTGGTCTTGGATGAAGTTAAATTACTCTCGCTGACTCCCAAAGAGGCGCAATCAGGGTTCCGTTCCCGAGTGTGAGGAAGGTTATCTGTACAGGATGATCCAGTATTAGACTTTGCACTTTGAAGGATAATCGATAACTGCATTTAGAGAAACCTACACCCAGAACTCTTGTTGCGATACCATGAGAGTATGGACTCTTGAAGAATAGGGATACCGCAAATTGAGTTACGCTCCGGCCAGCGCCTTTTCATCAAATGGCAACAGCCCACCGCCTCAGCCAATCAGATATATCACCGGCATGGCTCGACCCCGAGATCCAAGCCCGTCTCGAAACCCGCATAGCTGCCGGCCACCCCTGGAAGCAACTACTCCAAACAGTGTCCAAGGAGACGATCCGTGAAGTTTATCAGACATTGCAAGCATACACCGTACTTTGGTATCTACTGCAGCCTTGGAAAACCGATAGTGCATCATTTAATAAGGCAACAGCACTTGAACTCCTCAACATGGCAGAGCAGGATCTGGAGATAGGGCTGAGTTTCTTCCGCGAAGTGGAGCAGGGATCGCATATGAAGGCGGAACCTGTGGTTAGATTCCGCCCGGAAGCGATCAAGGCGTTGTGTGAGTTGTGCCGGAGCAGGGTCGAGGCGTTAAAGCCAGGACGCGACGACGGCGATGAGCAGGGGGGACGGAGAGGATGAAGAGGAAGAAGGAGGAGAAGATTGCGGAGATCGGATAGACAGGACACGAGCACACGAAGTTGGCAAAGCATTGGTTGGTACCATCTATCGAGACGTGGAAACTGAACTCAAGACTCGCCTCCAACTCCTGATTCATCAGCAAAAGGAAGGAAAACCCGTTCGAAGTGAATACGGCCTCAAATTCACACGTTTTGGGTAGGCATTCCTTATGGAGTAGGTCATGAATATCGTCTCAAATGGGACAATTCATGGAATGGATTCGACGCCTTCCTCTGTTGTCGCAAGTGACCTGACGAGGTCTTCCACACCAAGGCCAAAGTACAATGCGTCTCCGAGGCTTCTAACAGCACTGAGGCTCAGCAACGCTGTCTCGACATTGTTTCACATAACGCTTGGCCTACCACGGTAGCTGTAATCGGCGTGTCTGCAAGGTCGGTCATGTTCCAAGATCCGGATTGTGGCGCGTCGGCGACCATAATCGCTAATTTTTAGATATGACACTTCTGTGTGCCCACCTTGCAACTCATCAAGGCGTCAAACCCCCCCGTCGGCGCCCAGAGTATAGCCGAAATAAAGTCTTGCGTGATACCTGAATTGGTACCGGAGTTGACTGTCTCACTCGTGGCGCGTTCAAGGTAGTATTCCGCGGGTTATGAGGTTGATGATGTGATTTAGGATTCTTGCTAGATCGAGTAGGACTTCTTCGCCTTCGCCAGTTGCTGACGCGTGTCCGAGCAGTCGATGAGAAAGTTTAAGCGAAATTTCCAAGAATCGCTCCCTAGTAGGAGCCCCTTAGGAAATGTTATGCCGTTTCACCTCAACTCAAATTCCTCCCTTTCGATTTTCAACTCCTGAAGTATTCTGAAAGCTTCTCCATCCATCATGCCGTGAATATAGCATTCACCGATAAGAACATAGTAGCACTTCTCGCTCTCCTGGTCTATGGGGAACTTCCGGAGGACCACGGGAACACTACATCCATAGACGATGCATATCAAATCTCCTTCCCTCACCGTTTGAGGGGCAAGGCCGAGGTTTTTGTGAGAGTCACCAATCGTTGTTCGTATCAGCACTCTCATCCAGACGACAGACTGCACCCTTCGCAAGTATTCCGTCACCACCTTCTCGCTGCCGGGTTTAATACTGCTGTTCATGAGCATGAGTCTCTCTGTATTCAGATCATCATCTGTGGCTCGCTGGTCAAAAGCTTGTTGACAAGCCACCTGGTAGTAGGGAGGTGGATTGCCGCCGTTAGGGCCTCTGTCGGCGACAATGGTACGCCAGAAGGCGTTTGGTGGAGGACCAGATCCATTCTTCCACTCGGCGAGGTTCAACCACGACGCCGGGATATTGCCTTGCTGAGCAGGCAAAGCTTTTTGATTGATAGAGCCGAGTATGAAACCGCTCACGAACAAACTCCTGTCCTCTGGAGTCCCGCTCTTGCCGATTCTCCACGTCTTCTTCAGCGGATATTTGCGTGCAGCGTTGTAATTCCTCTTCCCTGTACTGGGAACGCCGACCAAGTTGTCGGCGTTGACACGGTTGTGATATCGGTTCACACCTGGTCTGTAGGGCGCTCCACGCACAGTAGGAATCCAGGAAGGTAGCTGTTCGTCCGGGCTGAGGGGCGCCGGTGCCCAAGGTCGGCATATCATGTCCAGGGACTGTGAGCTTTCAATAGTAAACTCCAAGAAGTCTTTACAAACTTCGAAGAAGCTCTTGTCATAGTCCACAGGATATGGCTTCTCCAAACACTCACGACATTCTGCAATTTCTTCTTATCCTTGTCGCTGAATTCTGTATTCTCGTTAGCAGTGCCGGTATCAACCGGGATGTGTGCAGAAGGTCGCGCCGAGAACATGGCGCCGGTATCTTCTCCCAGCGAAAGGACCGCATATATCGTATCACGGGGATTAGTCGCCTGGAATGGAGAAAGCGTCGATATAAGGTGTTCGGGAGAGTAAAGATGTTCCTGGATAACGCCATCGTCGGATTTTCGGAAGAGATTGCTAGATTCGTCCGCTAAGCGATGAGCTCCCAAAGCGGCCACGTCTCCAAGATGATAGAAAGTGATTGCCGAACTCGGCCGAAGCTTTGAATAGCTCCCGGATCTGATGATACCTGGAACCAAACAAGGTGACTGCATTGGCAAAGTCCCTCCATTGCACTGGCCGGGCCTTTCCACAGTGTACAGTTGCCTGCCTTGCCAATGCAATCTCCTGAATAACCCAGCGGCGACTAAAGCAGGGACTAAAGCAGGGACTATTCATCAACTCCCAGAGAGCATGCCAATCCTTGACGCTTTTTTGATCTGTAACAAGACGATCGAAGCTGTCAAGATCCAGGATACGGCCAACGAAACTGAGTGCTTTCTCTGTGCTCTCTCCTCCTTCGCCAAGCCAAACGCACACTCGTTTAGCATCGTTATAGATTGTCGCCATCTTCGGAACCTGGTGGTTCTTTTCTTCCAAATTATTTTGGTCGATATAGGCTGAAGCCGAACTAATGTGTTCGAGTCAACCATCCCTCACGGCTTGCCGCTGTTGCAAAAGGCCCTATCGGCAGCAGGTACGGGCCGGGTTGACGCTAAGGCCATTGGACTTTGCTGTACGAAGTAATAAAAGACGCTAAGTTACA
>Ga0335072_10002292_pt1 | contig 29813 bp, 37 predicted proteins | sample Lox_Sample_21_FD_206725 | JGI IMG/M metagenome (GOLD analysis project Ga0335072, IMG submission 206725) | Soil microbial communities from Loxahatchee National Wildlife Refuge, Florida, United States - Lox_Sample_2.1 | ecosystem: Environmental > Terrestrial > Soil > Wetlands | place: USA... | reverse complement strand
CGAGATTTGCGAATCGCACCAGGCGCTCGGCGATGAGCTCGGGATGCTCGACGATGTTGCTCGCATGGGTGATGACGCCCGGGAGGATCGACTTCCCGTCCGGCAGCTTCACCGTCTCCCAGAGATGGTATTCGTGCTCGTGGCGCGGGTTCGCCGCCTCGAAGCTGAAGGCGCCCGCCGCGATGCGCAGCATGACGGGAGCGACCTCGGCGAGCGGCGCTTCGTGGATACGCGGGCCCTCGTTGATGCCGTAGCAGGTGTGGTAGCGCACGCGCGCGGGCTCGATGCCGCGTAGCGCATGATTGACCGCCTCGACATAGAGGCCGGCCTTGCGCTTCATGCCCGCCGCGTCGAGCGCGGGATCGACGAAAATGTCGCTCAGGAACGGATCGTCGATCTGAAGCAGGAAGCCCACATCGACGATCGCGCGATATTCGATGCGGAGCGCCTCCGCGACGGCGCCGAGATATTCCTCCTCGCTCGCGTAACGGTCGTTGTAGCCGACGCCGCTGGGCGCGATCGCGGGCACGAAGGCGGTCGAGGGATCGCGCGCGCCAAGCGCCGCCTTGAGATTGTCGAGATCGCGCTGCAAGGCCGCCTCGCCCTTGTAGCGCACCGGACCGACGCAGAACATGGGCGCCATCGGCGCCACGGCGCCGCCCAGCATCGCGCGCTTGAAATATTCGGCGTAGTACTCGGGGAACGCGTCGCGTTCGCGCGCGAAGGTACGCGGGCTCTTGCCCGGGCGCGGCTCGAAGCCCTCGAGGCGCTCGGCGACGTAGGTGAAGAAGCCGGGCTTCGACATTTCGCCGTCGGCGACGACATCGATGCCGCTTTCGATCTGGTGCCGCACGATCTCGGCCACGGCCGAGCGCACGCGCGCATCGTAGGCCGGGCGGTCGTAGGCCGCCCCGCTCAGCTTCGCCTTCATGAGATCGAGGAGATCGTGCGGCCGCGGCAGGCTGCCCACATGGGTCGTGAGAATGCGCGCGCGGCTCGCTGCCATAAGGTCCCCGTGCGTCTCGTCCCTGCCCCGCATCGCGCGGAGCGTGTACCCCGCGTCTTCCGCGCGGGTGTCTTGAGGCAGGCCCTGCGACCCTACGTGCTCGGTTGCAGCCCTGTCAAACGCGCCAGTTTCACTTACGCACAGCCGTTTCAGCCGACTGAGGACACTTGCACCCATTGACTACGCCACAAATGTTCCATATTTGTTCGCATGGCGTGTGTGCGGTTGTTACTTCGAGCTATTTATGTGAGTGACAACCGCTCGGGGTACTCAAACGGGGCCAGTGGACGGAAGGTAGGTTATGACGACACTAGCGAAAACGTTATTCGTCTTCACCAGCTATGGCCCCCTATGGCTGCTCATTGCTGTGCGATTCGGCTCCGTTGAACCCCATGCCAAACTTGCGGCTTGGGCACCATCTCTCGCCGGCGCGTTCTATGCAGCTTCCGTCGGGTCGGTAATAGTCTTTTTCGCGCTTCAGAATATTGCGAGCCGGACTAATTCGATCTCTGTTACGATTGAGGAATACGGGCGCAAGGATGACCACATTCTCGCATACGTTGTGACCTACTTCCCGCCACTCTTCTCGCTCAATCTGGGAGCGCCCAGCGACCTATGGTCGATGTTTATTCTGTATGCTACCGTAGCGATTGTTTATATTCGTCTTGACGCGTACTACGTAAACCCCTTCTTCGCACTCGCGGGCTACCGCGTATTTGAGATCACCACTGCCGGGGGTAACACTTACGCCGCCCTAGTCAAGCGAGACGTTGTACTCAAAAAGGGAAATACGATCTCCGGTCGTGCATTCGGTGATATCTTCATCTCTGAGGGCTCGTAGACGATGCCTCAAGACCACATAGAGCCAGATCCGGACGAAATTCCAATTTGGCAACCGACAGCTGACGAAACCATAAATGCGCGCACATTGCTGGCGGAACTTCGAGATCGGCTAAGTCGTGATTTAGACAGCGCCATATGCGACGTATTTCTCTATTCCGCGCGCGGACGGACTCTTCGTGACCACTATCGCCGCCTTGTTATGACTGCCAAATTGGCTCACGATTTCAAAGTTGAATTTGATACTGCCGTGCGCCGCCTTATCACAACGGCTGTCGACACTCCCGGCGGACTACGGCCCAACGCCTTCGAAGACCACATCGAAGGATCAGTTGCCTACCTTCCGCTTTGGTCGATGGGGATATTTGGGGAGAATTTGGCGCGCGTTCCCGCGGACGGCACCTGGGACGAAATATTCGATCCCGCGGAGGCATTTGCGGACAATCTCAAGACCATTTACGTCTCAATCGGTTTCAATAACCCTCGCGAAAGGTTGTTAATTGCCCAGGCCTATAGCTCCTCACGCGTGCTGAAAAAAGGAATCAGCGCGCACTTCATTTCGGGCCAATACGATCGACTTGAAACCGGAAGCGTCTTGACGCTGATGCCGGACGTCCACTTTATCCTTTGGCGCGACCATATTTACCTAACCCGACTTGACAAATTTGAGTCACAGACGCGGTTTCGCGACGCAACGACTGCAATTGCGGCGCAGGTGTGGAACGGACTTGTTGCCACGATTCCCTTCCATGATCCGGATATTCTGCGGCGCAATCTTCTCGCGAAGCCGATTTACAGTAAGAAGCTCTCAAAGCTCGGTCAGGTCGACTATATGGGCCGCCTTCAACTAGCGTCCATTCGGCGGCAAATCGCGGATCACCGCCTGCCAATAAAAGTTGTCAAAAGGGGTCGGCAGCAGTTTTTAAAGCTGGATGATCCCAACGACCCGCAAGCGCTAATGGACTTGCTCAAGCTTCTAGATGATGATCTGTACCGCTCTCAAATGACAGGCAACCGTTACGCCGCGAGGGCGAAGGACCGGCGCTGAGTCGGAAGAGTCCAAATCCTATCTCGGCTTGTCAGTTAAGTGCGGACAAAAGCTGCGCCGTCGGTCGATGACAGATGGCGCGCCCCGGAAGATTTTGATCCCGAAACCACAGCTATGAAAGACAAGTGCCTATAGCAAATTGTTGGCTGCTTGACAGGCTAATGTGAAGACAATCGAAGCATGGGCATGGACTTTCCATATTTTTCTATGTAAGGTTGTTTTATCGATCTGCCAATTATGGGTGGAAAATGCTCGAAGAGTATGCTTCCCGCGCGTGGGCAGAGATTATCGGAGCGGCAGCCGTTTCTTTGCTAGGCATCATTGCGCTGGCAATCCTTGTCGTTGGATTTGTGGTAATTGCTTTAGTGCGTAGGAATGACACATTTCGTGCGCGACTTGTTGCAATCGTCGCACTAATGGCGTTTTTCATTGTCTTGGCTCTCATCTCCCTGTATAACGTCAATCCAACAGTCACCCAATCTAAGGTTGCTGCTGAGGCTCCGTCACATTCGTTCGCGCCTGGCGCGCAGGTGCCGGCGATCACCTCACAACCGCTACCTACCCGACCAACGGCACGATTAGATTGCGGAGTAGCATGGTCGGGATGGACTAATCCAGGTGCCGCAGTCGGGAACCCGTGCCCATCTGGATGCACGCGTGGAGCCGAACTTGGGCAAAGTTACCGAGTTGTCGGTTTTCCACCACACCCTCAAACGCAGCACAAATTTCAATGTTGGCGTGGCTGAAGGTTGGTAATCTAATTTTGTGTGATCAACTCGATTAAATCCACGATGAATTGGTGCGCCCGGCAGGATTCGAACCTGCGACCCCAAGCTTAGAAGGCTTGTGCTCTATCCAACTGAGCTACGGGCGCATCCGGTCGAGGCGTGGGCGAGATCGGGCCGGCCGCGCGCCCTTGCCGATCCCCCTGGCGCGCCGACCCGCCTGGAGCGCGCGCACTCGCCTAAAGCACGCGCCCGCCTAGAGAACGCGATTATACTTGAAATTGTCCGCGTAGGTCTTGGGCTTGATCTTGCGCGCGTTGGGCTCGACCAGCGTGTAGTCGAGACCGTGCCGCTCGGCATATTGCACCGCCTCGGCCTCGCTCGCGAATCTCAAATGCACCTGCCGATTCGTGTCGGCCGACGAGACCCAGCCCATGAGCGGGTCGTGCCATTCGCGCCCGGGCTCGTACTCGAGCACCCACTGGCGCGTGTTGCCCCAGCCCGACTGCATCGCGGTCTTGGCCGGCCGGTAGATGCGCACCTTCGCCATGGTTCTTCCCCGAAGCTTCGCCCGATCGCCGAATCGTGGTTGCGGCAGGGCCCAAGCTATACGGCACGGGCGGCCGTTCTTCAAGGGTTCGCCTCGGCTTGCGGCCCTCAAGCGCGCACGGCCGCCGGACGCGGCCCGCGATTGACCAAATAGATGCCGCAGCCGACCAGAACCAGCGCCAGGAGCAGCGACAGGGTCACCTTCTCGCCCAGCATCGTCGCTCCGGCGATGACGCCGAACAGCGGGGTCAGGAACGTGAAGGCCGAGAGGACCGAGGCGGGATAGAGCGTGATGAGCCAGAACCAGGCGAGATAGGTGATCGCCGCGACCCAGACAGTCTGGTAGAGGAACGCGGTCACCACGGCGGGCGTGAGGGTGCCGAGGCCCGGCTCGCCCACGAGCGGCGCGAGCGGGAGGAAGATGAGCGCCGAGCCCGCGAGCTGGTAGAACAGCACCTTGACCGGGCTCACGGTCGAGAGCCGGCTCGCCTTGATGATTACCGTATCGGCCGCCCACAGGATGGCGGCGATGAGCAGCATGCCGTCGCCCAGCATTTCGGTGCGCGACGGAAGATGGAACGCGTCGCCGAACGCGAAGGCGACGCCCAGGAACGCCGCCACCAGCCCCAAGGCCTTGACCGCATTCAGCCGCTCGCCCGGGATGAACCAATGGGCGCCGAGAGCGACAAAGAACGGCGCGCTGTAGAGGAACACCACGCCGTGGGACGCGGTCGTGTAATGGAGCCCCTGGAAGATCAGCACGAACTCGCTGCCGAAGATCGCCGCGATGAGCGCGCCGAGGCCGAGCGTGCCGTCGCGCCGGAACAGCGGCACGCCACGCGCGAGCGCCCAGAGCCAGACCAGAAGTGCCGCGATCAGCGAGCGCATCCCGACCTGGAGCACCGGCGGAATGCCCTCGTTCGCGATCTTGACCGCGACCTGCTGCACGCCCCAGCTCGCGCACAGCACCACGAGCATCGCGGCGGCGAAGGGATCGAGGCGGGTCTTGCGCGAGGCGAGGATCACGGTTGCCCTTCGGGTCCGCTCGGGGACCGCAGCGCGTAGCACGGATCGGCGACCGAAGCCAAGCCGACCGCGGCCGAAGCCTTGCCCCGTCCTACTCCTATCGGGTTGCCGCCAGCGCCTTGAGCCACGCGAGCACCGGCTCGACCGCCGCGTCCGGCGTCTCGATATGGTTCGTGGGCACGACGATGAATTTATTCAGCGGGTTCGCGGGCACCTTGTCGTAGGCGTATTCGGGCTCGTTGCGCTGGGTCGGGTCCTTCCCGCCCTTGACCCACAAGAGCGGCACCTTGATCTGGGCCGCATTGTCGGCGAGGCCGGAGACCGCACCGGGCCCGTAGAAACTCAGATAGATGCGCGGGGTCGTGTCGAGCGTCACCTTGTAAGCGCCTTGGGGGCCGGTGTTGGTGTCCAAGAACTCGGTCGTCTCGTCGCCCTTGCCTTGCGCCATGAGGGCCTGGGCATGCGCGACGACCGCGGCGACCTCCGGGTTGCGCGCCTTGTTGTGCGGGTCGTCCGCCGGATTGAAGCCGATCGCGCCGAGCAGCTCGGGGTGTGTGGCGGCATAACGCAGGGTCGCGTTGCCGCCCAGGCTCAAACCCGAAACCACGATCGCGACGGCGCCCTCCGACTTGAGCGTTGCGATCGCGCTGTCGACCTCGGCCACGCAATCGGGATAGGGCTTGTCATACCGGCGATAGCGCGACCAGCACATTTCCGGCGTCGCGACCAGATATCCCGCATGGCGCAACGCAAAGACGATCCGGCCGCCGGGGGCGTTGGGCCCGCCGAGAGGGGTGCCGAGCTTGCCGTGCATCATCACGATGCCGATTTTGTCGGGCGCCAATTCCGCGCGCGCCGACGGAAGGGCGCCCAAAAGCACGACGACGAGCGCCGCCGCCGCGATCCATCTCGCAAACTTCACGATCATCGTCACCTCCCGAGGAAATCGCACTTTTCCCGAGTGCGTGGGTCGCGGACCGGGTCGCGGCGGCGAAGGGATCGAGGCGGGTCTTGCGCGAGGCGAGGGTCACGGTTGCCCTTCGGGTCCGCTCGGGACCGCAGCGCGTAGCACGGACCGGGGACGCGGGGAAAGGCCCGGGACGCAAGGCCGCGGCGGCGCGCCCTATCCCGCGATCAGGTAGACGGCGAGGATGACGAAGCCGCCGATGGCGAGGCTCGCATGGATCGCGACCAGCACGCCCCAAACCCGCCGCCGAAGGAGATGGATCGCGAGCATCGTCCCGCCGATCGCGGCCGCGAGCGCGATCATCACGGCGGCGATCGCGCCGAAATCGGCGCTGCCCGTGGCCGTCCCGCGCGTGGCCCCCTGGATCGCCAGCACGAGGCAGCCCAATCCGCCGAGCGCCATCGCGCCATGGAGTGCTGCGAGCGCGCGCGACGGCGCGGCACCGCTTCCCTCGCGTAAATACGAGAGCGCGAGCACGGCGCCAAGCAGGAGCGCAACTCCGAGGACGATGAAGGCGGCGATCAGCACGATGGCGAAAACCGATGGTCGGGGCGGCAGGATTCGAACCTGCGGCCTCCTGCTCCCAAAGCAGTAGGCATTCACTTTCTCGCCGTTTCAGGAAGTTTCAATTCATCCTCTACCTGCCACGTAATCCCTTGAAAACTCGTACAATAGCTATATCATCTCGTTTCAGGGACTATCACGCAATTCCGGCACCATCTGTTGCCCCGGTGTTGCCCCGGACGCGTCGTCGGCCCCCGAGCGAGGCAAAATGGACCACAAGGTTATCACCGATCGCACGCTGAAGGCGCTCAAACCGGCGCTGGCGGGCAAGCGCTTCTACGTCTGGGATGCCCTCGTGCCCAGCTTCGGTGTCCGGGTGACCGACCGGGGCCGGATCACGTTCATGGTGATGCGGCGCGTGCGGGGACGGCTACTGCGGCGCTTCCTTGGCACCTACCCCGCTATCGGGCTCGAGGCGGCCAGGCGCGAGGCGCGACGGGCGATCGAGAACATGCAGCGCGGCATCGATCCGAAGGAAGAGTCGGAGCGAGGTCTCCGCGATGCGGCGGTGCAGCGCAAGAACACCTTCGCCGCGATCGCCGCCGACTATCTCGCCGAATGGGTCAAGGACCTGCGGAGCGGCGCCGACGTGAGGTCCAACTTCGCGCGCGAGCTGCTACCCCGATTTGGCGCCCGGCCGATCACCGACATCACGCGTCGGGAGATCGTCGAATTCGTGCGCGAGGTCAACAAACGCGGCACGCCCTACGCGGCCCGGCATTTGCTCAAGAACATCCGGGGGCTCTACAACTGGGCAATCGCCCAGGAGATTTACGGCATCGAATCGTCGCCGTGCGACCGGATCAAGATAGACGCCCTGGTCGGTCCCGAAGAGGAACGCGACCGCACCCTCACCCATGAGGAAATCCGGCGCCTGTGGAAGGCGACGGAGCGCGTCGGATACCCCTTTGGCACGATGACGCGGCTTCTCCTGCTCACCGGCCAGCGGCTTTCCGAGGTCGCCGAGGCGTCCTGGCGCGAGTTCGATCTCGAGCGCGCGCTCTGGACCATTCCGGCTGAGCGCATGAAGGCCGATGCCGCACACTTGGTGCCGATCCCGCCCGAGGCCTTGGCGTTGCTTCAGTCCTTGCCCCGCTGGTCGGAGGGCGATTTTCTTCTCTCGACGACGGGCGGTGCGCGGCCATGCTCGGCATTCAGCCGAGCCAAGGACATTCTGGACCGGTGCATCACGGAGGACCTTCTGGCCGAGCTGCCGGAACCGCGCGCGCCCACGATCACGTTGGCGGGGAGTTCAAGAAAGGTCGGGAAGCAAATCCAACTGTCAAGTCGAGGCCATGCGCCTTTCGCCGCGGCCACCGCGGGGCAGATCCTGGCGGTTCGACATAAAGATCGATGGGGCTACATCCGCCTGACTGAAGTTGGCGCCCCCGACAAGGCGACGGGGCGGATCGTGGGGACCCTTGAGGCGATTGCGCCGTCGACCCACTGGCTCCTCGGGCCGGCGCCATGGAGGTTCCACGATCTCCGGCGCACGGTGCGCACCGAGTTCTCGGGCATTCCATCGGAAGACATCGTGCGCGAGCTCGTCATCGGGCACACCATGTCGCAGCTTCATCGCATCTACGACCTCTACGCCTACCTCGAGGAAAAGCGCCAGTTGCTCACGCTCTGGGAGGTCAAGCTGAAGGGCATCCTGCAACCGTCGTCGGGGGAAAACATCGTCGAATTCAAACCGCGTATGCCGGCGTGATCCAACCCGAATTTCCCCGCCCGCCGATCGCCCGCGCCGGCGGTGTCGCACCCTCGATCCGACCGCCATGCGCGCGCGGACCGGATTCCCAAAACGAACCCATATTCTCATCCCAAAAGCTATTCAGGGATGAGCGTGCCATGAAGGTTCTCAGAAAACGCGACGTCATCGGGAAGGTCGGCCTCAGCCTCTCGACCATCTACCGCCTCGAGGGGCGCGCCGAATTCCCGCGCCGGATCAAGCTCGGCCTCGGCTGCATCGGCTGGCTTGAGGACGAGATCGACGACTGGATTGCCGACCGGGCGGCCGAGCGCTGCGATGCGCGGCCATCGTGACATGAGCGCGCCGATCGGCGGGCCGCACCGAAACACCTTGAAACGACCGGCAACCTATAATAATTATGGGTTCTCGTGATGGCTGGCGGGCGGCCGACGCGGATGTCCAGGCCCGAGGCCTTGCGGCTGATTCGATCCGCGGCCGGCGATAGCGCGCGCGTTTTCTTCACCGCCCACGCCGAGGCGAGGCTGCTCCAGCGGAAAATCACGCGCCGGCAGGTAATCGAATGCCTGCTCAACGGGGCGATCACCGAGGGGCCGGCTCCAAGCCTCAAGGGCGGTTGGGAGTGCGCGGTCGAACGGATCGTGCTGGGCGACCGGGTCAAGGTCGCCGTCGTGATCGACGATGATGGCGACCTGGTGATCAAGAGCGCGATGTGAGGAAGGCCATGTTCCACTACACGAGCTGCGGGCTACAGAACATCTGGCTCGCGAACGGCTATCGGCTGAAGTCGACACCCCACGGCAAGGCGGTGGCGATCGAGAACCTTGAGGGCCTCCATGCGGCCATCGCCAAGGTCCTGATCGCGTACAAGTCCCAGCTCAGCGGCGCGGAATTCCGATACCTGCGCAAGGAGCTCGGCCTGACGCAGGGTGCGCTCGCCGAGCTGCTCGGGAACGATGCCCAGACGGTCGCGCTTTGGGAGCGCCGTGGCCGCGTGCCTGTCACCGCCGATCGATTCGTCCGGGCGCTGTATCGTGAGCGCAGCGACGGGAACGCGAAGATCTGGGAGATGATCGAGCGCCTGACCGAGCTCAAGGCGCGGGGATTCAACCGCGTGACGTTCGAGGAGACCGACGCCGGCTGGCGCTCGAAGCTCGCGGCCTGACATGACCGCGGTGGATGGGAACACCGGAAGAGCCGGCCGCGCGCAGGCCTGTCGCCTCGACACTTCGAAATGCGAACTGGTGGAGTAGCCACCTATGGCAGGGCCCAAGAAGCGGAAGGGTTCAACGGCGGCGGACGCGCTCAAGGAAATCGCCGATCCGGCGACGATCACGCGCCTCGATCAATCGAATTTGGCGAAGGCGCAGTTGCGCGCCTTGTCCGCGGTCGCCGAGATTGGGGCCCGCCTTGCCCCAGCCGTCGAGCCAAGTTTGGCCGCGATGAATTCTATTCGCAGCAGTTTCCCGACAGGACTGGCAAATCTAATCCCGCGCTGGACGTACCCGCTGCGCCTGTGCGCCTGGAACGAAAACCCGCTTCTTGTCCAGCTGAGCCGGGGAGAGATAAGCATCGTCGGCGAGCACCCGGCGACCGGCGAGCCGGTGGAGTTTTCCGCAGCTCAGGCTCCGTCGATGAGCATTGATCACCGCCAGGACACGGTCACGATCGACGGCCTGGTCGTGGCAAAAAATATCCGAGTTGTTAAAGGTCTGAAATCCAACGAGCGAAACAGCGTGAGACGAATGGCCACGGTCGCCGACGTCAAGGCCTGGTATATCGCACGCAGGGACTCACTGACGGAAAGAGGCGAGCGGTCGTCGGAAGATCAGGATGTAGCTGCCGCTCACGAGCACTATGGTGATCGAGTGTCTCGAAAAATGATCAGAGATTTAAGGTCGAATTTGGTGCCGGCCGACTGGACACGGAGAGGCCGCCGCGCACGCGATTAGGGTCGCCTTGACGTCTTGACCAAGCGGTTGAGGTCGTACACTCCGAAATTCCGCCGAAAACAATTCCGCCGAAAAGCGAATGCCTGCCGCTCGCGGATTTTGACGGCGGAATTTGCATCTTGTTTCCTCGGGTCATCGGTAATCTCACCCTGTTGTCCGGAGGAATCGATGTCGGAGCGGCGATTGATCAAGGGCTACCGTGCCCTCCAGGAATACACCGGCCGCAGTCGGGTTCAACTCTGGCGCGACATCCGCGCCGACCGGTTCCCCGCGCCTATCGAGCTCGGTGCAAACTCGGTCGCGTGGTTTCGCGACGAGGTCGACGAGCATCTCCGGAATCGTCCGAGGCGCTCGTACCACACGCCCGAACCCCAAGCCGCAGCGTGAAGGTCCAATCTCATGACCTCGAAATGGCGAAGGCCGGCGGGTTGCTGCCGCCGGCCTTCTGAAATCGCTCGCTCTCTCGGGCATCAAGCCCACCGCGAACATACCGATCGCGGAAGCATCCGTCAACGCGACGCCGTGGTGCGCATATGACCGCGCCCCGCCGTGCACGGGCAAGGGATGCCACGGCGCAAGCCCATCCAATCGCCGATGGGCAACGGGCGCTGATAATGCCGATCGCCGGCGGTCGCAGCGGCACTCGCGAGAACGATTTGCCCGCACCGCCGATCACGCCGGAGGTCGACCTCCGAAACTTCCCCTTCACACCGGTCTACCGTGCGCGATTATTCGGCTCGTCCTTCACCGCCCATGCGAGCGATGCCGAGTGGCGAGCCGGGGTGACGCTATTCCTCCGGGCCTGGGATCAATCGCCGGCCGGCAGCTTGCCCGACAGCGACGTTGAGCTTGCCCGCCTTGCCGATCTGGGCCGCGATGTAGCGAGTTGGCAGACGATTCGCGAAATCGCCCTTCGAGGGTGGTTGCGGCACAGCGATGGACGACTGTACCACCCGGTCGTCACGGAGATTGTGCTCGAGGCCTGGGCGCGAAGAGCCGCGGCGAGGAAAAAGGGCATCGCCGGCGCCGCGCGTCGGTGGGGATCGAGCGCCGGGAATAGCCGTGGCACTGGTCCAGCCATAGCACAGCCAATGCCTGGCGATGGCAAGGGAAGGGAAGCGAAGGGAAGCGAGAATCCAGAGGGGCGCGCGTCGACGCGCGCGACACGACTGCCCGCCAACTTCGAAATGCCGCCCGAGTGGATCCGAGCGGCCCAGGATGCCCTCGCCCGCCATGGTCTCCGTGAGCTCGACAACGTTGCGTTGGTCGCCGAGAAGTTCACCAATTACTGGCACGCCAAGGCCGGGAACGCCGCCGCGAAGATCGACTGGCGAAAAACCTGGATCAACTGGGTGCTCGGGGAGCAACGCCAGGCAGCGCCTGGGCACGCACGGCTTGGCATCGCGGAAACCGCCTTCAAGGCCGGGAGGGCATGATGAACGGTACCGCGCTTACGCCGCGCGCGTCGGCCGAACCGATCGCCCGCGCCTACCCGCCGAATCCCGAGTTCGACGAGCTGCTCACGGACGAGCGGCCGCTCGAGATTTCGTCGCTCGTGCCATTCTCGCGCCTGCCAGCGGTGATCGGCGACCTCGAGCAGCTCACCGCGCCTGCCTCGCCGACGATCGTCCGTGAAGAGGTCGCAAAGCTGCTCGGAGCCTTCGCGTCTGTGATGCGAAACGTCGCTCAATTCGACGTCCAGATCATGGCGCTCGGTCTCCAGGAGGACCTCGCGCCATATCCGCCCGACATCCTCGCCACCACCGTCCGCCGCGCGCGTCGGGAGATCCGCTTCCTGACGAATGCCGCGGTCGTCTCGATCGCCGATGGATACTTGGGCCAGCGCCGATACGCCCTCAGACGAGCTCGTGCGATGGTAACCGAGCATGAGCGCCGCCGCCGAGACGCCGCGCGACGCGCCGAGATCGAACGCGATCGGCCGGCGATCACTCGAGGGTTCGCCCAGCTTCGCGAAATCCTCGCGCGCGGCCAGACCGCCGAGCCGGAGCACCAGGCCGCCCAACGCAAGCGTCGGAGCCGTACAGCGAAATCCACCGCACGCGGGCGCGGAGCCGGCTCGGCACAAGGGCTCGCGCCATGATTTCCGTCTGCGCCTGGTGCGGGAAATCGTTCGAGCCCCGGCACGGCGGCAAGCCGCAAGTCTATTGCTCGCCGGCCCACCGGCGGGCTTTCGATCAGGCATCCCGGACTTGGGTTCGAGTGGCGATCGCGTGTGGCCTGATCTCGGTGGCTGACTTTCGGAGCGTATTCGAGAGAACGCGCGCGTTTCTTCCAGGTGCCGTAACAGCCCTTACCGCACTTGGGGAGCGCTCGGCACCACACGCGGCTGGTGAGCCCGAATTGGGCCCTGCAGCCACCTTTGCGATGGACGCCTGAGATGGCAACCCCAGTCTCCGCCCCCATCCTCAAGGCCTCACGCGTGTGCGTGCACGTGCGCGCGCGCGGGGCTTCGAACTCGAGCATGAAGCCGAGCGTACGGCCGATCGTGTGCCGACGCGCCGGGAGGGCGCGATGATGTTCGCCGCCACGCGTCGCGCGCGCCGGCTCCGGGAGCTCGAGCGTCGGATCCCGGAAATGGACTGCATCCCGGGATGCACCGACTGCTGCGGCCAGGTGCCCTGGTCGCTGGCCGAGTGGGCACGGGTCAAGAAGCCTGCCCGCGAGAGGAACCTCGAACTCGCCGAGGTGCCGAGCGCGCTGCTCATGCATCTCGGCCTGCTCAAGGAGCCCGGCGGCCCGTACTTGATGCCGACCAAGGGCGGCAACCTCGAGAACCTGTGTGTGCTCTGTCCGTTCACCTCGAGCGGTGGGTGCGCCATCCACGAAGATCGCCCGATCACGTGTCGCCTTTTCGGCACCGTCAACGAGCCGGGGTTAGCCTGCCCTCATGGCCGCGCGCCGTCGAAGAAATTGAGCTCTGCCGAGACGGACATGGTTCTCACCGAATACCTCGAGCTCACGAAACTGGGGAACTAATCCATGCCAGATGCCGTTTTTCGTAACGTAATCACCGTTCTCGACCAGGCGACGGCGCCGCTGCGCAAAATCAACACTCAAATCGATGCGCTGGGCGCTCCGGTGCGCCATCTCGGCCTGAGCCTCGGCGAGGTGGGCGCCGCCGCCGGGCTCGGCAAGCTCAAGAGCAGCGCCACGACCCTCATCGAGCGGTTCGGCACGCTGCGCGAGAGCGTCATGGGCCTGGTCGAGCCGCTCGGGCTCATCGGCGGCGGGCTCGCGGTGGGCGGCTTCATCGAGCTCACGCGGAGTGCGAGCGAGTACGGCGCCAAGCTGCACGACGCCGCGATCATGACCGGGATTCAGGCCGACCAGCTCGCGCGCCTCCACTACATGGCGAAGCTCACCAACGTCGACACCGGCGCGCTCGACATGGGGTTGACGCGCCTCAACAAGATCATCGGCGACGCCGCGGGCGGCCACAACGTCCAGGCGCTCCAGATGTTCCAGCGCCTCGGCATCTCGCTCCGGGATTCCCAGGGCCATCTGCGCTCGGCGGCGGACGTGTGGGGCGACCTCGCCGAGGCGGTGCAGAAGAACACCAACGCGACCCTGCGCGCCGAGATCGCGGGCAACGCCTTCGGCTCGCGCTCGGGCATGATGCTGATTCCGGTGCTCGAGAAGGGGCGGGACGCGCTCAAGAACATGGGTGCCGAGGCCGATTATCTCGGCCTCACCCTCGGCCAGGCGGGCGTCGACAACGCCAAGAAGTTCGAGGATAGCTGGATCAAGGTGCAATCGGCGGCGCAGGGGCTTCAATACGCGATCGGCGCGCAGCTCTTCCCGGTGCTCCAGCCCATGCTCGAGAGCATGACCAGGTGGATCGCCGCCAACCGCACGGTGATTGCGACGAAGCTCAAGGATTTCGTGGTCTCGGTGGCGAGCGCCCTCCAGCGCGTCGATTGGGCGGGCGTCGCCCGTGACGCGCTGTGGTTCGCTCGCGCGACCAAATCCATCGTCGACCATCTCGGCGGTTTCAAGATCGTGATGGGCGCCGTCGCGCTGCTCGCGACCGGTTCGTTCCTCAAGTCGATCTACGACGCGGGTAAAGCGCTCGGCGACCTCGGGCTCGAGCTCGGCAAGGTGGTCATGAAGCTGGGAACGGCTTTCGTCGTCGGACCGATCCTGGATTTCGTGACGGCCATCCGGGCGGGCTATGGCGCGATGGCCGCGCTCAACATGATCATGGCCGCGAACCCGATCGGGCTCATCGTCACCGCGGTCGCGGCGCTCGGCTTCGCCGCTTTCGAGCTCTATGAACACTGGTCGGGCGTCAAGGCATTCTTCGTGAAGCTCTGGCACGAGGTCGCCGCCGCCTTCGGCCGGGCCTGGGCGATCATCAAGCCGATCCTGGACCCGCTGGGCGCCGCGATTGACCTCGTCAACCGCTTCACCGGCCATGCCGACGCGGGTGCGGCGGCCGCGGCGGTGGCGTCGCGCACTGGCGCGCGCGGCGGCATGCACCATCTCCCGCCGCCCGCTGCCGCTTCGTTCACCGGTGCACCCCTGCCCCACGCCGTCCCACGCGCTGCCGCTGCGCTCGCCGGCGCGCCCTTGCCCCAGGCGCCCCGAGGCTTCAGCCGGGCGCATTTCCTGGCCCAAGGGGTGCCGCAGACCTCGGTGCCCGTCACGGCGCCGAGCACGGCGGGGAACGAGCCCTTGGCGACCTCCCTCTATAGTCCCGGCGGTGCTGGGCCTGGGCCCGCGCCCCAGAACGGCGAGGTCAAGGTCAAGGTGGACGTGTCCAACCTGCCCCCCGGCAGCAAGGTCACCACCGAGACGCGCGGCAAGGTGGCGCCGCCCGAGACCAGCGTCGGGTACTCATGGGGCAATAACACGGCGGCGGCATTTTAGGACCGGAGACCTCGGAAAATGGATTTGAACACCGACAAGGTCACTCTCACCATCAACGGTCAGCAATATTGGGGTTGGCAGGAGTTGCGCGCGACCTCGCACTTGAAGACGGGCGCGGCAGATTTCGATATCGGCGTGTCCGAGGCATGGGAAGACGCGCTGGAGAAGCCGTGGCAGATCACGGCAGGATCGAGCTGCGTGCTCGCCCTCGACGGCGACCCGATCGTGACCGGCTACGTCGACGAATATGGACCCGGTTATGATCCAGATTCCCACCGGGTCAGGATCACTGGTCGCTCGAAGACCTGCGACCTGGTCGACTGCATGCCGGAGGTCGAGGCCGGGCAATTCATCGGCTACACCCTCGACGCGATGGCGCGCACGATTTCCCAGCCCTTCGGCATCGGCGTCGTGGTCGAGGCGTCGATGGGAGCTCCGAACGCGGATTTTACCATTCAACGCTGCGAGACCGCGTGGGAGTTTCTCGAGAAATTCGCGCGCGCGCGGTCCGTGCTGCTCACCGACGACGAGAGCGGGAATCTGGTGTTGACCCAAGCCTCGAGCGCGATCTCGCCGTCGCGCCTGGTCGAGGGGCAGAACATCTTTCGCGCCCAGGCCAAGCTCTCGATGGCGAAGCGCTGGTCGAAATACTCCGTCCGCACCCAGCAAGGTCTGACGTACCAGAATAACAACGCGGTCCAGACCGACGTGCTCGGCACGGCAACCGATGCAGCCGTGCCGCGCTACCGGCCGCGCGAGACGATGCCCGGTACGCCGATGGACACGGCCACCGCTACCGCCTACGCGACTTGGCAAAAGCTCCACTGCACCGGCGAGAGCATGACGGCAGAAATCACCGTTGTCGGCTGGCGCGACGCGGCCGGGAGCGTCTGGCGCAAGAACGTGCTGATCGGCGTCACCTCGCCGCGCCTGGCGCTCGATCGTCAACTCCTGATCGTGGGTGTCGAGTTCACGCTCGATGCCGAGAAGGGCATGTTCACGAAACTGACCCTCGCGCCACCCGAGGCTTTCACGCCCGAGCCGATCGAGACACAGGCCGGCGCAGGCCTCTGGGCGAACGTGCAGAAGGTGACGGGCGGGGGCGCCTCGTGAGCGGCTTTGCCCAGGTCGCGGCGGCAGTGCGCTCGACGATCACGCGTGCGAAGCTCGCGGGCGAGAGCTACTTCGCGAACGCGCAGGGTGCGCCGGTGCGCACCATGCTCACGGTCACGGCACTCGCGGGCGAGACCTTCAAGAACGTCGAGTTGATCCTTCCCTACGGCATGTCGGCGCGGCCGATCGGCGTCACCGCCGACCTCGTGCTGTTCCAGATCATGGGCTACCGCTCGCACAAGGTCGCGCTCGGCACCGACGATCCGGCGCTGCGCATCCTTGATCTCGAGGAGGGCGAGTTCGGGTTTCGCGACGCGCGCGCCCAGCAGGTCGTCTTCCGCCTCGATCATCTCGAGGTGACGACGCCGCTCCCGGCCACGGTCACGGCGACGGGCGAGATCACGCTCACCAGCGGCGCCAAGATCCGGCTCGCGGCGCCCATCGTCGAGGTGCAGACCAAGGATTGGCGCCTCGACGTGGGCGGCTATGCCTTCCAGCTTCAATATCCGGGCGCCGGCAACACGCTCAACCAGAACACCTGGTACGTGAACGCCGTGATCAATCCCGGGGTCAACAACTTCAGCCCGCCGGGCGTCTTCAACGGGCCTTGACCATGGATTTTCTCACGGTCTGGACCGACAACCCGGTCGCGGCACTCGCCCCCGCCGCCGACCCGGCGCCATCGGCAACGCTGCCAACCGCTCCTACATGCTCGAATTGCAGGCGAGCCTCGCAAACCGATCAACCGGGACCGCCATGCCCTCGCGCCACCCGAGGCTTTCACGCCCGAGCCGATCGAGACACAGGCCGGCGCAGGCCTCTGGGCGAACGTCATCAAGGTCGGTTCGCCCGCGAGCTCGGCGGGATGACCGTCTCGGGATCCGGCCGCGCACCTGAAGGAGCATTCGCGATCTCAATCGCATGAGGGACGATTACTGGAGCTCGGCGGACGTCGCGGTCCTCATCGATCTGTTGAACCGCGGCAAATCCCCTCGCGAGTGCGCGCGCGAGCTGGGCATGCGCCTGCATCGGATCAAGAACCAGGCGTCCGCTCTCCGAAAAAAAGGGCTCGTGAAGCCGGTCCAGAAGAGCGGCAACCTGCCGTTGCGCCGATGCTTGGTGCACGGCGGCATGTTCACTCCGACGCATCGGACCAACTTCATCTGCCCGGCGTGCACCCAGACGGAAAAATGGCAGGCGGGCTGATCGTCGAGACCGGGCCAGCCTGGTCGTGTGACCCGAGCCCTATTCAACGCTGCGTTTAGGTGTCATATTTCCGCGTCCCGCGATTTTTCTCGGCGCAACGGTCGATGCCCACGCGAACGTCAAACGTCGAAATGGATGCCCTCTCTCGACGAGATATCCTCACCCTCGACGAGGTGCGCGAGCGGCTGGGCGCCGCGGGCCGGCCGCTTCCCCGGAGCACATTCAACCGGTGGCTCGCGGAGCTGCGCCGGGCCCATCCCGACACCGTGTATTGCCATCGGCGTGGCCGACACGCGTGGATAACACTGCAGCAGTTCGAGCTGCTCAAACGAGATTTGTGGTCGGGGGCCCCTGCCCTGGCATCTGCAAGAGCCGTCCCCGTGTCCTCCCTCGCTCCCTTGTCGCGGGATGCCAGTGAAAGAGCGCGCCGCGCGCATCGCACCCGCAGCATCCTCGAGGAGAGCGGCGTGGAGCTTCGACCGACGAAAAAGCCCGCCACCGACTGAACCGTCTCGGCAATTTTGCCGAGTGCCGGGCGCCGAATCCTGAGCATCGGGTGGTCGTGCGCGCGAACGCGCCACGGTGCGCGGGTGTGGGTAGTGCGGCAGCTTCGCGATGACAGGCGCGCCGGGCACCGAAGTCGGCAAATTTACGGACTTATCCGTCGGCCCAAGGCGGTCGTGAATTTCTGCGAATCCGAGCGGCCATGAACCCAGGGGCACCCTCACGGTCGCCGGCAATCGGTGCGATCCTTGAGCCGGATCGAATTGATGGCATTGATTGTAGGCTTCTCTCCCTGTTCAACTCCCGATCAGGGTGCCATAATTCCCGGATATCAGGGGGCGGCGATGAGCCAGTTTGGGCGTCTCGCAGGTCTTTTCAGGCGGACGGAGGGCACCCCGCCCCCGATGCACGCCTCTTTTGCAGCCGAAAATCTCCACTCTCCCGATCATCCGGAAACCGAGATCGCGCCGCCGCCGCTGCCTCGTGAGCACTGGCTCAAGCCGCTCGACGACGATCTTTCGGGTGTGTCGTTCGGCATCGAGTACCGCGACGCCGCGGGAACCGCGACAAGGCGGCGGGTGACGATCCGGCAAATTGGCCTGACGCCCTCCGGGAACGTCTGCATCGTCTGCTTTTGCCATGAACGGCGTGCCCTCCGAACCTTCCGCTTCGATCGGATCACCGACGTCATCGATGGCGATGGTGTTGTCTGGAACCCGCGCCGTTTCTTCGCCGAGGAACTCCACGTCGATTTTGGTCACCTCTCGACGAGCCCTGCCGAAATCAAGCCCGGCGCGCGCCCCGAGATGGTGAAGGAGGTCGCCGTCAAGCGGACCTCCGCGAGGCGGGCTCGATCATCGGCGACGGTTGGAGCCGGCAAGCCGGGCTATGCGCAGCGCCGGATTGCGCGCGATGGCCTCCGGGTTCTGGTCGCGATGGCCCGCGCCGATCGACATCTCGCCGACGAGGAGATAGAGGTCGTTCTCGACTATGTGGTCCATCGTGCGGAGCGCGCCGGAATTCCATCCGGCGACGCCGATTGCCGTGCCATCGCGGCTTATCTTCGACGCCTGACTCCTCACGCCGACGTCTTGGGTGAATGCCTCGAGCGGCTCGGCCGAGAGGACGTCAGCGAACGGCGCCACCTGCTCGACAGTGCGATCGCGGTCATGAACGCGGATGGGACCCAGGATCCGGCAGAGGTCGATCTCGTCTTGAGGATTCGCGAGTCCTTGGAGATCAGCACGGATGGCATTTAATCATCACCTTCACGAAGGACGGACGCGGGGCGCCTTATAGCGTCCCGAGACGCCGCGCCCGCCCGCCCGTCGAAATAGCAACGGTCCCGCGCTCTCGCTCACCCTATTTGCTTGCGGCGCCGCCGAGACAGTCGTTCAGCATCACGAAGCTCTTGCCGGCCGCCTGCGCTTTGCTCAGGCACGCGCTGAACGCCGGCGCCGGATAGGGCGCGTCGCGGACCTCGAATTCGAGCCGAGCTACACGCTCGGCCTCCCTGCAATGCAGAAATTCCGCCTCGGTCGACTGTCCCTCGGGGAAGGTTTTCACACAGTAATTGGAGCCCAATAGGCCCCAAGCGTTCTCGAGTTGCGCGACCTGCTCTTCATGCCGGGTCTGGAGAACGCACTCCATCATACCCATGTAGCCGTTCCGGTGATAGACGGCGTAGGCGGTGCAGAATGCCATAAGGCGGTCGTCGAGCCCCTCGGCCGCGAGCGCCGCGCGCATGTGCCCTTCATTGTCGATACAGGCCCTTCTCGCCTGGTCGATCGGCGCCTTGGCGCAGACAACCGCCGGGTCGAAGGTCGGTAGCTCGGCACCCCGAGCCGCCGCGATCGCCCCGAAGGCCATTAGAAACGCCAGAATTCTGAGCATTGGCTCCCCCTCCAATCCCACCTTGCCCGCGACGTGATCGAGCACCTGTTCATGCGGTCCCGCGGCCGGCCGTGAGCATTGATAACCTGGAATCGGTGCTCGAGCTGATGCCGAAGGTAAGGTCGGGGCCGATTGCTGGCGGCCGTCCAGGGCCGCCGCGGGCCCCACAAGGCCCCCCTCTACCCTCGAACGACGGCAATAGCCATCTCGGCGCCATGCACGGCGGGCAAATGCCCCGTTAGATGGCGCCCGAGCTACTCCGCGGCTGCTGGCTTCAGGTATCCAGCCTCGACGAGGTGTTCGACCAGGATCTTCTCGACGAGCGAGGCAACGCTGCGCCTGTCGGCCTCAGCCGCCTTTTCGGCCGCTTTTTTGATAGCCGGCGCTACACGGATATGGATGGCCGCTGACTTGGTCACGGTTCCCTCGTGGTAGAAATTGGGTGCAGATGGTTGTTGACTGCCGCCCTCCGACGCCGTTATGTTACAACCAACCGCAACCATTTGCAACGAGGCAGAAACGATGTCCGGACAGATCGACACTCGACTCCTCGCCGCGGGCGAGGTGCTGAAGTGCCTCCAGCTCACCGACGGCCCATCCGTCCCATGCGAATTCGAGGTCAAATTACCGGCCCGCCCGAGCGCAGCCGAGATCGAGCGCATGGACGAAGCGCTCGGCTGGCTGACCTGGTGTTACGACGACAAGGATCTGTACGGGATCATGCTCGCGCGGGCGCTCGGTGTTTCGTTTCAGCGCATCGCGTCGCTCGATCGGGCCGGAAGACCACGGGCAGCAATCGCCCACCGCTATCGCCAGGGGATCGATCGCATCTGCCGGCGCATCGGCAACCACCGCGAGGCGGTCGCGCTCCCGACGCGCGCGAAAGGTGGGCGCCCGTGACCCAAGCCTATCCGCTCCATTGGCCCTTCGGGATGCCCCGCACCGAGCGCAAGGCGAAAAGTGGCTTCCGGTCGGAGCTCAGCACGGCCGCGAACAACATCGTCCAGTCCCTTCGCCTCTTCGGCAAGGACAGCGACAAGCCGGTCGAAAACCTGATCGTGAGTTCCAACGTCACGCTCATGACGAGCCGCCCAAGGGACGGCGGGGTCGCGGTCTATTTCCGTTGGCTCGGCATGGATTGCTGCATCGCCGTCGACCGCTACGCGACCCCGGCCGAGAACCTACAGGCGATCGTCCACATCGTCGAGGCGGAGCGGACCAAGCTGCGTCACGGCGGCCTCAACATCGTGCGCGCGAGCTTCCGCGGCTTTACCGCATTGCCGCCGCCCAAGGGGCCCGACGGCCAACTCGCGCGGCCCTGGTGGGACGCGCTGGGGCTGCCCGAGGGCACGCGCGACATGGCGACGATCGAGACGCGCTATCGCGAGCTCGTCAAGGCGCACCACCCGGACAGGGGCGGCGACGCCGGCACGTTCAACGCGATCGCCGACGCCATCCGGCAAGCGCGCGAGGAGCTGAAGGCATGAGCGATTCCTCGAAGATCGAATGGACCGACGCGAGCCAGAATTCTGAGCGCCGTGCGCGCGTGGCGCGCGGGACCATCGGCGGGTGCCGTCACGATGCACGGCTGCTCGGCTTCGGGTAAATCGGGAATCTCGGCGGGCGTCGAGCCCGGCAGCTTCCCCGTCTCGATCGCGTGTTTCACGTCGAGCTCGGTCTTTTCCTTGACCTTGACCGCGTTGGTGACCGAGCGAGCCGAGATGCCGAGGCGTTCGACCGCATCCGACTGCGCCACCTTCCGCAAATTTGCCGAAGGTTGTTTCTCGCCTCCGGAACCGCTCGGCGCCGCGCGCGGGTGCCGTGCAGGTGCCGCCGCCAGCCGCTCGACTGTCAACGTCGTGACCGGCTGGCTGGCTTCATGGGCGCATGGCATCGCCCTGCCGCGATCGCGCTCGTCGCCGCAGCTCGGCGCCGCCACGCGCAACGGCAGCGCTATCGGGCAGCGGGACGACGGCAAGGATCCGCACGCTCAAGATTCGCCGCGACGCTCGCGAGATCGGGGCGGCGAAGCTCCGGAGGCAAGGAGTGAAGCCGGCCGGCGCCGACACCGAGATCGCTCCTCACCGCGAGCCGGCGCGCGCGCTCGAGCGACTAGTCGGCGTCCTGGTAAGAAAGCTCGAATTCGGCACGGGCGAAGGGCGTCAAGCGGAGCTGCTCGATGAGGCGCGCGGCCATCGCCGGGTTGCGCAGCACGCGAAAGAAATTGACCACGTCGTCGTCGAGATCGTTATAGACCTCGGCGTAGCAGGGCGGCTTGCGCAGCAGCATCGACGCGGCACCGCCGTAGGGTTGGACATGCGGCGTGTTAATTTTCTCGACCTCGAATGAGGTGCCGGAACAAGGACATGGCAACGCGTCCCCGCTTTGCTCCAAATCGCAAACTGATCTGAAATGCTTGAGCGAGAGCCGGTGGGGCGGAGAATGCACGATGATCCAGGGCGCCAGGCGCCACTTGCCACCGTGCCAGCGCAACGTGGGACGGGTTGGGGCGGCGGTCATGCCTCGCTCGCTTTCACGCGCACACACCGCAGTCGGTACTCGCGCCGCCATTTGCGCCAGCTTCCCGCGCCGACGGCCGCCTAGATCGCGGCGTTGCGCGTGGTCCGGATGCTCTCGGCCCAAATTCCGAAGGAACCGACCACCGCCCACGCGGCGAGTTGCGGCGCGGGCGCCGGCGCCTCACGCGGTATAGGATTCGTATATTTTCGGGCCGATTTGCAGACGACGATCACGGCGCGCACCGCCTGAATTGGACGATGCAGCCGAGAGCGGCGGCCCAGCGCAGCAGCAGCGCCGTCGTCGGCGTCACCTCGCCGCGCTCCCACTCGCCCACGAGCTGGCCCAGCGTGCCGATGCGCGCGCCGACGCGCCCTTCATGCCTTCACATTCGCGGGGTTGTGCAAGCGCCCGAGCGTCGCGACCGGCTGGCTGGCTTCATGGGCGCATGGCACCGCCCTGCCGCGATCGCGCTCGTCGCCGCAACTCGGCACCGCCACGTGCGACGGCAGCGCCATCGGGCAGCGGGACGACAGGCAGGATCCTCACGCTCAAGGTTCGCTGCGACGCTCGCGAGATCGGGGTGGCGAAGCTCCGGAAGCAAGCAGTGAAGCCGGCCGGCGCCGACATCGCGCCGGATAGCATTGCGGCCGCCGCCTCGGGCGCACGTGGATGGCGTCTCGGCGCTCTTCAAGCTGTTTAACCTCGATGTCGACATAACCGGCGTGAAGCACGATATCGCCGCGCACGACCTGCGCATCGGCAACCTCGAGGGCGCGCATGCTGCGATCGAGGCCAAGCCGGAAGGGCTGCAGCCATGACCAAACCTGGCCCCGGGCGATCTCCGCCGCGGAGAGCGACTGCACAATCCCGGCAACCTACGCATTTCGGGCGACAGGGCCGGTAGGACCTGCTGCGCGAGCAGATCGACGATGCCTCCTTCACGTTCCAGACCGACTTCTTCGGCCTGCGCGCGATGGCGCGCGCGCTGGTTAACTATCAGCGCAAGGGCGAGGTGATGCCGGTCACGCCCGCGACGGTCGTCGCGGGCTGGGCGCCGCCCTCGGAAACAACACGGTCGCCTACATCGCCGACATATGTGCGCCCATGCGGGCGCAGGCCGAGGCGGCACTCGATCTCGAGGATGCCGACACGCTCGCCCAGCTCGTGACCGCGATCGTGCACCACGGGCGGGACCGCGGCATCTACGCCGACGTCGCCTGCATCGTGGTCGCCGTGGTGCACGCCGCCGAGTTTGTCGCGGCCGTCTCGATCGCGGGAGCATTTCAGTTCGCCGCCTGGAAGGAGCGTCACCGCCGTGGCGGGCATCACCTCGGCGCGGTCGCATCATGCCGGTGGATTTCGCCACGGCCTGGCCGGCCTGCGCCTCGGTGTCCACTGCAGCATGCGCTGCGTGAATTTGACGGCGATCCTCGTCGCCATCGGGATCATGGACCTGCGCGCGATGGCCGTCGTGACGGCCGCGATCACCCCCGAGCGTCTCGCGCCGTCCGGTGGCTGGTGGTACGCGCGATTGGCTCCGGCGCCATCGGTGCGGGTGTGTTCCTCATCGCGCGCGCGGCCGGGCTCGCATAGCACCTCATCCACGGTCTCGACCGCTGCACGTCTGAAGCTTCCCCCGCGCTCGACCGCGCTTGAGGGATGATCGCCGGCGGCGGAAAAAATTACCTTGTTGAGGTAGCGCGGTGGTTTCGATTTTGGCGATTTTCGGCGCTTCTGGGTCGTGCCTACTTGCCCTGCCCCGCGCCTAGTAAATAGCTTGGCAAGGTGTGCGTGAAACGCGCCTTTAAAAAGGCCCTGGACGTCACCCACTCGCGCAGTGCATGGTGCCTGGGTTCTGGGTGGCTCGCCTCCCTGTCTTCCGACAGAGGGGCGGGTGACCGCGGAGGCACCACGCGGGCGCCGCCTGGCGACCCGCACCGGAGCCAGCGATCACTTCCGCTGGCCCTTCGGCGAGGCGCAGTGGGTGGGTCGTCGACACGATGCCCGCGGCAAGTGGTACCCGGGTGGGTCGCACGCTCTTCGCCGAGCTGGCAAAAGCGAGCGGGTCCTTCCTAGAGGTATTGAGTACCGCGGGGCATTCGCGACCCCGGGGCCTTCGTGTCGCGAAGTGAAAAAATCTCTTTATTATTATTACGTTAAGCCACGTGCCGTCGCGGGGCTCCAATTTACCCGCCAGCAAACCACGACAGGATGATTGACAGAATATTCGCTATCAGCGAATATCGTGGTCGTGAAGCTCGTCTATGAAAAAGCGGCCGTGAAGGCGCTGATGAGGATGCAGCCCAAGATCGCCACCGCGATCAGAGACGCGCTCGAGGAGATAGCCGCCGACCCCTTCGCCAAGCATCCGAACGTCAAGCCGCTGGTAGGGGGCGAGGATAGCTTTCGCTACCGCCGCGGCGACTGGCGGGCCGTCTACTGGCTCGACCGACCGGCCGACGAGATGGTGGTGACCTGGATCGGGTCCCGAGGAGACGCATACCGATGACCGCACATCAAAAGGCCGCACGCACCGAGCCGGCGCCCATCACCCGGGCCGAATACGAGGTGCTGATCGCGCGGATCGAGGATCTCGAGGATGCCCTGCGCGTCCGCACCGATCGGCTTGAGCGTCATACGCGGGACTATCTCCCCGCTGAGCTCGTGAATCGCCTCATGGGTGGCGAGCATCCCATTCGCATTTGGCGCGAGCACCGTGGGTTGACGCTCCAGGAGCTCAGCTCTCGGTCGGGCGTTGCCAACAGCTACATTTCCGAGATCGAGGGCCACAAGAAGCCCGGCTCGGCGCACGCGCTCAAGAAGCTGGCGGTCGTGCTCGACGTTGCGATGGACGACCTGGTGACCACGAGGGGCAGCGGCAAGCGAAAATAGCCCCGATACCGACGAGCGGCGCATATGGAAAATCGTCAGGAAGATCACCCTCACATGCGCGCATCTGGCCGCCGGCGCTCCGCCCTCGAGCACTCCATCGAGCCTCGCGGCATGACCAGGGCACAGGTGTGCGCCTATCTCGGCATCGGCGACACCACGTTCGATGCTGAGCGCCGTGCCGGGATTTGGCCGCCAGGCCGTCCGATCGGGCGCGGGCATGAGAAACGGTGGGATCGAAAACTGGTCGACCTCGCCTATGACAGGCTGTCCGGTTTGGTCCAAGATGAGCCACGACGCCTTACCTGGGCCGAACGTCTCAAATCCACCGTGGAGCAGCGACGACCCGTCGCACGGCCACAGAAGGGAGCCATTCCATACCTCGTCAAGCGGCCGAGCGGCTGGTATTGGCAGCCCGCCCGCAGGATCCGCGAGCTTGGCTTCACGTTCCAGGCTCTCGGCAAGGACGAAGAGGTCGCGATCGTTAAGGCGCGCGAGCTCAACCGCCAGGCCGAGGCGGCGCGCCGTGCGCGGGCTGAAGAGGCCGAGTAAAGCAAGCGCCCTGATCCAATAGCCGTACCGGTACACCTAACTCAACTTGTGGCGGCAAGCTACGGCGCATGCGCGGCGTCCGCCCGCCGGATCGCCGCGTTGATGTCGACTATCTCGCGGAGCTTCCTGCCGATCGGGCTGAGGGCGTAGGTAGTGCCCCCGAAACCCGCGAGCGGAACGAGCAATCCCGACCGTGTTGCCCTCGCAGCCGTAGCGTTCAAGGTATCTAGGTCCGGAAAGGTGCCTGTCTCGGGTGGCAACCTGACGAGCCTATCCCTCACGATCTTCCACAGCGCACCTTGGCTGTTCGGCGGTCGCGGGGTCGCGTAGAACTTCGCATCCTCGTCCATCAACGCGCCGATCAGCAGGAGCTCGTCGCGGCTCAACGGAGCGACGATCTCCGCAAATTTGAGGAAGTCACTTGCGAATAGGACGTGCCGACGCGCCAGCCCCAACATAGCATCGGCCAGGACCTCGAGATTTTCGGCGGCTGCCTGATGGCGCGCGACGTCCGCGTATCGAATGATCGCCGCGGCGAGCTGGTTGGGCGCCTCGAACTCGTGCGCCTCGACGCCCCAGCGCTCGACGGCGCCGCGCAGGATCCGCTCCGCCCTGTCCTCATTCGCGATCAGGACCTCCGTGATCGCCGTTGACGCGAGGCCGGCCAAAGGGGCGACGGCATCCTTCCGGGCAAGGATAAACGCAGTCTCGACAAGCGCCCCAACGGTTGCCGGAATGAGGCTGTGTGCGCGCAGCTTGTGCCTCGGTTTCTTGGATCGGCTCATCGTCGCCAGCCAACGACATCTAGCATTTGGGTCGTGAATGTGACCATGCGCGCAGCCATCTCATCGAGCCGGGATCGCACGGATCACCGCGTGCCCCGGCTGCAGCGCCGGAAGAACTCGACGCCGCGGCGCCAAGCTTCCTTCAGATCGAGGTTCACGCCATAGAGCCCGGGCCGCAAGATGAACAATTCGCGCCGGTGAGGCCCCGCTGGGCCGTCCTCCATGGGCGGCGTAGAGGTCGGTCGCACAGGAAGGACTTGGAAGCTGTCTTTCGCCCGCTCAGACTCCTTGCGCCGCACCCATTCCCACGCAGCCCGGCGCACCGCAGGCGTGCCGCCCACCAGTCGGTGGCCGCCAGTCAAAAGATCGGCCTTGATCGCGTCGAGCCCAATCTCTTCCCAGCGCTGATGCCGCTCCTGGAGTCCCTTCTCGCTCAGCTTATCGTCGTGGGACATCGGGCCTCCCGTTATTCTTACCGCCATCGGCTCCGTGCATCAGGGGGTCACTGGCAGCGCCGCGCGCTCGTCAACGAGGTCTAGGAGATACGAGGCGAACACGACCATCCGCGCGGCCTCCTCGGGCTTGATCGAGACCTTCCGATGGCTACCGGGGTTCTTCATGCATGCGATCGCGCCTGCGAAGAGGGCCATCTCGCCCTCGCGCTCTCCCTGCGGCTTCGCGCTATCCGTGAGCGGCCCGTTGTCGGGATGGAAGGCCTTCCGCATGAGGGTGACGCCCAACAGGTCCTCCGGGTATCCCGCGCCTTTGGCATTCGCCGCCCGGCGCACCTCCACCTCGACGACCTTAAAGGCCTGGAAGACCGCGACGTCGTAGTCGCCACGCAAGAACATCGGCCGCACCTTCTCCGCCAAAATCGGATGGAGCAGCTCGATTGGCAGGATCCGGCCTTTTACGTAGGCCTCGACATCAAGGCGGCTCCGCAGGGTCTGCGCGCGACGCGTGAGCCGGTACTGATCTGCCGGTTGCTCAGGGTCGCGCGCGATCAGCCCCTGACTTATCAGCCAGGAAATTGCCTCGGCCAGCGCGATACGAACCGGCCGATGTGAACCCGGCGGATATGGTCCGTATGGCGGATAGAGCGGCATGATGATGCCTCCGAAGCTCACCATGTCATTTTGAAGGAGCGCGGGTATCACCTCCAACAGGACGGCGCCAAGGTCCTCTGGCTCGAGCGCGACCAGGTCGTCGGGATTCGGGAACAGGGACGCGAGCGTCTTCGCCAAAGCTTAAGCCTCATTGATCTGTTGCCCCAGGTGTTGCCCCGGGCATTTTTCGGGGTGAGACCGGGCTCGCGGCGTTCTTCTAACTAGTTGAAAAACTTGGTCGGGGCGGCAGGATTCGAACCTGCGGCCTCCTGCTCCCAAAGCAGGCGCACTACCAGGCTGTGCTACGCCCCGAGCGCATGGGCCGCGGACCGGGTCGAGTGCGGCAACGGTCCCGCAACGGTCCCCAGCCCGACCGGGCTTCCAGCGATACCGGGCTTCTAGCGATAATAGCATGAGGCCGCAAGGGGTGGATCGGGTCGCGCGCGGAGCCGCACGGGCGCCGGGCTCGATGGCCAAGCGATGGGCGGTCAACGCGCCCGGCCCGCGCGCCCGGCCTCGGCATAGTCCCAGCGTCCGTCGCCCGGCCTGCCCTCGTTCTCGCGCGCGAGGTGGAGGCGGCGGCGCGGCAGCCATTCGGGATGCTCGGTCTGGAGGAACGAGATCATCTTCTCGCGCAGCTCGCAACGCAGGTCCCACGCGCGCGACGCGTCGCTCGCGGTCGCGAGGATGCGGATCTGGATGGCGCTCTCGGTCGCGTCGACCACCTGGAGGTTGACGATGTTGCCGTCCCACAGCTTGCTCGCATGGACCAGCCGGTCGAGCTCCTTGCGCAGCACCTCGATCGGCGTCCGGTAGTCGACGAAGAAATGCACCTGGCCGATGATGGTCGCGGTCTCGCGCGTCCAGTTCTGGATCGGCTGCTCGAGGAACCAGCTCAGGGGCACGATCAGCCGGCGCCAGTCCCAGGTCCGCACCACGAGGTAGGTGCTGGTGATGTCCTCGACCCAGCCCCATTCGCCGTTGATCACCACCGAATCCTCGATCTTGACCGGCTGGGTGATGGCGATCTGGATGCCGGCGAGGAGGTTCGAGAGCAACGGCCGCGCGGCGAGGCCGACCACGATGCCCGCCGCTCCCGCCGAGGCGAACAGGCTCACGCCATATTGGCGCACGTCCGGCAGCAACATCATCGCGGCCCCCACGGCGATGATGCCGATCAAAACCTCGGCGACGCGGCGCAGGAGACGCACCTGGGTCACGTGCTTCCGCGTGAGCGCGTTCTCGTAGCCGCACGTGAGGCGCGCGAGATAGAAATCGCCCGCGAGGCCGACCGTCGCGATGCAGCCCCATCCGATCAGCAGGATGAATACCGAGGTGAACGGCGCCACCAACGCGCGCTGCAAGGCGTCGGGGATGCCAGATACGGGCACGACGGCGGCAAGCGCCAGAAGCAAGAAGGCGAAGCGCGTCGGATTGGCGCCGCGCGCCACCAGGAGGCGGACGAAGCGCCCCTGCCCCACGCGCGTACGCGCGACGAGCCGAAGGGCGAGCGCGTGAAGCCAGAGCGCTGCGGCAGAGGCGAGGACGACGAGCACGATCGCGAACGCCCAACCCGGAATCCAGGCGAGGAAGCCGCGTAGCCGATCGATCGTGTCGGTGAACTCGCCTCGCATCGCGCTCCCTTAAGCTCGTGTGCCCTTTCGTGCCTTGGTTTACATAAGCAAATTCGCGCCCGATGCAACGTTGCGCGCCCGAATTCCGGCCCGTGACAATTCGGAGGCGCAACGGAGGGCCGGCTCGAACGTGAAGCCGGGGTCGATCTGCAAATTCCGTCACGTTCGGCCTTTGCCGCGGCGGATATCCGACGCATATAGTGGGCTTCCCTTTCCGGAGTCCGCCATGCCCGAGCGCGTCCTTGGCCTTAACGAAAAGCTCTACGCCTACCTCATCGAGAATTCGCTACGCGACGACCCGGTGTTGCGCGATTTGCGCGCCGAGACCGCGCG
>Ga0335072_10002291_pt1 | contig 29818 bp, 26 predicted proteins | sample Lox_Sample_21_FD_206725 | JGI IMG/M metagenome (GOLD analysis project Ga0335072, IMG submission 206725) | Soil microbial communities from Loxahatchee National Wildlife Refuge, Florida, United States - Lox_Sample_2.1 | ecosystem: Environmental > Terrestrial > Soil > Wetlands | place: USA... | reverse complement strand
GCCAGCCCAGGGATCGCCTGGAAATGCCTGTGATTCGCGGTTGCGATCCTGTATCCCAGTTCAAGTGCAGTGACACCGATGAGCAGATCGGGAAATGCGATCCGGATGCCCTTCGCCGTACTCTCGCCATCGATCTGGCCGGCACGCAATGCAATTGGAATCGTGACGGGATGCACCGGAGAGGCCAGCACCAGCTCATCGAAATAACGCTGTCGAGTCGTCTTTCTTTGCGGAGAGTCGGCACGAGCCACGCCGTGCGCAAGTTCGATCACAGTCACGACCGATAAGGCGAATTGTTCCCCAGGGAGGCGCGACGCAATGTCAGCCGGTGTTTGCCGAGCCGTCAGGCCCTGGCGCTCGGCCGCAATGAATACGGTGGAATCGAGGACAAGTCCCACGGAGCTAGTCCCAGGATGGCGGATTCAAGGGTTCTCGGTGAGCGCCGATCGCAACTTTGACATCTCGCGCAAAACCCTCGTCCATGACTGCCGATGAATCATCAGGCAGCAACGCGACGGCTTCTTCGAGGGTGCGGCACGGCGGCCCGGCCATGTGTAGTACGGCGATCGGCAAAGCGCCTGATTCGATAATCACTTCTGCACCCGCTCGCACGCGAGCTATGAGACCCGCGAAATCCCGGGCCGCCTCGGACTCGGAGACGCGAATCGTAGCCATACCCCTGATGATACCCTCGTTTTTTCCAAAGCTTTGCAAGCAATTCTCAGTAGAGCGGCGCTTCCCCTGCCGGCCGCGTCTTCCATCGCCGGTGAATCCACAGCCACTGGTCAGGATAGCGCCGGATCCAGCTCTCAATCACCCGCGTGCAGCGCTGCGTTCCTTCAAAAATGTCAGCGGCCACATTCTCTGTGCGCGGAATCTCCACTTCGGCGCCGAAGTGGAGCACATACCGCCGCTCCGTCCGCTCCCAGACCATAAAGCCCGGAAGAACGGCCGCGCCAGTCTTACGCGCCACATGCGCCAGCCCGGTCGCCGTACACGCCTGCGTACCGAAAAACGCCACGAATGTGCCCTGTGGCGGCGTCATGTTGGTATCCATCAGGATGCCCACCGTGCCCCCCGCATGCATCGCCTTCAGCAGTCCGCGGCCAAAGTCATCCTTGTGCAGCACATAATTTCCATGCAGACAGCGGATGCCGTTCACAAAGGCGTCCAGCCGGCGATTGTCCAGCCGGCGAATCACCATCCCCATCGGATAGCCCATCAGCGAGTGATAAAAGCTCGAGAGTTCCCACGCGCCGAGATGCCCGGTAATCACCAGCACGCCCTTGCCGCGCGCCTGCGCCGCAAGATAGTGCTCCAGTCCCTCCGTGCGCAGCCATGTACGCGTGTTCTCCGGCGTATAGCGCGCCATCCGGCAGAACTCGACCAGCTGCCATCCAAGGTGCCGGTACACGCCCTGCAAAATCTCCCGTCTCTGCGCGAAGGAAAGCTCAGGAAGAGCCATCTCCAGATTGCGGAAACCCACCTTGCGCAACCGGCCCAGCAGCCAATACACCAGAAAGACGATGACCCCGGCCAGAAGACGCGCCATCCCGCACGGCAGCAGCCCCAGCGTGCGTACAACGGCCACCACCAGCCAGTATTCGAGCGTTTCCCGCATCTTTTGAGAATAAAGAACAACGTGCGGCGATCTCAACGAGCTTGCGCACACTCTCCCATTGCAGGAGTCCTTCCCGCAAACAACAGGCCTGCCCGGCGACAGCCCGGCAGGCCCAGCATCCTGCGCTTTTTGCGCAGTCTCAGTGATTCTTTGCCAGAACGAAGTAGTGCGCCACGTCGCGGACAAACGCCACAGCGCCAGGCGGCACCGCCACGTTGCCGCGCAGCACATTCCCAAAGTCCTGCGGAGTACCGTAGTAGGTCTCCGTGTCATCCCGGTTCTGGCTCACGCTGGTACCGTCCAGATCGATTCCGGCAAACAGGCCCTTGTTGCGCGAGTAGCTGAGCAGCTCCGCATTCATCTTCCAGTCAGTGGCTGCCTGGCCGGCGCGTCCCACCGGGCCGGCGGCCGCTGAAGCGTCGCCGCCGATCTTGAACTTGCTCTTGAGCAGATCCTGCAACCCCTGATCGTTCACCGCTACCAGCACCAGGTCAGTCGATTGTCCGCCAATCTGAAATCCAAACGAGCCGCCCGCCATGCGGATAAAGACCGGCGCGCTCCACCCGTGCCCGGTGCGGCAGGTTACCACGCCCTGCCCGTACTGGGCCCCGAAGACGAACGCCCCTTTGATCATGCCCGGCACCACAGCCACGCAGGTCGCCGAGTGCAGGATATTCAAAGGAATCGTGTTGTCCTGCGCGCCCATGATCTGGTCCAGAACGGTCTTGGCGGAGTCGATCCGGTCCTGCAGATCCTGGCGCGAAGAGGCCGCATATACAGTCGAGGTAAGCATCCAGCAGAAACAAAGCGCAATCAGGGTCTTTTTCATTTCGAGGTCCTTTCTCCTGAGGGGACGTTCGCGATCGGCAATCGTAATCGTTGCATGTAAGGCGGCGCGGCGTATCCGCCCCGCCGTCCGCCCCGAATCCGCCTCATCGATCAGCCTACAGCATCGGCGCGCAACGGCAGGCGGCGATCTCCACAGGAGGTGTCAGGGCAGTACAGAGCCCCTCGGCAAAGGCCCGCAGCCTGATTACGAACGAGTCGGCCCCGGCCGGCAACGGTCGAAAGTGCCCGGCGTCCCCGCCCATTCCTGAGCGGCAGGAGAGTCCATCTCGCGAAGTTTTGAAGGGAGTACTTGAAAAACCGAGCGTAACCCTAAGAAAGGGAGCCCGCTTAGCGCTGTTCTGGTCAAAAAAGAGGAGTTCACAGGCCTCATGGAGACATGCTGCCTGGGAACTCCTTTCCCCAGATCTGCGTTGTTTCTGTCAACAGGATTGTGGAAAAGGCGTTCCGCGACAAGAGTACTTAAGGGCAGTGCCTTGAAGTAACCATGTGAATTTTACTAATGAGTAACGCCCTTTTGCGGCTCGTCCCCCTCCCGTCTAGGGCTGGTCGAGTCCGGAGAAAGGAGCGACCGGCTGAGCGCGGACATGGAGAGCTTGATGCGGTTGTCCGCACCTGTTTTTCGCATCAGGCGGCCCACATAGGCCTTTACCGTGCGCTCCTCGATGCCCAGCTGCACGGCGATTTCTCGATTGGAACGCGCCATCAGGATGAGCTCCAGCACCTGCTGCTCGCGCGAGGTAAGCTGCACTCCAGCAGTGGCAGGACTGGTCTCCGGAACTTTGAGCAGCCGGTCGATCAGCTTCGAAAGCAGCCGCCGCGGCGCCCAGATCGAGCCGGAGGTAACCACCTCGACGGCCTGCCGCACAACATCCGGAGCAGCCGTGAGGTCGAGGTATCCGCGCGCACCGGCAATGATTGAGCTGAGCACCAGTTCCTCGTCCCGCTCCGGTCCGATCACGATCTGCCGGATATCCGGACGCACCTTGCGGATGGCTTCCAGAGCATCCAGTTTCCCCAAGGTTGCCTGCAGATCAACCACCAGATATTCCAGATGCCGGTCGGCCAAAAGCTCGGCCAGCGTGCCGACCACCGGCACAAGCGGCGGCTGCCCCTTTTCGGCAGGTTGATCGAAGACACTGGTCAGGCCCGCGAGACGGATGGGCTCGTCCTCCACCACCCCGATGCGTATTGGTTTCGGACTCGAAGTCGACATGACGTTCATGCTCCCATCAGCATAGCGGGCAAAGCAAAGCGCCGGTTTGACGTACGGGTCTGGTGCTCCGGCCTATCGCAATTGTGCAGCACGGTTGCGATTCATATCGGCAGCGGCATCAAGGTCTGCAACCGCATCGCAATCCGTAGAATGACCCTCCGCAGAAAAGCGCACGAACGGATGCCGATCGCCTGCCCTCAACGCGCGCGCCCCATCCCGTATGCCGCCTCTTCACAGTTTGGGAAGAACGATGCCCTGCTGCTTCTGATACTTGCCTTTGCGATCTGCGTAACTGGTCTCGCACGGCTGATCGCCATGAAAGAACAAAATCTGGCACAATCCTTCGTTCGCGTAGATCTTGGCCGGCAACGGCGTGGTATTCGAGATCTCCAGCGTTACGAATCCCTCCCACTCCGGCTCAAACGGCGTCACGTTCACAATAATGCCGCAACGCGCATAGGTCGACTTGCCAACGCAGATCGTCAAAACATCGCGGGGAATGCGAAAGTATTCAACCGAACGGGCCAGCGCGAACGAGTTCGGCGGGATAATCACCGATTGCGCCTGGACTGAGACGAACGACCGCTCGTCAAAAGCCTTCGGGTCAATGATCGCGCTGTTCACATTCGTAAAAATCTTGAACTCGTCGGAGACCCTCAAATCGTATCCGTAAGAGGAAAGACCGTATGAAATCACGCCCGCGGCAACCTGCTTCTCGCTGAATGGCTCAATCATGCCGTGGCGGACGGCCTGCTCCCTGATCCACCGATCACTTTGAATCGACATGCATCTCCTGTACGGCGGATCTCTCGTTTCCACCGGAAAATCAGCGCAGTGGCTCGAACTGGCTGATTCATCTTACGAAAGCAGTCCTCGGATTGACAACGGCATGCCGGCGCGAGGCGCACTGGAGCCCCGCCCGGGCGAAATCTTCGAATTTTTCTCAAAAACGCAGCGACTTTCCGTCAGCCTGTTCCCTAATTACCGCAAAATCTGTACTATAACCGGAGTAGGATTGCAATCTGCGCCAGCGAGGACACACCATTGATCAAACAGGACATCGTTCATCAAGTGATTGAGCGCACTGGCCTGCCCCGCACCAAGGCGGAAGCGGCCGTGGACACGGTCTTCGAAGGCCTCAAGCAGGCCTTGGCGGCCGGCGAGCGCATTGAGTTGCGCGGCTTCGGCGTCTTCAGCGTCAGGGCGCGCAAAACAGGCATCGGACGCAATCCCCGCACGGGAACCGAGGTCAGCATCGCCCCCGGCAAGGCGGTCCGTTTCAAGCCCGGCAAAGAACTGCACTCACTCGAAGCCGGAAGCTAGTTAGCGAGCCCCACCGAGCCCAGCGCCTCAAACGCGCAAACATGCGCGAAGCGCAGCTAACTTGCTGTCTTCATCACATCAGCCGCAGTGCGTCCACATCCACCACCAGATTGCGCCGGGGAATTCCCGCCTGCTCCGCGTGCGTCACCATTCCGCGCAGCGCCGCACTCAGCTGCTTGCGCGAGGCGGCCTTCAGAATCAGGTGAAAGCGATACACGCCCTTGATACGCGCAATGGGCGCGGTGCAGGGCCCCAGCACGCGCACACCTTCCGGCGCGGCCTTCTCAAACCACTTGCCCAACTCCGCGGACCATCCTGCCGCTTCTTCCAGCTTCGCCGACTGCACAAGTACATTCGTCAGCGCGCCAAACGGCGGATAGTGCATCCAGCGCCGGTACTTGAGCTCCCTCTCCGCGAAGGCCGTGTAGTCGTGCGCCGTCGCTGCGAGAATTGCGTAGTGGTCGGGATAATAGGTCTGCACGATCACCCGCCCCGGCAGCTCTCCCCGCCCCGCTCGCCCTGAAACCTGCGCAATCAATTGAAACACCCGCTCCGCGGCACGAAAATCCGGCATCGACAGCGCATGATCGCAGCCCACCACGCCCACCAGCGTGACGCCATGAATGTCATGGCCCTTCGCGATCATTTGCGTGCCCACCAGCAGATTGATCTCGCCTGAGTGCAGCCGCGCCAGCAGCCGTTCCAGGTCGTGCCGCCCGCGCACCGTGTCGCGGTCCATGCGTCCGATGCGCGCGCCGGGAAAGATCTCCTGCAGCCGCTCCTCGCCCTGCTGCGAACCTGCGCCGAGATAGTAAAGGTGCTCGCTGTCGCACTTCGGACACTTCGCCGGCACCGTGCGCCGGAATCCGCAGTAGTGGCACTCCAGCCGCTGCCCCGCATGCGCCACTTCATCTGCCGTCGAGCCCTTGTGATGCGTCAGCGCGATCGCACAGTTCTGGCACTCGAGCTTTTCTCCGCACGAGCGGCAGATTACCGCAAACGAGTACCCGCGCCGGTTCAGCAGGATCAGCGCCTGCTCGCCGCGCTCCAGCGCAGCCTTGGTTTGCGCAATCAGCGAGCGCGCGAAGAGCTGCTCCTGCCCCGTCTCCTGGAACTCGCCCCGCATGTCCACAAGCTCGACCTCCGGCAGCGGACGGTTCATCACGCGCTCGCGCAGCTCGATGCGGGTATATTTGCCCGCGCTCGCATTCTGCCAGCTTTCGAGCGAGGGCGTTGCCGAGCCCAGCACCACCGCAGCACCCGCCAGCTTGGCGCGCATCACGGCCACATCGCGTGCGTTGTACCGCGGCGTCTCCTCCTGCTTGTAGCTCTGGTCGTGCTCTTCGTCCACCAGGATCAATCCCAGATTCGGCGCCGGCGCAAAAATCGCCGACCGCGTGCCCACCACGATCGGTGCTTCGCCCGACCGGATTCGCCGCCACTGCTCGCTGCGCTCTTCCGGCGTCAGCCCCGAGTGCAGCAGCGCCACGCGTTGCCCAAACGCACGGTCGAGCAATCCCGCCGTCTGCGGTGTGAGCCCGATCTCCGGAACCAGGAGAATCGAGGAGAGCCCGCGTTCCAGCGCCTGCCGCATCGCTGCAAGATACACCGCAGTCTTTCCTGAACCTGTCACGCCATACAGCAGAAACGAGTGAAACGCTCCCAGGCCCGCCGCAATGCTCGTCAGTGCGTCGGTCTGCGCTGCGTTCAAATGGAACGGTTCAGCCGCCGGCTGCAATCCGCCCAGGCGAAACGCCGCCGGCCGATCCTCGAGCCGTACCATTCCGCGGCGCACCAGCGTCTGCAAGGTCGATGACGCTTCGAACCGCCGCAACTGCGCCAGCGGCAACTCACCCCCTCGTGCGGCCAGTTCCGCGAGAATCGCCTGCTGTTTTTCTGTGAGCTTCGGCAAACGAGTTTCAGGAATCAAAACCGCGTAGCGCTCCATGCGCCGCGCATCGCGTTCCGCCGCTGCCGTCTCACGGACAATCCATTTCTTGCGCAGCAGCGCAGCGAGAGCCTGCTGCGAAGCGCCCGTCGCTGCACGCAGCGTGGCGGCCTTCACCGCCTCGCCGGCAGCAAGCCGCTCCAGCACGCGATGTTCAAGTTGCCGCTCCTCCGCGGAACTCTTCCCTCCGCGCGCCGACGCCCTCCGTGCCCCATCCTTTTCGCGTAATAGGGGCCCCTGCGGATAGGTCTTCGTCCGTGGGGTAACTGAGAGAAAAGGGTGGGAAAGTAACGACTCCCCGTCGTGCGCCGTTGCGAGCGCATCCCGTCCCAGATCCGTGATCCGGTAACACACCGAGCGCTTCACCTCGGCCATCAGCGGCAACATCGCACGAAGCACCTCGCCAAGCGGCGCCAAATAATACTGCGCTATCCACTCCGCCAGCGTAAGGAGCTGTTCGCTCAGCAGCGGTTCCGGGTCGAGCACCGCCTCCAGATACCGCACTTCGAAATCCGGCGAAGCCTGCACTTCCGGAGCCGTCACCACCCCGATCAGCTTCTCATTGCGAAACGGCGCAATCACCCGCGCACCCCGTTGCGGACGCTGCCCCTCGCGCACCGCATACGTAAAGGTGCGGTCGAGCGGAACAGGAAGCGCAACCTCGCAACAGGAAGGCATTGGCAGTAGAGTTCAGTTTAACTGCCTGGCTGTTCGCGGCTCCGCGATACGCGCCGATGCGATACTGAATACCTGGCCGCGCAGTTCATCCAGAATGCATGTCACCTGAGACCGCCGGAATGGAAATCGACTCGAATGATGCCGAAGCCAGGATGGCCCGGCGCAGCACCTTCGACGCTGTCGCCGATCTCTACGACGAGATGCGACCCGGCTATCCTCCAGCCATCTTCGATGACCTTCTCACCCTCACCGGCGCAGTTCCTGCATCCCGGCTGCTCGAGATCGGCTGCGGCTCCGGCCACGCCACTCTTGAGTTTGCGCGCCGCGGTTTACGCATCGACTGCATCGAACTCGGCGCCAACATGGCCGCGCTTGCCCGCCAGAACCTCGCCGCCTTCGATTGCGTCACCATAACCGTCGCCGACTTCGATCACTGGAAGACTTCCACGCGCTACGATCTCATCTACTCGGCCAGCGCCTATCACTGGCTCGATCCCGCTACGCGCATCGAGCGCATGGCGCAGCTGCTTGCCCCTGCGGGCTGGCTCGCTGTCTGGCGCAACCATCACGTCCGCGGTTCCGGCGCCAGCGAAGCGTTCTTCCGCGCCGCGCAAAACCTTTACGCACGCGAAGCGCCGGCGCTAGCCGTCAAGTTCACCGGCCTGCTCGATCCCGGGCAGATCCCTCTTACGGAAAAAGAAGAATGGCTCGCCTCCGGGCTCTTCTGCGATGCGCAGACGCGCATCTACCGCTGGCGCAGAGAATATGCGGCCAGCGAATACGTGCGTCTGCTCGACACGCACTCCGACCATCGCCTGCTGCCGCACGAGAACCGCGAGCGTCTCTTCGCTGGCCTCACCGCGCTCATCGCCGACCACGGCGGACTGGTCACGCGCGAGCACGCAACCATTTTGCACATTGCGAGAAAGACTGGCTGACCGCGTGCATCCAGCGGCTCGCGCAATTACAATTCATTGCTGATGAGCCCTGCTGCCACTGCCTCCATGTCTACATCCGCTGCTTCCACCAAATCACCCGTCACGCTTGCCATCGATATCGGTGGCTCCGGCCTCAAGGCCATGCTCCTCGACCCCGCAGGCAAGCCGGTGAGCGAGCGGCAGCGCGTAGAGACGCCGTCCACGCCTACGCCCAAAGCCGTCATCGCGGCACTCGATGGACTGATCAAGCCCCTGACCGGTTTCGATCGCGTCTCCGTGGGCTTTCCCGGCGTCACCAAGAAAGGCGTCACCTACACGGCCGTCAACCTGCATCCCGAATGGATGAACTTCCGCTTTCAGGAAGAGCTCGAAAAGCGCTGGAAGAAACCCGTGCGGGTCGCGAATGATGCCTCGATCCAAGGCTACGGTGCTGTCAAGGGCCAGGGTGTGGAGATGATCATCACTCTCGGCACAGGCATGGGCTCAGCGCTCTTCACTGACGGCAAGCTCTGCCCCGGCCTCGAATTTGGCCACCATCCCTGGAAGAAGAAGACCTACGAGGACTACCTCGGCCGCCGCGGTCTCGACAAGCACGGCAAAAAGCAGTGGAACGAGCACCTGGAGGAGGCCATCGATCAGACATCGAAGACCTTCAACTGGGACCACCTCTATCTCGGCGGCGGCAACACCAAGAAAATCGACTTCACCCCACCGAAAAACGTAACCATCGTATCGAACGAAAGCGGCCTGCTCGGGGGCGTCGCTCTGTGGCGAGATGACACGACAAAAAGATAGCCGCCGGCACGGCTGCAGATCTTCGCCGCACAGCATTTACAGCTGGTAGAGCTTGGAATCGAGCCTTGGCATCGGGCGGCGCGGGCGCATCGCCCGCAGCGTGCCAAGCACGGCACCGGCAATCACAACGTCGCGATACCACTTGTGATCCGCCGGCACCGCATACCAGGGCGCATAGTCTGTCGACGTGCGGCTCAGGACCGCTTCATAGGCCTGCTGAAACTTCGGCCACAGCTTGCGGTCGGCAAAGTCTGACTCCTGCACCTTCCAATGCTTCTCCGGATCATTCAGTCTCTTCTGAAAACGGCTGCCCTGCTCCTTGCGGCTGATGTGCAGAAAGAATTTGCGAATCGCGATGCCACTCTCCGTCCAGCTCCGTTCCATCTCCGCAATCTGCCGCAGCCGAATGTGCATCTCTTTCGCAGACATCTTGCCGTGAGCACGCGGCACCAGCACATCTTCATATTGAGAGCGGTTGAAGACGCGCAGTTCTCCTTTTGCCGGCGCAGACCGGTAGATCCGCCAGAGATAATCATGAGCCCGCTCTTCGCGATTCGGCTCCTTGAACGAAATCACGCGGCAGTGCTGGGGATTGACGCCGGTAAAGATGCGGCGCACCGCGCCATCCTTGCCGGAAGCATCCACTCCCTGCAGAACGACGAGCAGTGAGCGCCGTTCCTCCATGGCCAGCACGGAGACCAATTCATCGATCTGTTTACGGTATTTCTTCACCGTGGCGCGGGCCGTCGCCTTGTCGCCGCAAAAGTCCGTCGCGCCGGCTGGAATCTGCTTCAGGCGAATCCGCTTGCCGGGTTCAACGCGGTAGCTCTCCCAGCTTTTCAAATCGATCGTCAAAACGCGCGCTCCGCCGGCAATCTCGTGACGCCATCGAGTTGGACGCGACTCCAGCGGGCTTCGATGCCCGGCTGGTGAAACATGCACCGCCGGTCAAGATTGTCGCGCGTCAGTGGACGATGCCCTGGCCAGCAACTACCAACGGTTCATCCGGTAATGAGCCAACCCCGCCAAGACTCCAATCCCGCAAAAGACAAGGCCGGCGATAAACATTGGTTTGATTCCAAGGACAGCGCCCATGATCGTGATACCCACCGGCGCTGTCATAGCCAGTAGAAATCTCTCGAGCTCATTCATGACAGGCCCTCGTGAAAGTTCGCATGACAGGTCGCAAGCGCGCGACACGGATTGGAAGGGCTGTTGCGAGAGCGTGCAGGCCGCGCTGGTGATCAAGCAACTCTTCTACGACTCACAGGACCGGATCAGCCCACGCCATGTATTCAGCGCGAAACTGGGGCCTAGTGGAAGATCAGCTTCGTAAGCCATGCGATGATGCAGCCCACGGCGGCGCCGTAGAGCATCATGGCAATGAGCATCTGCACCGGATGGTTCCCATTGCGAAATGTACTCCAGCCGATCTTCTTTATCTGCGTGACGCTCGTCACGATTGCGCCAAGAGTCGGCCAGATTACCCAACGATTCTGCGAAATGAACTCATCGATATCCCCATCGCAATCACCTTTCCAAAAAGGATGTGAGCCCAACATGAAGAGGAGTGCCCTCTCGTCGCATGACCACGCCTTCGGCAGCGAGACCTGCGAAAGCACGAGCCCCGACAGCCGTGATGGGAACCCGTTCGGCTCATCAGGCTGTCACTACTTCCACTATCTGAGCGAATGGTAGAAATTCTGCCGCCTATTATAGGCCGCTTTTGTCTGCAAGGGACAGTTTCTGCAATGAAGCGAAGTCGAAGGGTTCGGCGCGTTCTTGTGTTGTTGCGCCTAACCTGGGAAACCACGAATCACCGAAGCACCATCGTGATCAAGCCTTGCCCGGCGCCTTCAACCCCAGCTCGCGCATGGCGATCTGCAGGTCGGCCCACGCTTCTTTCTTCTGCCGCGGATCGCGCAGCAGAAATGCCGGATGGTACGTCACAATGAGCTGTGATCCGCGAAATGCGTGCACGCGCCCGCGCAGTCCGGCCAGCGGCTGCCGCTGCCCGAGCAGATATGTGGCCGCCGTCGCGCCCAGCGCAACTATCACCTGCGGCCGCACCACGTCGATCTGCCGGAAGAGAAACGGCGAGCACGTATGCGCCTCTTCGGGCTCGGGCGTGCGATTGCCCGGCGGCCGGCACTTCACCACGTTGGCAATGTAGACCTCTTCTCGCTTCAGTCCCATGGCCGTGATCATATTGTTCAGAAGCTGCCCCGCGCGGCCCACAAATGGCAATCCCTGCGCGTCCTCGTCGGCTCCCGGCCCTTCGCCCACGAACATCAGCCGTGCCGTAGGCGAGCCATCGGCAAACACGATTTTGTTGCGGCCCTTGTGCAGTGCGCAGCGCGTACACTCGCCAATGTCTTCGCGAATGATCTGGAGCGCAGCCTGCCGGTCAGCGGGAGGAATGATTTCAAGAGTTGGTGGTGGTACGGCGATCGGTTTGCGCGCGGGAATGGCCGGTTCCTCTCCGAAAGATCTGGAATGTGTGGATTGTGATGAAACTGGTTTCGATACTGGTTCTGCCATGTCCGCCGTCTCGCTCGAAGCACGCACGGCCGCAGACTGCGCTGCCAGCTCCTGTTCCGCCGAAGGGGCACTGGATTCCGCGGCTACAACAGCGATTTCAGGCGCATCAGCGATCGCAGCGGGATCAACAGGCCGCCGGTAGAACTCCGTAAGCCCAAGGTCGCGATAGAACCGAAGACGCTCGGCCAGCGCTTCGCGAAGAGCTGGATCCAGTGTGCGCGGCACCGCCGTTTACTCCACAACCAGACGCCGGCGCGAAGACGCCACCACAATCTCGTCTTCCTGCGCGCGCTCCTGCTCGGCATGCACTTCGTTCCGCGCATCGGCGCGAGCATCCAGCTCCAGCATCACCTGCTGCGGACGACGCAGCGTAAGAATCTCGTCGAGGATGCGGTCGGCCAGCTCGCGTTTCGGCATCTGCGGCAGCTCAATCGCGGTGGTCGGCGTCAGGAATGTCGCAGCATTCGTATCGGCTTCAATACCCACACTCGCTCCGGCGACATCGTTGACCACAATCGCGTCCGCGCCCTTCTTCAGCAGTTTGGCGCGGCCGTTCTCCATCTGGTTCTGCGTCTCCGCGGCGAAGCCTACAATCAGCTGCCCCGGCCGCCGCCGGCGCACCACTTCGGCAAGAATGTCTTCCGTCGGGGCAAGCTCCAATGTAATGGGGCCGGTGCGCTTGAGCTTGTGCTCCGAGACGAGCGCTGCGCGATAATCGGCTACTGCGGCGGCTTTCACTACCAGCGTTGCTTCGCTCATGCGCGTGAGCACCGCGTCGCGCATCTCGTCGGCGGTGGTAACCTTCACCACCTCGCAGCGCGCCGGGGGATGCAGCGCGGTCGGCCCGCTCACCAGGATCACCTTCGCGCCCCGGCTCTGCGCCGCCTCAGCCAGTGCATAGCCCATCTTGCCGCTCGAACGGTTGCCGAGAAAGCGCACCGGATCGATCGCCTCGCGCGTGCCGCCTGCTGTCACCAGCACCACTTCTCCGGCAAAGTCATGACGGCGACCGAGAACCGCGAGCACGACCGAAGCAATTGCCTCCGGTTCCACCATGCGTCCGGCGCCCACCATGCCGCAGGCCAGGTCGCCGGTGCCGGGCTCGATCACGCGCACGCCGCGCTGGCGCAGAATGTCCAGATTCGCCTGCGTCGCCGGGTGGTTCCACATGTTTACATTCATCGCCGGCGCAACCAGAACCTGTTCCGTAGTGGCAAGGTACATGGTGGAAAGAAAATCGTCTGCAATGCCGTGCGCGAACTTCGCTAGGATGTTGGCCGTAGCCGGCGCGACCACAAGAGCGTCCGCCCATTGCGCTTCGGCAATGTGGTCGATGCCATTCTGCTCCGGAGACGAATCCTGCAGGCCCGCCTCATTCCAAAGGCCGGTTATCACGCGATGGCCCGTAAGCGCGGAAAATGTGAGTGGCTGAACAAACTTTTGTGCGGCCTGGGTCATCACCACGCGCACTTCAACCGATTGGCGCTGGAGTGCGCGCACCAGTTCCGCTGCCTTATACGCAGCGATTCCGCCCGAGACACCCACCGTAACGCGCATGACCCAATTGTAGAACAGCTTACGGTTTGCAGCGGGCAGACGAACCAACACACGTGCGAAACTCGTTCGCATACGCCCGACGCGCAAACAGAAAAGTGAAGGCTAACTAAGCAGGATAGGAACCGCCGGCCCTTCCACGAGCGGTTTCGTCACGGCAACATCCGGTTTTACGTAAGAGATTTTGCCGGCTTCGATCTCTTCCTGGGCGATGCGGCAGGCTTTCGTAGACTGGCTGGGAACCAGAGCGTGCGAACCGCTCTGTATCTGGCGGGCCCGGCGCGCAGCCACCAAAACCTTGCGATAGTTTGAGTCGAAACTGGTCTCAATCGTCATCGGGGTCATCTCCAAAGGGGAGCTGCTGCTGGCTGGAGTGGCCATCGATCCCAAAGGCCTCCAACACAGGTTTAAGCCGCTCCTGCGAGTTTGTCTGCAAGCAGGCTGCGGCGACTTCCAACACTCGGCGGGACCGGTACGCGATGGTTTCGCCATTGCGATAGAACCGCTCCGCCAAGACAATGGCTTCCAACTGTGCTACTGCCCGGTCGAGGATATCGTTGATGAGAATATACCCGTATTGGCGGTAATTCTCAATCTCCTTGCTGGCTTCGCTCAGCCGGCGATAGAGTTCGGCCTCATTGACTACCCCTTCGGCTCGGCTGCGGTTGCGCAATCGCGTGCGCAGCTGTTTGGGATCGGGAGGCAGCACGAAGATGCCCACAGCCTCGTGCATCCTGGCCCGCACCTGCGCCGCACCCTGCACGTCGATATCGAGCAGAAGATCGTGTCCCTGCGCGCGCGCCTCCTCGAGAGATTGTTTCGCCGTGCCGTATAGATTGCCAAACACCTCTGCGTATTCAAGAAACATGCCCGCGTCGACCATGCGCATGAATTCTTCGCGCGTGGTGAAGTGATACTCGCGTCCGCTCTCTTCCGAACCGCGCGGAGCGCGCGTCGTCCAGGAAATCGCAAAGTCAACGCCGCTCACCTGCTTGCGCAGCTCACTGACCAATGTGCTCTTGCCCGAGCCCGAAGGCGCCGAAATGATAAAAAGAATTCCCGCCAAAGTTCCTTTTCCCTCTTCGTTTTAGTATGGACGTCCCCGTTTGCGCCGCGCTCTGATTCCACTCAGTCCAGCATTCCCTAGTCCCTAGTCCCTACTCCCTGCTTCTTCACTCCACGTTCTGAATCTGTTCGCGGGCCTTTTCGATCTCCGCCTTCATGGCGAGCCCCAGCTCGGTAATGCGCGTGCCCTTCCCGCTCACGCCGCCCGTCTTCGACAGCAGCGTGTTCGCTTCGCGGTTCATCTCCTGCAGCAGAAAATCCAGCTTTTTGCCGGCTTCGCCGCCGGAGTCGAGCAGCTCGCGGAAGTGGCCGATATGCGCCGACATGCGCGCCAGCTCCTCTGACACGTCGCCACGCTCCACCAGCACCGCAACTTCTTCCAGCAATCGCTGCTGATTGAACTCCGGCCCCGTAGCGGCACTGAGCCGCTGCGTGAGCCGCTCCTGATAGCGCTGTTCGATCTCCGGCCGCAGCGCAGCCACGCCTTCGGTGGCTCTTGCCAGCCGGTCCAGCGTGCCGTGAAGAACAGCAGAGAGAGCCTCGCCTTCGCGAGCCCGCATCGCCTTCAACTGCTCGAGCAGCGGCCCAATCTGCTCCTGCACGCTGGCCGCAAGTCCGGCCAGATTGTCCTCGCCGCGGCTCTCTGACTGCAGAGCACCCGGCAGGCGCAGCGCGGCGTTCAAATCGACCTCGCGCGTCAGCCCGTGCTCGCGGCTCGCCTCTTCAAACGCAGCAAGGTAGTTCGCCACCAGTTCGCGGTTGTAGCCGATCCTCTGCTGCATCGTGCGGTCAATGGATAACGTGAGTTCCACATGACCGCGCACCAGCGCATCTTTCAGCGTTTTGCGCAGCTCCATCTCGAGCGCGTCCAGGCCTGAGGGCAATCGAAACTGGAGATCGAGAAAACGATGGTTCACACTCTTCAAACTGAGCGTGTAACCGAAATGGCCGTTCACGCGCACCTGCACCTGCGCAAAGCCCGTCATGGAATACAAGGGCATGCTGGCTAATCCTTTGTCCCGGTTAAGGCAGGAGCTAGGGGATCGGCCGCCTGCTGCTCGGGCATGTCAATGAACTGCAGTTGATAAAGCTTCTGATAAGTCGGCGAGGAAACCAGCAACTCCTCGTGATTGCCGATCGCAGTGATGCGCCCGCCTTCGAGGACCGCGATCCGATTGGCGCGGCGGATCGTCGAGAGACGATGGGCGATCACCAGAACCGTGCGGTCGCGCATCAGGTTGGCCAGCGCGGCCTGCACCAGCGACTCGCTCTCCGCATCGAGCGCCGAGGTCGCTTCATCGAGAATCAGAATCGGCGCATCCTTCAGGATGGCCCGCGCAATCGCCATGCGCTGGCGCTCGCCGCCGGAGAGGCGAAAGCCCTTCTCGCCGATCACGGTTTCATATCCCTGCGGCATGCGCTGAATAAAATCATGCGCCAGAGCGTTACGCGCCGCGCCTTCAACCAGCGGAAACTTCACATCCGGCTGCCCGTAGGCGATGTTGTTACGCACGGTATCGTTGAAGAGAATTGTCTCCTGGGTGACCTGCGCCACCTGCCGCCGCAGCGAAGCCAGCGTGAGATCGCGGATGTCGCGACCGTCGATGAGAATACGGCCGGAGGTGACATCGAAGAATCTCGGGATGAGATTGACCAGCGTCGACTTCCCCGCTCCGCTCGGGCCCACCAGGGCCAGCACTTCGCCGGCGTTCACCTCGAGATCAACGTTATGCAGAATCTGCTGCTCGCCATCAGCATCCGAATAGGAAAAGCCCACGTCCTCGAACCGGATGGAGTTGCTGAACCGTCCAAGCGTCGCGGCCCGCGGGCGCTCCACAACATCGTCCTTCGTATCGAAGAAGGTGAAGATGGACGCCGACGCGCCCAGCGCCTGCTGAAAGCTGTTGTAGTACGAAGCAAAGCGGCGCACCGGATCGTAGAGCTTGAAGAGCGCAATGATGAATGTGATGAAGACCTCGGCCGTCATGCGCCCGTGCTGAATCTCATTGCGGCCGATCCATAGCAACAGCGCGATCGCGATGGAGCCGATCGTGTCCATCAGCGGCGAGCTGATCGACTGCACCCGCACGCTGTGCAGGTTCGCGCGGAACAGACGCTTGGCCGCCTTCTGAAAGCGGAGAATCTCCCACAACTCCGTGTTGAAAGCCTTCACGATCCGATTGCCCGTAACCGTTTCGTGCAGAATGTTCTGGATTTCAGCCAGCTTGTCCTGGCCCGTGCGGGTGCGCTTGCGCACGGAGCGGCCAATGCGCCGCGCCGAAGTGATCACCACGGGCACAAACAGCAACAGCGCCCAGCTCAACCGGCCGCCCAGCATGATAACCAGGGCCACCGTAGAGATGAACGTGAAGAACTGCTGCAGAAAATCGCCCAGCACCGAGCTGATCGCCATCTGCACGCGATCCACATCGTTAATCAGCGTTGAAAGGATGGTGCCGGTGGTATGCCGGTGAAAGAAGCTCGAAGATCGGCGGAGGATGACTTCGTACAGATGGTTGCGGAGATCCGTGATGGTGCCGAAGCCGGCGTAGTTCACCAGGTAGGTGCCGGCGTAATCGCAGATTCCTTTGATCAGCGTTGAGCCGATCAGCGCGACTGCGACCACTGTCAGCACGTTGTGCATGTGCAGCCATCCGGGAATCATCCGGTGCACATCGAACCGCCAACCCGGCGGAGCCGAAGGAAACAGCGGCAGCGCGCTCGAGGCGCTTTGCGGCTTGAGCACCACGCCGAGAATCGGCACAAACAGCGCCACCCGCAGCGTATCGAGCACCCCCACCGCTGCCAGCAGCAGCACGCCTGGAACCCACTCCAGTGTGTAGGGCAGTCCGTAACGCAGCAGGCGGAGGATGTTCTTCATACGCGAGGACCTGCATTGCAAACGCGAAGCGTAGAGCAAGGGCCCGGATCGGCGCGGAAGTCCATCCCCATATTGTATCCGCGAGAAGTTCCAGGCGCCGGAGAACGATTTGATCTGCGCCGCCACCCCCGCAACTTACACAAATCCATCCGCTTGACTGGTTTCGGAGCTTGAAATGATGGTTGCTATGATAGCGGCAATGGACAATTGGGCTGAGGTGGAAACGGTCTTTCTTGATCGCGATGGAGTGCTGAACGCGAAGGCCCCGGAAGGCGAATACGTCTTCCGCTGGGAGGACTTTCATCCGCTGGACGGGGTGGCCGAGGCAATCGCCAGTCTCAACCATGCGGGGATGCGCACGATCGTCGTCACAAACCAGCGCGGCGTCGCCTTGGGTCTGTATCAGGTGGCAGACGTGAAGCGGATTCACGATCAATTCCAGCGGCTGCTTGGCGGGCAGGGTGCCCATCTGGATGCCTTCTACATCTGCCCACACGATCGCGGCGACTGCAACTGCCGCAAACCGCTATCCGGCCTCTTCGACCAGGCCGTAGCCGATTTCAAAAACATTGCTGCCGCCCGCAGTGTGATGATCGGCGATTCTCTCGTCGACATCCAGTTTGGCCAGCGGCTAGGGATGAAGACCATTCTCATCGCGGGCCCAGCCGAGCACCGGGCGCCCGGCGCGGAGAAGGCTGCGGAGTTAGCCGATGTGCAATGTAGCTCGTTACGCGAGGCGGTGGAGATCCTGCTTGGCGGGAGAAAAAAAGAAGAGCGGGAACCACCGGGATGATCCCCGCTCTTGGCTATGAAACTTTGTATCGAAATCCAGAAAAATAGCGTGATCGAGCCATGGAACGAAGTGGACTGTAGCGGCGCACAACTTCCAATGCAAGTGAAATCTTCTGAATTTCTCCAACGTGCAGAGATGGCGCCGCAATGCCCTTCGGCAGGAAACATGCATGTTGAGAAGGTCCGGCTGGGAGGGCGGCCAGATACACGTCATATTTCGATTGCAACGGCAACGATACAACGCCTGGAATGTAAGTATCGATTGTTACGGTTAGAAGAAGGTCTGCACCAGGTCGACGACGCGGTATTCGCGATCCACCACGGGCAGCACGCGCCACTTGTCGAAGGTGAGGCAAGGATGCGAGATATCGAAGCCGATCATGTCTCCAGGGCGAAGACGGTCCTCGGCTGAGATCTGCAAGTAGGCATGCTGGTCCATGATCTTGGTCAGCGACCAGTGCGTTGGAACCGGCACAGGCGCCGCATCGCCCGGCCGGAAGTAGAGCGCCGGACTCGGCAGACCGGAGTCAAAAGCCGCATCGCGCCGCCCCAGCCCGACAATCGCCCGCTCCGGTTCAGGAACGGAATGCACATACGCCCAGACATGCAGCGCGGGAATCAGCCCCTCCTGCAGCCGCCGGGCAATCGGGTTCTGCGTCAGGATCCGCGCCTGCGCCTGGCGGTAAGCCCCCACATCATGCGTCAGATAGCAGCCGGGCCGCAAAACGATCTCGAAGCTCTTGCCGAGCCCCGCCCCGGAAAACACTTCCGCCACAACGTCGTACCAGAGCGAACCGGCGCCGGAGAGCAGAACCGGCTCCTGCGCGAATCGCCTCTCCTCCGCCAGCCGCCGCGTCACCTCCACTGCGCGTCCCAGGAACGCACGCACGGCAGCTTCGTCGCTCAGAATCCCTTCGTAGATCTCTACGCCGCACAGGGCGATCGTTTCCCGCCAGCGCGCCAGCGCTGCGAGGGCAGGAAAGAGCTGCGCCTCGTCGCGAATCCCCGTGCGGCCGCCCATCGTACCCAGTTCGAGCAGCACCCGCAGCCGCAGACCGCGCGAGGAAAAGAACGAGCCCAGCTGCTCGATCAGCTCCGCCGAGTCCACCAGGCAGTAGAACGAAAACCCAGGATCTTCCAGCAGTTGCGCAATAGCCGACCGGTTCTGCTCGCCGACAAGCTGGTTCGCCATCAGCACGCGCCGCACGCCGTGATGATAGGCCACCACCGTCTGCTGAACGGTGGCCAGCGTAATGCCCCATGCGCCCGCGTCCAGCTGCATCTGGAACAGCCGCGGGGCCATCGTCGTCTTTCCGTGCGGCGCCAGCCGCGCCCCGTATGCATCCGCAAATTGCTGCATCCAGAGCAGGTTATGCTCGAGCTTGTCCCGGTAGAGCACCGCCGTGGGAAGACTCAGATCTTCCCTGAGCAGGTTCCATCCCAGCGCAGTAACTTCCTTCGCCTCCACCGCGTGCTCCAGCTTCCCGATGCCCTTATCCAATGGAGAAACCAAAGAAGCACGCAGCCGACCGGACTCCACCCTAACCTGAGACATTGAACAACCCTCTGTAACTAGAAGATGATAAAACGGATGGCGCGATGCGTGTAGTTCGCGTCGGGAAAGAGCGTGAATGTCGAAACCGGATCTTCTCATCCGCAATGCGCGCGTACTCGACGGCACGGGCGCTGAGCCCATCACCGCAGACCTGGCTCTTCGGGAAGGCCGTATCGAAGCAATCGCGCCATCGCTCCAGCTCGACGCTAACGAGACGATTGACGCGGGCGGCCTGACGCTCGCTCCCGGTTTCATCGACGTCCACACCCACGACGATCTCGCGGTCCTGCGTACTCCGGCCATGCTGCCCAAGCTCTCGCAAGGCGTCACCACCGTGATCACCGGCAACTGCGGCATCAGCGCCGCACCGGCGACGCTTCACGGCGAACTGCCCGATCCCATGAACCTGCTGGGCGAGGCAGAGGCCTTTCGCTACCCAAACTTCGCGTCGTATCGCGCGGCGATCGAAGACGCTCAGCCTGCCGTGAACGTAGCAGCGCTGGTGGGCCACACCGCCCTGCGCAACAATCACATGGACCGGCTTGACCGCGCAGCCACGTCGGCCGAGATCGCCAAAATGCGCGGCCAGCTCGAAGAAGCTCTGGAACATGGCGCTCTGGGCTTGAGCACCGGCCTCGCCTATCTCTCCGCCAATGCAGCAACAACGGACGAAGTGCTGGCGCTCGCGGCCCCGCTGGCCGCAGCGGGCGCCGTCTACACCACGCACATGCGCACCGAGACCGAAAAGATCCTCGACGCGATGCACGAAGCCTTCACCATCGGCCAGCAAACCCGTGTCCCGGTGATCGTGTCGCACCTGAAGTGCGCAGGCATTGCCAACTGGGGCCGCAGCGGTGAAGTGCTGGCGGCGCTCGAAACCGCGCGCCAGACCCAGCCCGCAGGATGCGATTGCTATCCTTACGCGGCCGGATCGAGCACGCTCGACCTGCGCCAGGTCGATGAGCGCGTCAAGATCACCATCACCTGGAGCACACCGCACGCCGAAATGGCCGGCAGCACACTCGCCGAGATCGCGGCAACATGGGGCGTGAGTCAACTCGAAGCCGGCCGCCGTCTGCAGCCCGCAGGCGCCATCTACCACAGCATCTCGGAAGACGACATGCGCCAGATTCTGCGCCATCCCGCCACCATGATCGGGTCGGATGGACTACCCAACGACCCGCGCCCGCACCCGCGCCTCTGGGGAACTTTCCCGCGCGTGCTGGGCCGCTACAGCCGCGAAGAAAAACTCTTCTCGCTGCCGGAAGCGATTCACAAGATGACTGGCATGCCCGCGCAGCGCTTCAGCCTCGCCGATCGCGGCCTCATACGCGAAGGGTACGCAGCCGATCTGGTTCTCCTCGACCCGGAGACCATCCTCGACACCGCGACCTACGAGCAGCCCATCCAGCCGGCGCAGGGAATTTTCTCCGTGTGGGTCAATGGCGTTCTCTCCTATACTGCCGAAGGACCAACCGCGCGCCGCGCCGGGCGCTACCTGCCGCGCGGCAAGACCACCTGGATTCAATAACGCACGTTCCTCACCTTCGCAATCCACAATTCTTCACCGGAGCAGCCTGGCCATGTCGGCGATCGATCCCCACAGTATCTTTCTGCTCATCGCCGCGCTCATCTCGGTGCTCGGCCTCATTTTCCTGGTCGCCGTCGTCAAGCTGAACCCCGTCATCACGCTGCTGGTCACGGCACTCTCGTTAGCTGTCGTTGCGGGAATGCCGATGGCCAACGTGATCCATTCCTTTGAAGTGGGAGTCGGCAATGTGCTGGGCCACATCGCCATCATCGTGGCGCTGGGCACCATGCTGGGCAAGATGATGGCTGAATCCGGCGCCTCAGACCGCATCGCCTTCACCCTCATCCGCTTCTTCGGCGAAAAGAACGTGCCCTGGGCCATGGTCACCATCGCCTTGATCGTCGGCCTGCCGGCGTTTTTTGAAGTCGGCTTCGTACTGCTCGTTCCCATTCTGTTCACCGTGGCGCGCCGCACCAATACATCCCTGGTCCTCGCCGGAATCCCCATGGTCGCCGGGCTCTCAGTCGTGCACGGACTCGTCCCTCCACATCCAGCGGCGATGCTGGCCGTCACCGCTTTCAAAGCCGACGTAGGCCGCACCATCTTCTACGCATTGCTCATCGGCATACCCACAGCCATCGTCGCCGGTCCGCTCTATGCGATGCTCGTCGCACCGCACATCGAGCTGCCCGCCGACAATCCCATGGCCGATCAGCTCACGGCGCACGAAGAGCGCCGCAATCTCCCCGGATTCTGGCTCAGTGTGCTCACCATCGTGCTGCCCGTCATCCTGATGCTCGTCGGCAGCTGGGCCGATGCGTTCTCCGCCACCGGCAGCGGGCTGAATAGCGCGCTGCATCTGGTCGGCAACGACGACATGGCCCTGCTCATCGGCGCGCTCTTCAGCTTCATCACTCTCGGCACCATGCGCGGTTTCTCGCGCGCCACCATCCTGCGCTTCAGCACCGAGTGCCTCGCGCCCACGGCAGCCATCACGCTGCTCATCGGCGCCGGCGGAGGATTCGGCCGCGTGCTGCAGGACTGCGGCGTTTCGAACGCCATCATGACCATGGCGCTGCACGGCCACGTGCCGCTGCTGATTCTTGCCTGGCTGCTGGCCGCGCTCATCCGTCTCGCCACGGGATCGTCTACAGTCGCGATGACCACGGCGGCCAACATCGTGGCGCCCATCGCGCTGCAAACCGCCGGCGTTCACCCCGAACTGCTGGCCATCGCCACAGGCTCGGGTGCGCTCATCTTCTCGCACGTAAACGACGGCGGCTTCTGGTTGGTGAAGGAGTATTACAACATGACCGTCGGGCAGACGCTCAAGACGTGGTCCGTGTGCGAAACCATCGTCGCCGTCATGGGCCTGGTTTTCACCGCAGCCCTGTGGCATTTCTTGTAATTCAGCAGCGCTCGCACAGCACCTTCGCCCAGCGGCGAATGGCCTCATGTGTCACCGGCTTGCCTTCGCTGGCCGCGATCTGAATCGCAAGGCTGCCCACTGTGGAGCTTTCGCCTTCGCCGATCTCAACCCGAAGCCCCGTGCGCTGTTCGGTAAGGCTGACCAGCAGCTTGTTCCTTGTCGCGCCGCCGATCATGTGGATGCGGTCGAGCTTGCGCCCCAGCATCTTTTCCAGATTCGCCAGCGCAGCCGCGTATCGCGTCGCCAGGCTCTCGAAGATCACCCGCGCAAAGGCCGGCTCGTTTCCCGGCGTATCGGGAATCGGCGCAAAACCGAGCCGCTCGAGCTCGCCATTGACGCGCTTGGGCATCTCGGTATCCAGCATCAGCGCTTCGGCATCCATATCCAGCACGCCCGTAGCTGAGGTGCAATCACCGGCTCTCTGCACCAGATCCTCGATCGCCCACGCGCGTCCCTGCTCGCCCCATGCGTCCATGCACTTCTTCAGCACCCACATGCTGTTGATGAGCGAGTGAAACAGCAGGCCGCCGCCGGCCGCGCCAATATTCGTGTAGCCCGCATCGAACGCATGCTGCGTGGTCACCGGCACAGCCGTCGTGGTACCCACCAGCGACCACGTGCCCGTACTGATGTAAGCAGCCGTGCTCAGGTCAGCAGGAATTCCGGCAATCGCCGATGCGGTGTCATGCGTCGCCGGCGCAATGATCTGCGTCTGATTGAATGCATCGAGGCTCGCCAGCGGCCCTTGCAGCGGACCGAGAATCGTTCCGGTGCGCACCAGCGGCGGAGCGGCGTCCAGCGAGAGATTCAGCAGGCGAAACAGGTCCGCATCCCAGTCGCCGGTCTTCAGGTTCACAAGGCCCGTGTGCGTCGCGTTGGTATATTCGGCCACGCGCCGTCCGCTCAGCCAGTACAGCACGTACTCCGGAAACATCGCCCACGGTGCACGCGCATCGATTCCCGCCGCGGGATCGGCGAGCAGCTGGTAAACCGTGTTGATGCGCAGCGGCATCGTGCCGGTACGCTGATACAGATCCAGCTGCGTAATCAGCGCATCGGCGGCCTCTTTGCTTCGCACCGTGCGCTCATCGCGATAACAGAACGGCTCGTGCAGCAGACTTCCATCCGGCGTGAGCCGAACGTAATCCACTGACCAGCTGTCGACGCCAATCGACGCAATGCCTTCCGGCGCCGCCTGCGCGGCTTTCCGTAAGCCCTCTTCCAGCCCGGCCAGAATCGATGCAATCGGCCAGTGCAATGCATCGCCGCGATGCACGGGACCATTGGGAATCCGGTGAATCACCTCGATGGTTGGGCTCTCGCCGTTCCACCGCAAAAGCGAAACACGGCAGCTTTCAGCGCCTAAATCGATGGCAACGCGCGCAGGTTGTTGCATGGTGAAAGGCTGACTCCGTATCGATGACTATGATGTGTGGATGGATACCGGATGTGCGAGCTTTGGATCGTGCTCTCCCACCCTTTCGCCAGAGAAAAGGCGAAAGGATGGGGCACAGAGTGCCTTACCGTAGGAACGCGTCGGTCAGCCCGCCGTCCACAGGAATGACGTGGCCCGTGGTGCAGCGCGCGCGCGGGCTGGCCAGAAAGAGGATCGCCTCAGCGCAATCGGCAGGATCGATGGTCTTGAGCGTGAGCGTGCGCTCGGCATAGAAAGCCGCGAGCCTGCTGCGCAGCTCCTCATCGCTGAACGATTCCTGGAAGGGAATCTTGTACTTCGTTAGCGAAGCGCGCACACGGTCGCGCGGGAACATCGTCGATCCCTTCACCACTGTGGCCGGGCTGATGGCGTTCACGCGCACATTCGGCGCCAGCCCCACGGCAAGCTCGCGTACAAGATGCGAGAGCGCCGCCTTGCTCACGTCATACGCTTCGCTGCCCCGCTTCGACACAACTGCATTCGCCGAGCTCGTGAACACGATGTTGCCATGCAGCCCCTGCTGCTCGAAGACCTTCGCCACTTCTGTAGCGAGCAGGTAGTTGGCCGTCACATTCACATCGAGCGTGGTCGCCCATGCGCTGTCGGAAATCACCCCATCCGGCGAGGACGGAAACAGCGCGGCCGTGTTGACCAGAATATCCACGCCGCCGAATGCCGCAACCGCCGCATCAATCGCGCCGCGAATCGCTTCGCGGCTGCGGATATCCACCGACGCACTGGCCGTAAACTCGGCCGATGTAACAGCGGCCAATTCGTCCCGCACCCGGGCCGCTCCGTCCGCATCGCGATCGGCAACCACCACGTGCGCGCCGCGCGCCGCAGCCAGCCGCGCAACTTCCCTGCCGATGCCGCTGGCCGCGCCGATAACGAGGGCGACGCGCCGGCTCAGCTCTTTCTCCGGAGGCTGGCGGCGAATCTTCGCTTCTTCCAAAGCCCAATACTCGATCTTGAAAGCCTCCAGTGCGGGCAACGCCACATAGTTGCTGAAGACCTTGAAGCTCGCCGGATCCATACCCGGCTGGCATTGCGGAACCGTACCCTTGAACTCGCCTCCCGACAAAACGCTTGCGCCTTCCATCACGTGGATCGCGTTCGTGTAGAACTCGCCGGTGATGCGCGCTTCCGTTTTGTTCTTGCCGAAGCTGAACATGCCCAGGCCCGGAATCAGAACAACCGTCGGGCTGGCGTCGCGGATCGCGGGTGAAGCCGGCGTCGCAAAGGCGCGATAGTAGGCACGGTACTGCTTGCGATACTCAGCCAGCATGCACTCGATCTGCTTGCGCAGCGCGTCCAGGTCCTCGTCCGCATTCCACGGAACAAACAGCGGTCGGATCTTGGTGCGGATGAAGTGATCCGGGCAGCTCGTGCCCAGAAAGGCCAAATCCTTCGCGTGTGCCGAGTTCACGAACTGCAGCACATCCGGCGCGTCGGTAAAGCTGGCGATCCAGCGATGCTGTGCGCTGATGCGCCCGCGCAAAAACGGCGCAATCTTCACCGCAATCTGTTTGCGATCCTCGCGCGATGAAATCACCTGCCCGCCGAAGCGCTCCTTGCCCTCGCCATGGCGCTCAATGAACTGGCCGATGCTGTCGATAAGCGTGATGGTGTTCAGGTAGCATTCGCGCTGCGTTTGTCCCCACGTGAACAGGCCGTGCCCGCCGAGCACGATGCCGTCGCATCCGGGATTCGCCTCAACCGCGCGCTTCATCATCATGGCCAGCTCAAAGCCCGGACGCTGCCAGGGCAGCCACACCAGGTGATGGCCGAACTCGCGGTTGAACTCCTCCATCTTCTCTTTGCCATTTGCCGAAGCGGCCAACGCGATCCCCCAGTCGGGGTGCAGGTGGTCTACGTGCGGAAACGGCAGGAAGCCGTGCAGCGGCGTATCAATCGAAGCAGCCACGGGATTATTCCGGAAGGCGCAGAGGGCATACATCGCCACCATCTCGTCTTCGGTATCCACGCCTTTGTAGCTGCGCTCGAGCGCAAGCAGCTTTTCTTCGTAAAGGGTTGCAAAGCCTGACCGCTTGATGCTGCCGAGGTCGCCACCCGAGCCTTTCACCCACAGTACTTCTACGGGATCACCGGTGAGCGGATCAATCTCGGTAATCTTCGAGCTGGTGTTGCCGCCGGCGAAGTTCGTGATGCGCAAATCCGACCCAAGCAGATTGGAGCGATAGCGCAGAAGCTCCGGCTCATCGAGCGTCGCGGCGATGCTCGCATCCCAGCGATCTTCAAGGAATTTTAGTGATGGGGAAACAACTGTTGCCGTCGTCATAGAACCCAGTCTTCAATGGAAAATTTGGACAAGCTCAACTTCAATCATACAGCGGCGAGCAATAGAAAATCCCTTTCTCAGAGGGAATCCGAAGCCGAGGCCGCAGGGGCAAGCGGTGTTCGCGGGCTCTCCGCGGCCGGCCCGGCACTCAGTGTCTCGGCGGTAACCGCGCGGTGATGCACGTAGTTATAAGGCGGCACTGAATAACCGCGTAATAACGCGATGCCGAGCTGAATCAGCCGCGGGCCATAGCTCTCCGCCTCGTGGGAAATAGAACCAATCAGCGCGCTTGATTCTTTGCGCATCTCCTCCAGAGCCTCGGGAATACAATCCTGTCCCACGATCGCAAAATTCTGTTCGTGTCCCGCCTCTCGGATCGCGTCCAGAACACCCAGTGCACTGGAATCCGTAGCTGCAGCTACCAGCGTGTGCTCGTCCGCCTTGTATCCCTGCAGAAACTCGTTCATCGCGCGATGGCTGGCCTCGCGCATACCGCGTCCCTCAATCTGGGAAAACTGCGCCTGCTTCAGTTCCGGCAGCCGCTCGCGAATCCCATCAAAAGCGCCGGTAACGCGGCTCTGTACAAAACTGCCCGCCTCGCTGAATCCCACGCCCAGAACTCTGTCGACCCGCCCTTTCCACTTTCTCTGCGCATACTGGGCAAGCAGCGAACCGGCCTCGTAACCCACCTCGAAGTTGTCCACGCCGAAATACGTGGCGTTCGGGTGTGGCACGTCGATCGCAACCAGCGGAATGTCGGCCTTCTTCAGAATATGCGCCACGCGCGGCGCCACGGCTTCTTCCACCTGGAACTCGAGCACCAGGTCCACGCGTTTGGCCACGAACTCTTCGGCGTTGCGCACCGCCATATCAGGATCGAAGCGGTTGTCGAGCACAAGCAGTTCAACGCCCGAAGCCGCCGCCGCCGCGCTCACGCTCTGCGCCACGGCCACGGAAAACGGCATCTCCGCGCTCTGCACCGCAAACCCAAAGTGCAACCGTCGCGGCCGCGACACCAGCCGGTACTGGCCGTTCTGCGTCTGCGCCAGGTAACCGCGGTGCACAAGCGTCTTCAGAATGCGGTAAACGCTCGTCTTCGAGATGTTCGTTTTCTGGTAGACATCCTCGAGTGTCAGAGACGCATGATCCCGCTCCAGCAGCTCGATCACGTCGAGCGCCTTCGACAAAATCGGTATCAGGTAGAGCCGTTTGATCTTTGCCTTGGCCAACCGTCCCTCCCGAGGCGGCGCGATGCGCGACAAACATCATAGAACATCGTTATGCATAACTGCTGACCGCAGAGGCGCGGCTCCCGCGCTCGCGGCTGATACGCTCCACGTAGCCACCGGCGCGAAGCGCCTCCAGCGGATCGGCAGGCAGCCCTCGCGCCTCGCGCCACGCCCTGGCGACCGGCCGAACGTCCCGCCAGAAGGCGCCGCGATACAGCTCCTCCGCCGCTACCAGGTCGCAGGCCTGCTGCAGCTCGGCCAGCCGTGCACGGTCGACGAGCGCCGCCTTCAGATACAGCTCCTGCGCCGTAACCACCGTCTGCACCATGGCCTCAATCTTACCCTTCAAATTGTGGCTCTGATCGATCATATAGGCGACCGCGTGGGGCAGCCCTTCGGACTGAGCGCTATGGATTTCGTGGAAGATGCGGAAGATCTGGTACGGGTCGATCGAGCCCAGCGTGAGATCGTCGTCCGCATAGCGGCGGTCGTTGAAGTGGAATCCACCCAGCAGCCCGGTATGCAGCAGCCAGGCCACGATCTGTTCTATGTTCTGCGCAGAATAATGATGCCCCGTATCCACCAGCACGCACGCTTGCGGACCCGCGATGCGGCAAAGATGCGACGACATGCCCCAGTCGGCAATATCGGTGTGATAAAAGGCCGGCTCAAAGGGCTTGTACTCCACCAGCAGGCGCTGGTCCGGCGCCAACCGGTCGTGGCAGGCGCGCAGCGCGTCCTCGAGCCAGCCGATACGCTTGCGAATGCTCTGCGTGCCCGGGTAATTCGAGCCATCCGCCAGCCACAGCGACACATCGCGCGAACCAAGCGCCTTGCCGATCTCGATCGAGTCGAACATATGATGCACGGCGCGCTCGCGGATCTCCGCCGACGGATTGCACAGCGAACCATATTTATAGTCCTGGTCCTGAAAGAGATTGGGATTGATCGAGCCCGCGCGGATCCCGAACCGGCGCTCCAGCCCCCGCACCTCCGCTATGTCCTTCACGCCGTTGGGAAGATCCCACAACACATGCAGTGCCATAGTCGGCGTGACGCCGGTGAGCCGGTTCACCTCCGCCGCATCGGAGAACTTCTCTTCGATGGTTGAAGCAGCAGCCGCCTGCACGAACTTGCCGAAGCGCGTACCCGTGTTCGCGAATCCCCACGAGGGAATCTCGATCTGGAAGGAATCCAGCGCCTTGAAGGCAAAGTCGCGGAGTGAGGAATCCGAAAGTGTCATCGTGTTGCTCCTTGCCGGCCCGGTCTCGCTCTAACCTCGGTCGGACTTCATCTAAAGTTCGTTAATATCCAGGTCGCGGACCAGAATCACGTGCAGGAATCGCGGCCCGTGAACCCCTTTGATACGCGTCATTTCAATATCCGCCGTGGCGCTGGGTCCTGAGATCCAGGTCACCAGTGCCGGAACCTGGTCGCATCGGCTGAAGTACTCCGGCAGCGTCTCCACCACTTGGCTCGCTCGCAGAACGCAGAGATGCCAGTCCGGGAGCAGCGACAACACGCGGCGGCCCTCCCCCGCAGAATGATGCAGCACAATCGTGCCGGAATCGGCGACGCCGCAGAAACACTCCGTCACCACTCCGTCAGTCTGCTCGATCTCCTCAGTCGTCAGATTGTGGTCGATCTTCCAGCCGAACCCCGGTGCGAGCCACTCCTGCGGTAACCCCGCGGGCGCAGCGAAGCTCCGGCGTCCACTCTTTTCCAGTTGCGCCGCGATCGTAGCCGGCAACGCTCCCGGCGTGCACTCCGCCACCTCGGCGTCATACTCGCGCAGCCGATGAATCATCAGCCCCAGCCGCTCGTCGGCCGAAAGCGCACCCCGGCGAACATACTCCCGCGGCAAAGCCGCATACGCGCTGGCAGCCTGCTCCGTCGAACCCGCAGAGTTCCGCGTTGCCGCGCGAATACGGTCGAGCACCTGCTGCCGGGTTGCGCCGGAAGTGTTGGCCGCCACGCTCATCGGCCCTCCCCGCTGCTGGCATTGCCGCGCGCCGTCCACCACTCATGAAACGACTGCTTCGGCAATCCGCGCAGATCCCGCGTTTGTGTCCACTCAGCGCCCACGCTGGGCAATGCATGAATCCAACCATCTTTCCGCGTAAAGAGCCCCAGCCCCATGCG
>Ga0335072_10002290_pt1 | contig 29840 bp, 25 predicted proteins | sample Lox_Sample_21_FD_206725 | JGI IMG/M metagenome (GOLD analysis project Ga0335072, IMG submission 206725) | Soil microbial communities from Loxahatchee National Wildlife Refuge, Florida, United States - Lox_Sample_2.1 | ecosystem: Environmental > Terrestrial > Soil > Wetlands | place: USA... | reverse complement strand
ACCTGGTGACGAACGTGTGGCCGGACAGCGGGCCGGCCGGCGACCAGGAAGCGACCGCCGTGGCCATGCTGTGGCGGGCCTGCGCCGGCGACTCGGTCGTGGCCCGCGGCAATGACGGGGAGCTCACCGGCGACCAGGTACGCGAACGGGCGTCGCGGCTGGCCGGCGCGCTGCGCGAGCAAGGAGTCGGCGTGTCCGACCGGGTCGCGGTCCTGCTGCCGCGCGGCGCCCGGATCCTGCCGACGATCCTCGGCATCTGGATGACGGGCGCGTCGTACATGCCGCTGGACACCGCGGCTCCGCCGCTGCGGCTGGCCGTGATGCTCGGCGACGCGGATGCCCGCGCCATCGTGATCGACGGCGGCGCGGCGGGTGCGCCGGCCCTGCCGCCGGGAGCGCCCGCAGCCGTCGTCGACCTGGCCGCGCTGCCCGCGCCGGAGAAGACGCCGTCCGGCCCGGTCGAGGGGCTGCCGCCCGCGGCGCCCGCGTGCATGATCTTCACCTCGGGGTCGACCGGACGGCCGAAGGCGGTCGCGCTGACCCAGGGCGGCGTCGCCGCGTTGCTGAGCGCGGTGGCGCCGATGTTCGCGCTCGGCCCGCGGGACCGGTTCGTCGCGGTGGCGAGCTTCGCGTTCGACATCGCCACGGCCGAGCTGCTCGCGCCGGTGCTGGCCGGCGGCTGCGTGATCGTCGCCGGCGCCGAGCAGGTCCGGGACGCGGCGGCCCTGCGCGACCTGCTGGCCGCCGAGCGCGCGACCGCGCATCAGGCGACCCCTACCGGCTGGCGCATGCTGGTCGCCGCCGGAGGTGCGCCCGGCGGCGTGACGCTCCGCCTGGCCGCCGGCGAGCCGCTGCCGCGCGACCTGGCCGACGTGCTCGGCGACGGACCGGGGGTTCGCCTGTTCAATCTGTACGGGCCGACCGAGACCACGATCTACTGCGGCGGCGGCCTCGTCGAAGCCTCGCCCGCCCCGATCGAGATCGCGCCGGTCATCCGCGGAACCAGGCTCTACGTCCTGGACGCGCGGGGACGGCCGGCGCCGCCGGGCGTCATCGGCGAGGTCTACGTGGGCGGCGCGGGGGTCGCCCAGGGATACCAGGCCGCGCCCGGCATGACGGCGCGACGGTTCGTACCAGACACTTTCGGGAATCAGCCGGGCGCCCGGCTGTACCGGACCGGGGACCTCGGGCGGTGGCGGCGGTCGGGGCGGATCGAGCTCGCCGGGCGGGCGGACCGGCAGTTCAAGATCCGCGGTTACCGGGTGGAGAGCGGCGACGTCGAGGCGGCGCTGCGCGAGCACCCGGACGTCGAGCAGGCCGTGGTGTCGGTCCGCGGCGCCGACCGCGACGCCCGGCTGGCCGGTTATCTGGTCACCCGGTCCGGCGCCGGCGAGCCGCCCGCCGGCCTGACCGAGCACCTGCGTGAGCTGCTCCCGGACTACATGGTGCCCGCGGCGTTCGTGGTCGTGCCGGCGTTCCCGCTCACCGGAAGCGGGAAGATCGATCATCTGGCCCTGCCTGAGCCGGAGTGGGGGACGATCGCGGGCCAGATGACGGTGGCCCCGAGGACGCCGGTCGAGTCGCAGCTCTCGGCGATCGTCGCCGAACTGCTTGACCTGCCGGCGCCGCCCGGCGTCACCGACAACTTCTTCGCCCTCGGCGGCCATTCGCTGACCGCGACCCGGCTGATGGCGCGCATCGCCGCGGTGTACGGCGTCGAACTGCCGCTGCGCACGCTGTTCAGCGACCCGACGGTGGCGGGCCTGGCCGGGGTGCTGGGCGACCGGAGGTAGGTCAAGATGCGCTTTCCCGTGTCGTTCGCGCAGCAGCGGCTGTGGTTCCTCGAGCAGCTCGCGCCGGGCGAGCCGACCTACCTCATGCCCTACGCGATGTGGCTCGACGGCCCCGTCGACGCCGGCGCACTGCAGCGCGCGATGGATGCCGTGGCCGGCCGGCACGCCGCGCTGCGGACCAGCATCGTGGCGTTCGACGGCGTGCCCGAGCAGGCCATCGCCGATGCGCCGGCGGTGACGATCGAACGCGTCGCCCTCCCGGCCGGGCTCGATGACGCCGCCCGCACCGCGCGGGCCGAGGCGCTCGCGGCCGAGCGGGCCCGGGTCCCGTTCGACCTGGCCGAGGGGCCGCTGATCCGGGTCACGCTGATCGAGGCGGGACCGGCCCGGCATCTGTTCGTGCTGGTGATGCACCACATCGTGAGCGATGGTCAGTCGATGCGGATCCTGGTCGATGAGCTGTCCGCCGCGTACCGGGAGGAGACGACCGGCCCGCCCGCGGCGCCGCCGGAGCGCTGGCTGGACTACGGCGACTACGCCGTGTGGCAGCGCGACCGGCTGCGCGGCGACGAGCTCGCCCGCCTGATGGACTACTGGGGCGGCCAGCTCCGCGGCGCCCCCGAGCTGCTCACGCTGCCCACCGACCGGCCCAGGCCCGCGCGCCAGTCGGCCCGGGGCGCCGAAGCGAGCGTGACGATCGACGCCGCGACGACCCGGCGCCTGGCCGAGGTGGCGCGGGCGGCGAACGCCACCATGTACATGGCCTTCCTGACCGGCTACGCCGTGGTGCTGGCCCGTTACGCGCGCCAGTCCGACCTCGTGATCGGCACGCCGGTGGCCGGCCGGACGCACGCCGAACTGGATCCGGTCATCGGCATGTTCACCAACACGGTGGCGCTGCGGATCTCGCTCGCCGGGGACCCGACGTTCGCCGAGCTGCTGGGCCGGGTGCGGGACACCACCGCCGACGCCCTGTCCCATCAGGAGCTGCCATTCGAGAAGCTGGTCGAGGAGCTCGCGCCCGACCGGACGCTCGCGCACTCGCCGCTGCTGCAGGTCCAGTTCGCCTACCAGTCGCTCACGCCGCCCGCGCTGGCCCTGGACGGCGTCGCGTCGAGGGCCCGCGTGCTGTTCACCGGGACCGCCAAGCTCGACCTGACCATGTACGCGGACGTCTCGGAGCGGGAATCCGCCGCGCTGGTGCTCGAATACAGCACGGACCTGTTCGGCCCGGCCTGGGCGGACCGGTTCCTCCGCTGCGTGGCGTGCCTGCTCGAGCACGCCGTCGCGGCGCCGGGGACCCCCGTGGCCGGCCTTCCGATGCTGCCGGCGGCCGAGCGGGACGCGCTGACCGGCGGGCGCAACGCGGTCGCGATCGCGCCCGGGGCCGACGACCACGACGTCCGGGAGCTGTTGCTCCGGTCCGCGTCACGCGTCATCGACGCGGAGGCGGCCGCGGGCATGCCGGAGGTCTGCGACCGCGCCGCCCGGATCGCCCGGGGGCTGGCCGATCGCGGGGTCGGCCCGGAGACGCCGGTCGGCCTGTGCCTGGGCCGCGGCGCCGGAATGCTGGCCGCGATGCTCGCCGTGTGGTGGGCGGGCGGGGCGTACGTGCCGCTGGACCCGGGCTTCCCGCGGGCGCGGCTGGCCGCGATGGCCCGCGGGGCCGGCCTGCGGGTGGTCGTGTCCGATCGCGCCCATCGCGATCTCGCGCAGAGCGTCGCCGACGCCGTCACCGTGATCTGCGTCGACGAGCCGCAGGCCGCGGCGGCCGCGCCGCTCGATGCCGTCCCGCTTCCGCCCGGCGCGCTGGCCTACATCATCTTCACCTCCGGGTCGACCGGGCAGCCCAAGGGCGTCGCCGTCGAGCACCGCTCGGTCGCGAACCTGCTCGCGTCGTTCCGCCGGGCGCTGCCGCTCGGCGCCGGCGACCGCTTCGCCGCCGTCACGACGCTCTCGTTCGACATCTCCGTCCTTGAGCTCCTGCTTCCCCTGGTCTGCGGGGCCGACCTGGTCATCGCCACCTCGGACGAGGCCAGAGAGGCCGACCGGCTGCGAGCGCTGATCGAGCAGGCGGCGGTGACCGCGATGCAGGCCACGCCGCAGACCTGGCGGATGCTCGTGTCGGCCGGCCGGGTCCCGCCCGGGCTCCGGCTGCGGCTGTGCGGCGGGGAGGCCCTGCCCCGCGAGCTCGCGGATCAGCTCGCCGGGCCCGGGGCCGCGCTGTGGAACCTGTACGGCCCCACCGAGACCACGGTGTGGTCGGCGGCCGGCCTCGTCGCCCCCGGCGCCGGGCCGGTCGAGATCGGGCCGCCGGTCGGCCACACCCGGCTGTACGTCCTGGACGAGCGGATGGCGCCGGTGCCGGTCGGCGTGGTGGGCGAGGTGTTCATCGCCGGCCGGGGCGTGGCCCGGGGGTATCACGGCCAGCCGCAGCTCACGGCACGGGCGTTCCGGCCCGACCCGTGGGCCGGCGCGCCGGGCGCGCGGATGTACCGGACCGGCGACCTGGGACGGTGGCGAGAAAGCGGCGGGCTCGAGCTGATCGGCCGGACCGATCACCAGGTGAAGATCCGCGGCTTCCGGATCGAGTGCGGCGAGATCGAGGCCGTGCTGCGGGCGCACCGGGACGTGCGCCAGGCCGCGGTCGTCACCGCCGCCCGGGCCGGGGAGCCGGTGCTGGTGGCGTACATCGTGCCCCGCCGAGGGAGCGCCGCGGCGCAGCCGGGTGCCGACCTGCCCGGGATACTCCGGCCGCACCTGCGCGCCGCGCTGCCCGACTACATGGTCCCGGCGCTCGTGGTGGCCATGCCCGCGCTGCCGCTCACGCCGAACGCCAAGGTCGACCGGGCCGCGTTGCCCGCACCGGCCGCCGGCGCCGCGGCTGCGGCGGCGGGCCGGGTCGAGCCGCGCGACCAGGTGGAGGCGACGCTGGCCCGGATCTGGGCCGACCTCGTCGAGGCCGCGGCGCCGGTGGGGGTGCACGACGACCTGTTCGCGCTCGGCGGGCACTCGCTGACCGTGACCAGGTTCGTGGTCCGGGTCGCCGGCGCGTTCGGGGTCACCCTCCCGGTGCACGCGGTCTTCGCCACCCCGACGATCGCGGAACTGGCCGAGGCGGTCGCGGCCGACCCGGACTTCGGCCGCGGCGACGAGTCGTCCCGGCGCCCCGGCCTGGATTCGCTCAGCGACGCTGACCTCGACGACCTGCTGCGCGCCGCGCTGGCCGAGCGGAGCCGGCGCCAGGCGACGCCCGGCGGTCCCGGGGCGTGAGTCCCGGGCGCGCCGCCCCGGCCGGGACCTCCTCGCGACGACCCGGCGCCGCGGGCTGGTCCTCCCGCGCCCCGGTGAGGTCGGCCAGGCCGGGCACGTCCAGCAGGTACCCGGAGAGCACGGTCTGGCCCTCCGGTTCGAGGCGCCGTCCGCCCGGCGGAGGTGGCTCGGGCCGCGGCGGGCCGTCGTCTCCGCCGCCTCCGCCCCCTCCCCCGCCGTCGCTCGGCCGCCCGGCCGCGCAGATGCCGCCCCAGGCGCCCAGGCCCGCGCCGATCAGCGGGAAGCACAGGAGGACGGCGAGGTACCCGGCGGCCCCGTCGACGAGGCTCGTCTCGAAGTCGCCCAGCGACGACGGAATGTGCTGCGGGCTGAACACCAGCGGCGGCGGCGCGTTGCGCGCGCGGTGCACGGGGGCGCTGGTCACCAGGGAATGGAAGCGCATCGCCTGGTGCGGCAGGAACGCGGCCGCGGTGACCCCGGCGATCGAGACCAGTACCGCGGCGGCGGCACCCGCGCACAGCCCGGCCGCCGTGCCCTGCCGGGCCCGGACGTCCGCCATCGCCGGCTGGCCGCCCCGGCCGCTGGCCTTGCGCGCCGCCACCAGCCCGGCCACGACTCCCCCGGCGAGCACCAGCGGCACCGCGATCGCCCAGCCCAGGCCGTGCAGCACGGCCAGCCAGTCCTTGGTCACGTGCAGCGGATTGCCGACCGGGGGCAGCACGAACACGACCAGGCCGGCCGCGGCGCCCGCGCAGGCCCCGGTGGCCAGGACCGCCGGCCGGGCCGGCGGCCGGCGCGCCGTCACCGCCAGCAGCCCGATGAGATAGACCGCCGTCACCGCCAGGAAGAGGAACTCTCCGACCCAGAGGCCCACCAGCCAGGAACGCCCGGGCAGCGTCGCGTACTTAAACCGCGCCACGTCGTCCTTGACCAGCACCAGGGCGAACAGGGCGAGGCAGCCGCCGACCCGCACGATCCGCGTCATGCGGCCGTCGCGGACCGGGCCGAACCAGGAGCGGGCCAGCCGGGGCACCGCCGCCAGCATCAGCAGGATCGCGATCACGTCGACCCGGTTGATCAGCGTGGCCGGATTGGTCGCGGCCCCCGGCCAGCCGACCACGGCCAGGCTCGCCGCGGCGACGGCGAAGGCCAGCCCATATCCGATCCTGCGCTTCACCCGGGCCTCCCGACAGCGAGCCGCAACCCGCTCCCATTCAGGCTAGCCCGGCGTCGGCCGGCCGTCAGCTACCGGCCTCCGGGACCGCTGGATGCCATCCCGGGGATCGCGCGGCCCTGTACGTGGGGACTCCCTAATGACGGCTGCCGTCTCCCTATGACAAAGGAAAGGGCCGCGGCGCGAGCCAGACCGGACGATGCGGCACGGCAGGTCCGATCGGGGGCCAAACACGGCAACGGCGCCGCACCGATCGACGCCCGGACCCCGGAACGCCGCCCGCTGTATCACGCCGCCCGCACGTCAACGCCGCAGGCCGGAGCGGGCCGCAAAGATCGCATCCGTTCCGCCAAGATGTGCCCACGAACTAGTCATCACCGCAGGCCAGATCCGGCGGCGAGATGTCTAGCTCGTTGGCTCCGCGTTATTGAAATGACTCCATACAACTTCTTCTCATCAGCCGTGTCGATCATTACCATGAGGTCAACTCAAGGCCGTATGGCCCACGTATGCGGACCGGAAAGGGTTCGACATGGCAACTGAGGCGGTAGCCACTACCAAGAGACCCGGAGACGTCGGTCTTCGCCGGGAGATGGGTCTGGTCGGCGCCACCTGGGCGTCGGTTACTTCGATCATCGGGTCCGGATGGCTGTTTGGCTCATGGAAGGCCTCGTATTCCACCGGTACAGGAGCCCTCCTGGCCTGGTGTATCGGGGGGGTCATGATCATCGTCCTGGCCCTGGTCCACGCCGAGCTCGGCGGGATGTACCCGGTGGCGGGCGGTACCGCGAGATTCCCGCACTTCGCTTTCGGGAGCATTGCCGGCATCTCGTTCGGCTTCTTCTCCTGGGTGCAGGCGGTCACGGTGGCGCCGATCGAGTGCTTCGCGGTGATGCAGTATCTCGCCTACTACTGGCACGGTTTGTTCGATGTCACGAACGGCGAGGTCACCGGGATCGGCTTCGTGATGAGCATCATCCTGATGGCGCTCTTCACCGCCGTGAACTTCCTCGCGATGAAGTTGTTCAACCGGGTGAACCTGGTGCTGACCTGGTGGAAAGTCGCGATCCCGGTGCTGTGCATCATCGTGCTGCTGTTCAAGTTCCACGGCGGTTCCTTCAACTCGCACGGCGGGTTCCTGCCGTACGGGACGAAGGCGATGTTCGCGGCCATTCCCGGGGCCGGCATCGTGTTCGCCTACCTCGGCTTCGAGCAGGCGGACCAGCTCGCCGGTGAGGTCAAGAACCCGCAGCGGAACCTGCCGCGGGCGATCATCATCGCGATCCTGATGTGCACGGTGATCTACATCATGCTTCAGGTGGTGTTCCTCGGCGCGCTGCGGCCGGGCGACCTCACGCACGGCTGGGCGGCCCTGCAGACCAACCCGAGCCTCGAGCTCGGTCCGCTGGCGTTCCTGGCCGGCGGCGTGGGCCTGGGCTGGCTGGCCATCATCCTGCGGATCGACGCGTTCATCTCCCCGTCCGGCACCGGGCTGGTCTACCAGACCTCGACCTCGCGGATCGGATACGGCCTGGCCCGGAACCGGTACTACCCGCAGGTCTTCGCCAGGGTGGACAAGAACGGCGTGCCGTGGATCAGCCTGATCCTCTCGTTCGTGCTCGGCCTGGTCTTCCTGCTGCCGTTCCCGAGCTGGAGCTCCCTGGTCGGGCTGGTCAGCTCGGCCAGCGTGCTTATGTACGCGGGCGGCCCGCTGTCGCTGGCCGCGTTCCGGGGCCAGGTGCCGGACGCGAACCGGCCGTACCGGATGCCGGGCTCGGTGGTGCTCAGCCCGCTCGCGTTCATCATCGCCAGCATGATCATCTACTGGTCCGGCTTCGAGATCATCTGGAAGCTCGGCATCACCCTGGTGATCGGCTACGTGATCATCGGCATCTTCATGGCCTACGACAAGCAGCGCCCGCCGCTGGACTGGAAGTCGGCCGTCTGGCTGCCGGTGTACCTGATCGGCATGGGGATCATTTCCTGGCAGGGCCAGTTCGGCCCGGACAACACCAACAGGATCCCGTTCGGCATCGACATGCTGATCGTGGCCGTGTTCAGCCTGGTCATCTTCCTCTGGGCGCAGGCCACCAAGCTGCCCAGGGACGAGATGATGAACCTGGTCGCGCGGCAGTCCGCGCCGGCCGAGGCGGCAGGCTCGGAGAGCTGACCGCGTTCTGTTAGTCGATTCGTCGGCCCCGCCCGTTCCGGGGGGGGCCCGACGGCGTTACGGCCGGGGAACGGCCCGGTAACGGCACAGGACCCGCCCCTCGATCAGGTCCGGCGGCACCGGGCCGAAGCGCCTGCTGTCCACGGCCCCGGCATAGGGGTTGTCCGATTCCAGCCACCACCCGCCCGGGAGGCGGCGCGCGGCCCGCTTCACCAGAAGCAGGTCCGGCCGGTCCGGATGACGCGCGATCACGAGCTGTCCGGCGCGGATCCGGAGCGGCCGGCCCGGGCGCATCCGGCGGCGGACCAGCAGCCAGTCGCCCGGGCGCAGGGCGGGCTCCATGGACCGCTCCGCGACCGCGACCCGCCACACCGGCCAGCGCATGCACCCTCCCTGAATAAGGCATAGCGCAAGGGGTACTGTCGGAATCCGGAATCCATGATCTGACATGAGAGAAGGAGATCAATGAGGCTGCTCGCACGTCTTCTCGAACCGAGGGCCACCGCGCACGCTCACTGCGACCTCCCCTGCGGCGTCTACGACCCCGCTCAGGCCCGGATCGAGGCCGAATCCGTCAAGGCCATCTGCGAGAAGTACCAGCAGAACACCGACGCGGAGTTCCGCGGCCGGGCGCTCATTATTAAGGAGCAGCGGTCCGAGTTGGTCAAGCACCACCTCTGGGTGCTGTGGACCGACTACTTCAAGCCGCCGCACTTCGAGAAGTACCCGCAGCTGCACCAGTTGTTCAACGAGGCGACCAAGCTGGCCGGCGGTGGCGGCGGCACCAAGGCCAGCACGGATCCGGCCGTTGCCGATCAGTTGCTGGCCAAGATCGACGAGATTAGTAAGATCTTCTGGGAGACCAAGCAGGGCTGATGGCGAGGTAAGCAGACGATCCAGTCAGTCGGAGGACCACGCGGGCGCAGCCCGGCGCGGTCCTCTGCTGCATAGGGCACGGGTGCCGGGCGGGGGCCGGACCGTCCCGTCCGAGCGGCCGTGGCCGCGCGCCGTGACAGAGTAACCGCTCGCTCGCGGTAAGTTGCAGGCAGAGCGTTGGCCCGCGACCACGGGCCGGGCCCGGGCGGTGTGGGAGGACACACGTGAGGGAAGAATCGACCACGTCGGCAACCGGTACAGCCGTGACGGGGGTTGCGCGTGAGCCGGCCACGGACGGGGCCAGCTCATCGAGGACCGGCCAGCGTCGCGAGGCGCAGGACCAGGTGATCGTCCGCATGCCGGCCGAGGGAGCGTACCTGTCCGTGCTGCGCACCGCGACGGCCGGGCTCGCCGCGCGGCTGGACTTCACGTTGGACGAGATCGAGGATCTGAGGATCGCCGTGGATGAGGCGTGCGCCATGCTGCTCAGCCAGGCGGTGCCCGGCGCCAGCCTCGAATGCGGCTTCACCCTCGGCCCGGACAACATGGCGATCGCGGTATCCGTTCCGTGCCTCGAGCCGCAACAGCCGGCCAGCGACACGTTCGCGTGGACGGTGCTCACCGCTCTGGCCGGAAGCGTGGACGCTCATGTCGGCCCCGACGACCTGCTCACGATCGTGCTGCGAAAGACGAGAGAGTCGTCGGGGTCGGTGTGAGGGGGGAGATCGAGGTCGCGTTGACCGAGGAGTACGAGACCACGGTGGCCGCCGAGGCCGAGGGCATGGCGGTTGGCGACACCAACGGGGAGTCGGCGGTCTATGACTTTGCCGAAGCAGCGGGGGATGAGGAGGCGACCAACATCGGCGCCGTCGTGGAGGGCGAACCGGACGCCGAGGTGGAGACGGAGCTCGGCGCCGCGAAGATCCAGCACGCGACGCGGGAACGCGGGCGGGCCCGGGAGCTGTTCGAGCGGCTGGTCACGCTGCCCGAGGGGGATCAGGAACGGCAGCGCATACGGGGCGAACTGGTCGAATTGCATCTGCCGCTGGTCGAGTACCTGGCCCGCAGGTTCCGCAACCGCGGCGAGTGGCTCGACGACCTGACCCAGGTCGCCACGATCGGGCTGATCAAGTCCATCGACCGGTTCGACCTCAGCCGCGGCGTGGAGTTCTCTACCTACGCCACGCCCACCATCGTGGGCGAGATCAAGCGGCATTTCCGGGACAAGGGGTGGGCCGTCCGGGTCCCGCGGCGGCTGCAGGAGCTCAAGCTCGCGCTGACCAAGGCGATCAGCGATCTCGCGCAGCGGCTGGGACGCGCGCCGACGGTCGCCGAGCTCGCGGCGCACCTGCAGATGAGCGAGGAGGAGGTCCTCGAGGGCCTGGAGTCGGCCAACGCCTACTCCACGGTGTCGCTCGACGCGCCGGACTCGGGCGACGAGGACGCGCCGGCGGTCGCCGAGTCGCTGGGCATGCTCGACGACGCCCTCGAGGGGGTGGAGTACCGGGAATCGCTCAAGCCGCTGCTCGAACGGCTCCCGCCGCGGGAGAAGAAGATCCTGATGCTGCGCTTCTTCGGCAACATGACCCAGTCACAGATCGCGACCGAGCTCGGCATCTCCCAGATGCACGTGTCCCGGCTGCTGGCCAGGACGCTGACCCAGCTCCGCGAGGGGCTCACCACGGACGAGTAGCGCCCGGCCGTCAACGGGTCAGCCCTTCAGCCCTTCAGCCCGTCAGCAGCCCGTCAGCAGCCCGTCAGCAGCCGTCAGCCCCGGGCGCCGCGCCCAGAGCGGCCCGCCGCCCCCGGGGGGCTGGCCGGAGGCTCCGACGGGCCTCGGCTCAGGGCGCGGACGCTCGGCGGGGCGAGCAGTGTGACAAACCCCGCGACCGCCAGGATCAGGCCCGGAATTCCCCACGCGTACCGGGGCGCCTGCACCAGGTAGATGCTCACGATGCCGACGAAGAGCTGGGTGAGCAGCGCCGGGGTGCGGCTCCAGGCCCGGGCCCCGGCCACCCCGGCCGCGACCCAGGCCAGCGCGGCCGCGGTCAGGACCCCGATGATCGTCAGCGCGATGCCGCTGTTGACGTGGTAGGAGCGCCCGGTGCCCGCGTCGACCCCGGACAGCACCGACGCCAGCAGCACGGCGGCCGCCTCGACGGCCTGTATCACCCCGGCGACAGCCAGGATGGCCGGACGCCGCGGCTGCTCCGGCTTCCGGGCCTCGCTAACCTGAGCGCGTGCGCGCGCTCTTGATCGTGAATCCACACGCCACCTCCACGACCCGGCTCCGGCGGGATGTCATCGTCCGGGCGCTCTCCTCCGCCGTCGACCTTGAGGTCGTGGAGACACGCTACCGGGGCCATGCCACCAGTCTGGCGGCCGCGGCCCGCGCCGATGGACTCGGGCTGGTCCTCACGCTCGGCGGCGACGGCACGGTCAACGAGGCGGTGAACGGAATCCTGTCAGACGGCGCGGCCTGTGGTTCCCCGAATGCCGGCGCCCGGGTGGCCGGCGCCGAGGGGCCGGTGGCCGGCGCCGAGGGGCCGGTGGCCGGCGCCGATCGCCTGCCGGTGCTCGCGGCCCTGCCGGGAGGCAACGCGAACGTCTTCACCCGCGCCGTGGGCATGCCCGCCGACCTCGTGGACGCGGTCGGCCAGGTGCTCGACTCCCTCGCCAAGGGGCGCTACCGCCGCATCGGGGTGGGCCTGGCGGGCGACCGGTACTTCACCTTCAACGCCGGGCTCGGCCTCGATGCCGAGGTGGTCCGGGCGGTCGACGGCTACCGGTCAAGCGGCGGGACGGCCTCGACCGCCCTCTACGTGCGGATGACCGTGCGGCAGTTCTACCTGGTGACCGACCGCCGCCATCCCGCCTTGACGCTGGAGCGGGACGGGCATCCTCCGGTCGGCCCGCTGTACGTCGGCATCGTGTCCAACACCTCGCCGTGGACCTTTCTCGGGCGGCGTCCCGTCTACACCAACCCGCAGGCGGGTTTCGACTCCGGCCTGGACCTGTTCGCGCTGCGCAGCCTGTCCAGCGCGAGCCTGTTCCGCACCCTGAGCCAGATGCTCTCGGCCGGGCGGCCGCCTCGCGGCCGCACCGTCCTGACCCTGCACGACCAGGGCGAACTGACCCTCAGATCCACCCGGCCGGTGGCCTTTCAGGTCGACGGCGAGTACATGGGCGAACATGAGCAGGTCAGGTTCCGGTCGGTGCCGGATGCGTTGCGGATCATTGGCTAGATGGGGTGCCGCAACCCCCGCCGCGCCCCATGCCGCCAATGTGACCGATCAGACACTGAAATCCGCCCGAACCTTTGCCAAAGCCTCTTGCGGTTCATCGCCGACCTTGAGAGGGTTATAACGCTCCTGGCGAGCGGCGCACTAGCCATGCGCCCCTGCTGGGCGGGTTATGCAGCGCCGTGACCCAACAGCCTCGCCTGGGAAACCAATCGGGGCGCAAGTCTCAGATTACGACTCTCAGGTTCGGGAACTTAACAGGTTCGGCGTATGGCATAGCTCGTGAAATCGTTCACAAGCGCGACGGAGAGGCAACGGGCCCCGGCCACGGTACCGACCTCACAGAGGAGTGGACCTCATGGACTGGCGTCACCACGCCGCCTGCCGTGACGAAGATCCGGAGCTGTTCTTCCCGATCGGAAACACGGGTCCCGCACTACTGCAGATCGACGAGGCCAAACAGGTGTGCCAGCGCTGCGCCGTCATGGAGCCGTGCCTGCAATGGGCCCTGGAGAGCGGGCAGGATTCGGGTGTCTGGGGCGGGCTCAGCGAGGATGAGCGGCGAGCGCTCAAGCGCAGGGCATCCCGGGTGCGGGCGCACGCCTGACCGCCCGGATGCGGCGGGTCAGGCCGGCGTCCCCGGTCCTGCCCCGCCGTCCGGCGTTCCGGTCGCCGTCTGCACCGGGATCTCGACCAGAACCCTGGTCCCGCCGCCCGGCTGAGGCGACACCTCCAACCGCCCGCCCAGTTCCGCGACCACCAGCGTCCGCACGATCTGCAGGCCCAGGCTGACCGTCGAGTTGACGTCGAAATCCTCCGGCAGCCCCACTCCGTTATCGGTCACCGTCACCGTGAGCTGGCCATTCAGCCGGTTGGCCGTGACCTCCAGCTTTCCGCCCAGGGCGGCGCCCGTCGGCCGGGTGAACCCGTGCTGGAGCGCGTTCTGCAGCAGCTCGGTCAGGACCAGGGCCAGCGGGGTGGCAACGGAGGCGGGCAACAGCCCGAATTCCCCGGACAGCCCGGGCTTGACCCTGGCCTCGGGCGCCGAGACCTCCGCGGCCATCATCGCCACCCGGCCCGCGATGTCGTCGAAGTCCACGACCTCGTCCGGGGCGTGCGACAGGGTCTCGTGGACGATCGCGATCGAGCCGACCCGTCGCACCGCCTCCTGCAGCGCGGCCCGCGCCTCGGCGGCCTTGAGCCTGCGCGCCTGCAACCGCAGCAGCGCGGCGACCGTCTGCAGGTTGTTCTTGACCCGGTGGTGGATCTCCCTGATCGTGGCGTCCTTGGTGATCAGCTCCCGCTCCCGGTGCCGCAGCTCGGTCACGTCCCGGAGCAGGATCAGCGCCCCCGAGCGCACCCCGCCGACCACCAGCGGGATCGCGCGCAGCTGGACCACCGAGCCGTTGCCCTCGACCTCGGTCTCCATGTGCGCCCGGCCGCTCGCGGTCAGCATCAGCGAGTCGTCGCGCGGCCCGCCGCTCGCGCACAGCCGCGCGGTCAGCGGCCCCAGCTCCGCCCCCACCAGGTCGGCGGTGAGGCCGAGCCTGCGGTAGGCCGACAGCCCGTTCGGGCTGGCATAGGTCACCCGCCCGGACCGGCCCAGCCGGAGCAGGCCGTCCCCGACCCGCGGCGACCGGACCAGGGTCGGCTGCTCGCCCGGGAGCGGGAAGATCCCCGCCGCCACCATCTGCGCCAGGTCGTCGGCGGCTCGCAGGTAGGCGAGGTCCATCCGGCTCGGCGTCCGCGCGGCGGACAGGTTCGTCGACCGTTCGATGACCGCGATCACCCGGTCCTCATGCGTCACCGGGATTGTCTCGTGGCGCACCGGCACGCCGGTCGTCCATTCGGGATCACCCTCTCGGCATATCCGCCGCTCCTCCATGGCCACGTCCAGGAACGGCCGGGCCCCGGCCGGGTGCACCGCGCCCACGATGTCGTCCGGAATGGCCGTGGGCGCCGTCACCGGCCGGATCTGGGCCAGCGCGAGCCAGCCGGATCCGTCGCTCAGCTGCGCCCACAGCACCAGGTCGGCGAAGGACAGGTCGGCGAGCAGCTGCCAGTCGGACAGCAGCATGTGCAGCCAGTCGACGTCAGCCTCGGTCAGGCCCGCCTGGCGGAGGGCGCGGTCGGTGGGCGTCGGCATGCCGCCATCATCGCATCCAGCGCAAATGCTTCCGCCGCCGAAGCGCGCCGGCGGCATCGCGGGAGCCCGCTACCAGCTGGTAACGTCCAGCGCATGGCCGAGGACCAGGACCTGCCGCAGAGCGGCGCCTACGCAGTGGCGGCCGCCCGGCGGCACGGCGCGCAGACCCTGTTCACCCTGTCCGGGCTGCACGTCTTCCCGGTCTACGACGGGGCGGTCAAGGCCGACCCGCCGATGCCGATCGTGGACGTCCGGCACGAGCAGACCGCCGTGTTCGCCGCGGAGGCGACGGCCCGGCTCGGCCGCACCCCCGGCTTCGCGGCGGTCACCGCCGGCCCGGGCGTGACTAACAGCGTGAGCGCGATCGCCACGGCCCATTTCAACGGCGCGCCCGTGGTGGTGATCGGCGGACGCGCGCCCGACTACCGGTGGGGCTCGGGCAGCCTGCAGGAGATGGATCACCCGCTGCTGCTCCAGGCGATCACCAAGCGGGCCTGGACCGAGCATGACAGCGCCGGGGTCGGCGCGGCGGCCGACGAGGCGTTCGCGCTGGCCGGGGCCCGGCATCGCGGCCCGGTGTTCCTCGACGTGAGCCTGGAGGCACTGTTCGGCCGGGCCGTGCCCCGGCCGCCGGAGCAGGAGAGCACGCCCGGAGGACAGGACCAGCCCGACCCGGAAGCGGTCGACGCGATCGCCGGCCTGCTGGCGCAGGCCAGCCGGCCGGTGCTGGTGCTCGGCTCGGACGTGTGGCTGGACCGCGCCGACGAGGCAGCCCGAAGTGCTGCTGAGGAACTGCGGCTTCCCGTGATCGCCAACGGCCAGGGGCGGGGGATCCTGCCCGCCGGCCACGAGCTGCTGGTCACCCGGGCCCGCCAGCTCGCCTTCGGCGAGGCCGACCTGGTCATCGTGGCCGGGACGCCGCTCGACTTCCGGCTGGGCTACGGCGAGTTCGGCGGGAAGAACGGGACGCCGCCGGCCAGGGTGGTGCACGTCGCGGACGCGCCCGGACAGCTCGCCGGGCACCGGGACCTGGACGGCGCCGCGGCCGGCGACCTGACCGCGTTCTTCACCCGGCTGGCCGGCCGGGCCGGGCCGGCCCGGCCCCGGCCCGGCGACTGGCTGCCCCGGCTGCAGGCCGCCCGGGATCAGGCCATGGCCGCCGACGCCCAGCTGCTGGCCAGCGACGCCGACCCGATCCATCCCATGCGGATCTACGGCGAGCTGGCCCGGTTCCTTGACGACGACGCCGTGGTGATCGGCGACGGCGGCGACTTCGTGTCCTACGCGGGCAAGTACGTCGAGCCCCGGCGCCCCGGGTGCTGGCTGGATCCGGGCCCGTACGGATGCCTGGGCACCGGCCTCGGCTACGCCATCGCCGCGCGGGTCGCCCGCCCGTCGGCGCAGGTCGTGCTGCTGCTCGGCGACGGCGCGGCCGGCTTCTCGCTGATGGACGTCGACACCCTGGTCCGGCACCGGCTGCCGGTCGTCATGATCTGCGGCAACAACGGCATCTGGGGCCTGGAGAAGTACCCCATGCAGGCGCTGTACGGCTACGACGTCGCTGCCGACCTGCAGCCGCAGTGCCGCTACGACCAGGTGGTCGCCGCGCTCGGCGGGGCGGGGGAGCTGGTGTCCTCGCCGGGCGACATCGCCCCGGCGCTGCGCCGTGCCTTCGACTCGGGCGTCCCCTACCTGGTCAACGTCGCCACCGATCCGAAGAACGCCTACCCGCGGTCCACGGCCGGGTTCTGAGCCGCCCGGGCGATGAAGCGCGCCCGGTCGAGCACCACCCGCTCCACGGTGCCCGCTCCGACCACCACGTCCTCGTCGGTGTCGGCGGCGCGGGCGATGAAGCTGAAGACCAGGCGCTGACCGTCCACCTCGGTCAGCTCGGCCTCCACGTCGATCTCGGCGCCCAGCGGGCTGGCCCGGCGATGCTCGAGGGCCGCCGACGTCCCGACCGAGGTGAAGCCGGCGCCGAGGCTCGGGCCGACCGCGGCCACGGTCGCCGCTTCCGCCAGCGCCAGCAGCCGCGGCGTGGCGAGCACCGGCACATCGCCGCTGCCCATCGCCGCGGCCGTGTCGGCCTCGGTGACCACGGCCCGGACGGAGGCCCGCAGCCCGACCGGCAGGACCGACCCGCCCGGCCCGCCCGACCTGCCCGACCCGCCCAGCCCGCCCGACTTGCCCGACCCGCCCGGCCCGCCCGGCGCGGCCGACCCACCTGGCCCGCCCCGGTCACTCGATGACGGCAATGAGGTCGCCCTCCTGGACCACGTCGCCCTCGGCCACGGCCAGCTTGGTGACCGTCCCGGAGCCCTCGGCCATGACCGGAATCTCCATCTTCATCGACTCCAGGATGACCAGCGTGTCGCCGTCCGCCACGGATTGACCCTCTGACGCCACGACCTGCCACACGTTCGCCACCATCTCCGCGCGGACCTCGGTCACGCATGTACCTCCTCGCCTCAGCGCCCTCGCGATCCGGGCCGTGCCGCCACCGCAACCATCAATGCCACCGACATCATTGTGCCGTCAAGCGCCGGTCAGGGCCGCAGCCGGCCGACCACGGAAGTGTCGTACCGCCCGCTGGCGAATTCGTCGCTGTCCAGCAGTTCCGCGTGAAATGGGAGGTTAGTCTTGGGCCCGCGAATCCGGAACCCGTCCACGGCGGCCCGGGCCCGCCGCAGCGCCTCGCCGCGGCTGGCGCCGTGCACGCACAGCTTGGCCAGCAGCGGGTCGTAGAACGGGGTCACCTCGTTCCCGGCCGCGTACCCGGCGTCGACCCTGATCCCGGGGCCGGACGGCTCCGCCCACTCGCTGATCAGGCCCGGGCTGGGCAGGAACCTGACCGGATCCTCGGCATAGACGCGCAACTCCACCGCGTGCCCGTCCGGCTGAACCGATTCCGGCCCGAAGCTCACCTCGCCGCCCGCCGCGATCAGCACCTGCTGTTCCACCAGGTCGATGCCGGTGACCATCTCGGTGACCGGGTGCTCCACCTGGATCCTGGTGTTCATCTCGAGGAAGACGAACTCCTGGCTCGCCGCGTCCACCAGGCACTCGACCGTCCCGGCGCTGCGGTACCCGACCGCCTGGCCGGCCCGCGCCGCCGCGGCCAGCATCCGGGCCCGGAGCCCGGGCGTGACCCCGGGTGACGGGGTCTCCTCGGCCACCTTCTGATGCCGCCGCTGCACCGAGCAGTCGCGCTCCCCGAGTGCGAGCACCCGGGAGTCGTTCAGCCCGAGGATCTGCACCTCGACGTGCCGGGCGCGCTCGATGTACCGCTCCAGCAGGATCGAGGCGCTGCCGAAGAACCGCTCGGCCCGGGAGCGGGCGGTCTCGAAGCCCGCGCGCAGCTGCGCCTCGTTCGCGGCCACGCTCATGCCGATCCCGCCGCCGCCCGCCGCCGCCTTGATCATCACCGGATAGCCGATCCGGCCGGCCTCCGCGACCGCGGCGTCGACGTCGGCGACCGGCTCCCTGGACCCCGCGGCGACCGGCACGCCCGCCCGTTCCATGAGGTTCCGGGCGTTGATCTTGTCGCCCATCAGGTCGATTGCCGACGGCGGAGGGCCGATCCAGGTCAGGCCCGCCTCGATCACCGCGGCGGCGAACCCGGCGTTCTCGGCCAGGAACCCGTAGCCGGGGTGGATGGCGTCGGCCCCGGCCTGCCGGGCCGCCCCGAGCACGGCGCCCGCATCGAGATAGCTGCGCGCGGGCGGGGCCGGGCCGATCGGCACCGCCTCATCGGCCTCGCGCACGTAGGGCAGGGCGGCGTCCGCCTCCGAGTACACCGCGATGGCCCGGATCTCCATCCGCCGCAGCGTGCGGATGATCCGCCGCGCGATCTCCCCCCGGTTCGCCACCAGTACCGATGAAATTCTCCGCTCGGGCACGCGGCGCAGCCTACTCCAGGCTTACTCCGGGCCTATTCGAGGCGGCTGGCCAGGCGCTTTCCGGCGACCTCGGTCAGCGCCTCGACGACGCCCGGGTCGTATTCGACGGCGGTGTCGAGGCGCAGCCGCTCCAGCGCGGCGGCGCTGCGGTCCCGGTCGGTGGATCCCCCGACCAGGTCGTCGAACGCGTTCACGGCCCGGATGATCCGGCTGCCGACCGGTGGCTCCGGATCGCCCCGGCTGGGCCAGCTCTGGCAGCGCACGAGCTCGGCCACCCGGTCCAGCACCCCGGCCTTGCTGATCACGTCCGCGCCCAGTTCGGCGATCCGCCGCTGGTCTTCCTTGGAGACCAGCACCGTGGCCCCGCCGGGAATCGGGTCGGGCAGGGCCAGCTGCCCGATGTCGTGCATCAGCGCGGCGTACTCGAGGTGCAGCAGGTCCGGCTCGGCCAGGCCGAGTTCCCGGCCGACAGCCACGGCGAGCCGGCTGACCCGCCGGGAATGCCCGCTCTCGACGTACCCGCCCACCTCGGTGACCCGCGCCAGAGCGCGCACGGTCTGCAGGTAGGTGGCCTGGATGCCGGAGTAACGCCGGAACGCGACCTGGGTGGCCAGCAGCGGCCCCAGGAACACCGCCAGCTCCGCCAGCCCCATGACCTCGGCGGCGAAAGTGATCATCATGGCCGAGACGCCGACGGCCGCGCCGAGCGGAAGCTGCGTCCGCATCTCGTCCCACAGCGCGACGGAGAACCGGGCCCCGAGGTCATCCGCGCGGATCAGCGCCCCGATCAGGGCCTCGGCCAGCCAGCCGACGATGACCAGCACGGTCATCACCGCGAAGGCGATCCACCAGTGGCCCGGGCCGCTGATGATGTCCGAGCCCGCGATCGGCCGGAACGCGAACGCCACGCAGGCCACCGCGACCAGCCGGGTCGCCATCCCGGTCAGCCCGGCCGGGCGGCCGGCCGCGATGTGCGGCAGCGCGCCGACCGTCATGCCGACCGCGGTGACCGTGATCACCTGCAGCGCGGAGACCCGCGGAATCGGCTGGCCGTGAGGCAGCGCGCCGACCCGCAGCAGCAACGCGTAGGCCAGCGCGGCGGCGGTCGCGATCGGGGCCGCCTCGCGCCCGCCGGGCTGCGCGAGCCTGAGCAGCTCGCCGATGGCGATGACCGAGCCGAACGCGACCGCGGTCTGCGGGCCGGTGAGCCGGGCGGCGGCCGTGTGGGCCACCGCGGCCACGACCATCATCCCGACCGCGGCCAGCAGCAGGAGCCGGCCGGAGTCCATGGCCTGCCACGAGGGCAGCCGGTCGTCGGCCTGGCGCATCGCCACCGGACCCTCCTGCCGTCAGTAGCTCTCGATGACCCGCAGCGGCGCCGTCGGGTCGTCATGGTCCTGTGCGGTCACCGTCTGCCGGTCATCCGGCGCCTGGGCGCGCTCGGGCAGCCGCCAGCCGTCCCGGTGCAGGGCGGCGATGAACGCCTCCACCAGCGCCGGGTCGAACTGGGTGCCCGCTCCCTTGCGCAGCTCGTCGATGGCCTCGCTCATCCGGCGGGCGGCCCGGTAGGACCGGGTCGACGTCATCGAGTCGAACGCGTCGGCGACGGCGATGATCCGGGCGAACTCGGGGATCTCGTCGCCCGCGAAGCCCATCGGGTAGCCGGTGCCGTCGATCTTCTCGTGGTGGTGCATGATCCCGGCCAGCGCCTCGTTGAGGAAGCCGATCTCCCGGACGATCTCCAGGCCGCGCATCGGGTGCAGCTGGATCGCGGCGAACTCCTCCTCGGTCAGCGGCCCGGTCTTCTGCAGCACTTTGGTCGGCACGCCCAGCTTGCCCACGTCGTGCAGCATCCCGGCGTATTTGATCGCCTCGGCCCGGTCCGCGCGCATGCCGATCTGCTGCGCGATCATCCCCGCCCCGCGCGACACCCGCTCGCTATGACCGCGGGTGTAGAAGTCCTTGGTCTCCACCGCCTGGCACAGCGCCGCCATGGTGGCCGCGTACGCGCGCTGCTGCTCGGCGAACTGCCCCATCGCCCACCGGGCCACGAACAGCGGCACCAGCACCAGCGCCGCGGCGAACGGCCCCATCACGGTCCACAGCGCCGCGATCACCAGGCCGAGCGCCGCGTACCCGAGGTCCGAGGCCAGCAGCAGCGGCACGCTCGACTCGAGCTGGATGCGGCGCGGCAGCGGGCCGTCCCGGCGGGTCAGCTGCAGCACCCCCCACATCAGGCCCAGGTTGACGAACACGTGCGCGGCGGCGGCCACGGCGAATGGCCAGACAATGGCCGGGAAGTCATCCGGTCTGGGCAGGCCGATCCGGCCGCCGAGCGCGACAAACGTCTCCCCCGCCGCGAATCCCGAAACGGCGAAGTTCCCCGCGTTGAACACCCGCTCGGCCAGCAGCAGCTTGCGCCGCAGGGACAGCACGGACACCGCGCCGACGAGGGCCGCGCCCACCGGCCCGAGCAGCACCACGGCGGCCAGGGTGGCCGAGGAACTCGGCGACCACGCCGACTGGCGTGCCGCGAGCGGCGTCGGGGCGGAATCGCAGATCAGGAACAGCAGCATGAGCACGCCGAGCGCCATCCACCAGCTCGCGCTCATCGGGCGGCCGGAGAGCCGGGGCGCGACGACCGAGGCGGCCGCTATCACGACCGCCGCGATGTAGATCCACGCTGCGCGCGAGACCCTGCCCATGACCGACCCTCAGCAACCTCGACCGACGTGCACCGGCAAATGGCCAGGCGCAATGGCGCCATCGGCCCGCCGGGCGCCGCCACTCAGAGTAACGCGGTCGAACGCCTCCGCGAAGGCCTCCGCCACAACATGCGCAATGCGTACACGCCGCCTTGCAATTCGTAATCAAAACCCGGCCGACGCTTGCCGATAATGACCAAAGAAAAATGAATAAGGCTGATGAACGCCCCGGAACCCGGTTGAACCGGTCAGCAGAAGGTCCGCCGGGCGCGAGCCGCGGCCGCCGGCGCGCTGCGCCGCGACGCTAGTCGACTCGGTACTCGGTGATCTCGAGCTCGGCTCGCACCGCCCGGATCCGGGTCAGGACCTTCACCCGCAGCTCACTGGGCGCCGGCTCGGCGCCGCAGCACTTGTGCACCAGCCGCTTCACGGCCTCTTCCAGGCCGTACTCGCGCAGACAGGGACCGCACTCGTCCAGGTGCTGACGGATCTGCGAATAGCCGTGATCCTCGATCTCTCCGTCGAGATAGGTGTACAGCCGCTCGAGTACCTCGCTACACGGCACGTCATGCGGCTTCCCGCAACTCATCCCGCGTCCCTCCCGGACTCTTCGCCCGATGGTGACGCCTCGGCACGGGCGGTCTGCGCCGCCCTGACCAGGCCCTCTTTGGCCGCGTAGTCCTGGAGCATCTCCCGGAGCTGCCTGCGCCCGCGGTGCAGGCGCGACATCACGGTCCCGATCGGGGTCCCCATGATGTCGGCGATCTCCTTGTAGGCGAAGCCCTCGACATCGGCCAGGTAGACGGCGATGCGGAACTCTTCGGGGAGAGCTTGCAACGCTTCCTTGACGTCGGAATCGGGGAGCCGCTCGAGCGCCTCGGCCTCGGCCGACTTCAGCCCGGCCGAGCTGTGCGATGCGGCCCTGGCGAGCTGCCAGTCCTCGATTTCCTCGTTGCCCGCCCGCTGCGGTTCCCGCTGACGCTTGCGGTACGTATTGATGAACGTATTGGTGAGAATCCGGAACAACCAGGCCTTGAGGTTCGTGCCCTCCTGGAACTGGTGAAAGGACGCGTACGCCTTGGCGAACGTCTCCTGCACCAGGTCCTCGGCATCGGCCGGGTTACGGGTCATCCGCATTCCCGCTGCGTACAGCTGATCCAGGTACGGCAAGACATCATGCTCAAAGCGCTCGCTGCGCTCTTCGAGTGTCTCTGGGACCGGACTCACCCCCTCCACGATCGCTGGCTGCGGCCGGCCTGCGGGCCACTGGCCGCCGGACCAACTCTCACGGCGGGAGGATACAACGCCAGGCCCGCGGAACTCGCGTCCGATTACCGTCGAAGCGCTTTTCAGCGCCGGCAGGCAATCACGCGGCGGGCTGCTTGCTATCGGCACAGGCGTTGCAACACGCTGCGCAGTGGCTTCATTCCACCCCCCGCCGCGCGCGGTGGCCTCAGCGCCGCAATCGATCCCATTTGCCCTGGCACTTCACGCAGCGCGCCGCCTCAGGCCGGGCCTCGAGCCGCCCCTCCGGGACGGGCGCGCCGCAGTCCACGCAGGTGCCGTAGGTGCCGAGCTCGATGCGGCGCAGGGCGTCGAGCACCTCCGTCCGCTGCATCCTGGCCAGGGCCAGGATCGCCTCACTCCGCTCCGACTCCGAGAGATTGGCCCCGGCATCGGCCGGATCCTGCGGATAGTCCAGGACACGCTCGTCTTCTTCCTGCTCGCCCTTGAGCACCGAGATGGACCTTTCGATCTCAGAGCGAATCTCCTCCAGGCGCTTGCGAGCGATGGCGGCATCCATCGATACCAACCCTCCTATCCGCCTAGGGCCCGGCAGCGCCGAATCGGTGTTCCTTGCTGCCTGGCCGGTTGAGCACTGGCCCTACAGCAGCTTGTCGGCAACGCTGCCGGAGGTTCCTTGGGATGCCGCGCTCCTGGATCTGCCGGAGCGCGCGCCGGGTGCGCCGCAGCCCCCGCCCGGTCCGGGCGGGGCGAGCTCGACGCGGGTGAGGAGCTCGGGGCCGTTGTTGCGCACCGAGTTGACCGTCGTGGCGACCGGGTACGAGATCAGCCCGCTCGCGGCCGCGGGGGCCAGCAGCGCCGCCAGGTCGGCCGGGTCGTCGGCGGCCGGGTCGAGCCAGTCCGCCCAGCGGTCCGGCTCAATGACCATCGGCATCCGGTCGTGGATCTTGCCCAGCTCGTCGGGGGCGCTGGTGGTGATGATCGTGGTCGTCCACAGCCACGCCCGCTCGTGGTCGTCCGGCAGCGCGGCATCCCGCCAGAGCTCGTAGAGGCCCGCGAACGCCAGCGGGCCGCCATCGCCGCGGCAGATGAAGTAGGGCTGTTTGGGGCCCTTGCCCGCGGGCGTGTCGGCCTCCGTGCCGTCGGGCCGCTGCCACTCGTAATAGCCGTCGGCGGGCAGCAGGCAGCGGCGGCGCTTGAACGCGTGCCGGTAGGCCGGCTTGGAGCTCACCGTCTCGGCCCGGGCGTTGATCATGCGGCTGCCGATCTTGGGATCCTTGGCCCAGAACGGCACCAGGCCCCAGCGGACGACCCGTAGCTCCCGCGCAACCCCTGACGGCCCATCGGCGGCGGACCGCCTGTCCGGGGCGTCCTGGGCGGACTCTGCGGCCGACTCTGACGGCCGCTGGTCGCGGGTCATCACGGCGTAGACCCGCTTGGTCGGCGCGACGTTGTAGTCGGGCTCCAGCGGCTCGGAGACACGGTCGCGCTCGACGCGGAACTCCTCCAGGAGTTCTATGCGCTTACGCGCGGACGCATACCGGCCACACATGTCCTCACCTTGATCGCTTCGGGGGTCGCCCGGGGACGCCTCTCCCCAGTTTGCTCTCCCGCGGCTGCGGGGAGCACAGATTGTGCCAGTTCATAGCCAACATCCGGGTTTGCCAAACCTCGGCCGGGCAAATCCGGCGCTGATTTCGTGTTCCAAGATCCCTTCCCAGCCTGGCGCGGACCATGCACGCCGATCCGGCTGGGCCCGGCGACGGCACTCCGCCGGGCGCGCGTCGGCCAGTACGCTCGCAGCATGCAAGCAGCACCGCCGCCCGGCCCGCCCGCGCCCGACTGGGTGGCCCCGGCCGCGAGCGGGCCGGTCCGCGCCCGGCTGCGGCCGCCCGGCTCTAAGTCGGTGACCAACCGCGCCCTGGTCCTGGCCGCGCTGGGCCGCGGCTCGACGACGATCACCGGCCCGCTGCGGGCCAGGGACACCGAGCTGATGGCCGCCGCCCTGCGGGCGCTCGGAGCGTCCGTCGACGAGGTTCCCGGCGACGAGGCCGCCGGCGAGGGCGGACCCGGCGGCCAGGGCGGGGCCTGGATGGTGACGCCCGGCCAGCCCGCCGCCCGCGCTGCGGTCGACGTCGGCAACGCCGGCACCGTGCTGCGCTTCGTCCCGCCCGCGGCCGCCCTGACCCGCGCCGAGGTGGAGTTCCGCGGCGACGAACGCGCCTCGAACCGCCCGGTCGCCCCGTTGCTGGCCGCGCTGCGCGAGCTGGGCGCGGTGATCGATGACGGCGGCCGGGGCGCGGTCCCGTTCATCGTCCGGGGCCGGGGCGCGATGGGCGGCGGCGCGGTCTCCCTGGACGCGTCCGGCTCGTCCCAGCTCGTCTCCGGCCTGCTGCTGGCCGCCCCGCGCTACGACAAGGGCGTGGAGGTGAGCCATCGCGGCCCCCGGGTGCCCTCGGCCCCGCACATCGCGATGACCGTGCAGATGCTGCGCGACGCGGGGGCGCACGTCGAGGCGTGGAGCACCGGAACCGAGTCGGCCGTTCCCGACCGCTGGCGGGTGCATCCGGGCGAGTTGTGGCCGCGCGCCCTGCTGGTGGAACCCGACCTGTCCAACGCGGCCCCGTTTCTGGCTGCGGCCCTGGTGACCGGCGGCTCGGTCACGATCACGGACTGGCCCGCGCGAACCCTGCAGCCGGCCGGGCAGATCCTGGACGTGCTGACTCAGATGGGCGCCGACTGCTCGCACTCCACCGCCGGGATGCGGGTCAGCGGATCGGGCGCGGTCCGCGGCATCACCGCCCGCCTGGGCGACGTCAGCGAGATCGTTCCGGTGCTCGCCGCGCTGGCCGCGGTGGCCGATTCGCCATCGGTGTTCACCGGCATCGGGCACATGCGCACCCACGAAACCGACCGGCTGGCCGCGCTGGCCGCCGAGCTCGGGGCGCTCGGCGGCGACGTCGCCGAGCGCGAGGACGGCCTGGTCATCCGGCCCCGGCCGCTGCGCGCGAGCGGGGGCGCGTTCGCCACCTACAACGATCACCGGCTGGTCATGGCCGCCGCGGTGCTTGGCCTGGCGCTGCCCGGTGGCCTGCGGGTCGGCAACGCCGCAACCGTCGGCAAGACATTCCCCGGGTTCACCCGCATGTGGGCCGGCATGCTGGAGCGCTCCCCCTGAGCCGGGGCATCAGTCGCCTCGACGAGGACGACGTCCGGGTGCGGCCGGGGCGGGGCTCCCGGCCCCGCACCCGGCGCAGGCCGGCCCACGAGGACGCGGCCGAGGCGTTCGTGACGGCCGTCGACCGGGGCCGGTACACGTGCGTGGTAGAGGGCCGGGAGGCGGCCGGCCAGGAGATCACGGCCATGACAGCCCGTGAGCTTGGCCGCAAGCGCGTCGTCGTCGGGGACACGGTCAGCCTCGTCGGGGACTCCTCCGGCGATCAGGGAACGCTGGCCAGGATCGTCCGGGTCGCGCCCCGCCGGTCGGTGCTGCGCCGCTCGGCCGACGACACCGACCCGGTCGAGCGCGTGATCGTGGCCAACGCCGAGCAGCTCGCGATCGTGACCGCGCTGGCCGACCCGCCGCCGCGGCCGCGGCTGATCGACCGCTTCCTGGTCGCCGCCTACGACGCCGGGCTTGACCCGCTGCTCGTGCTGACCAAGGCCGATCTGGCCAGTCCCGACGAGATCCTCGCGGCGTACAATCCGCTCGGCGTGCGCTATCTGGTCACCGGCCGGCCGCTGGCCGAAGCCAGCCTGGACGAGCTCCGGGCCCTGCTGGCCGGACGGATCAGCGTTCTCGTCGGCCATTCCGGCGTCGGCAAGTCCACCTTGGTCAACGCGCTGATCCCGGACGCCGGGCGGGCGGTCGGCACGGTCAGCGCGGTGACCGGGCGCGGCCGGCACACCTCCTCGTCGGTGGTCGCGCTGCGCCTGCCCGGCGGCGGCTGGATCATCGACACGCCGGGCCTGCGCAGCTTCGGCCTGGGCCACATCTCGGCGGACCGGGTGGTGCAGGCGTTCCCCGACCTGGCCGAGGGGGTCGCCGCCTGCCCGCCCGGCTGCACTCACATGGAGGCGGACTGCGCCCTGGACGCCTGGGTCAGCGAGCACGACCAGGGCGGGGCCCTGGCCGCGCGGCTGGACTCGCTGCGGCGCCTGCTGCGCAGCCGCGAGGGGCGCGACGACGCCTGACCGGCTACCAGGCGTACGCCTCGGGCGCGGCGCCGCCCGGACCGGGGAAGATCTCGTCCAGCCGGCCCAGCGCCGCCTCGTCCAGCTTGATCGTCGTCGCGCGGAGCGCCCCGTCGAGTTGCCCGAGGCTGCTCGGCCCGACGATGGGCGCCGTCACCGCGGGCTGCTGCAGCAGCCAGGCCAGGCCGACATGGGCGGGATCCTCGCCCAGCTCGGCGCAGAACGCCTCGTACGCCTCCACCTGGGCACGCATGGGGGCCAGTGTCTCGGCGGCCCGGCCGCCGCCGCTGCGACCGGAGCCGGTCTGCTTGCGCAGGATCCCGGCCAGCATCCCGCCGTGCAGCGGGCTCCACGGCAGCACGCCCAGGCCATACCCCTGGCAGGCGGGCAGCACCTCGAGCTCGACGGCGCGCACCGCGAGGTTGTACAGGGACTGCTCGCTGACCAGGCCCAGCGCCCCGTGCCGGGTGGCCGCCTCCTGGGCCTGGGCGATGTGCCAGCCGGCGAAGTTGGACGACCCCACGTAGATGACCTTCCCCTGGGCGCGCAGCACCCCCATCGCCTCCCAGATCTCCTCCCACGGCGTGGCCCGGTCCACGTGGTGCATCTGGTACAGGTCGATGTGATCGGTGCCGAGCCGCCGCAGCGAGTCCTCGCAGGACCTGCGGATGTTCACGGCCGACAGATGGGTGTCGTTCGGCCACTCCCCCTTGCCGCCGTAGAGCTTGGTGGCCAGCACGACCCGGTCGCGCCGGCCCTGGCCGCCGGCCAGCCACTTCCCGATGATCTGCTCGGTGACGCCCTCGGCCCGGGGGTAGCCGTAGGTGTTGGACGTGTCGAAGAAATTGATCCCCTTCTCCAGAGCGTGATCCATGATCTGGAGCGAGTCGTCGGCGTCGGTGAACGAGCCGAAGTTCATCGTGCCCAGGCAGATCCGGCTGACCGAGACGCCGCTGCGTCCAAGGTGGGTGTAGTCCATGCCGGACACGGTACGGCCTGCGACCGTGGCCCCGGCAGCCCGTCAGCCTCCGCCAGGCACCGCTCAGGTCTTGTAGACGATCACGCCGCCCGCGGCGTGGCCGTGCAGCCCGAGCCGGGTGAAGATCGCCGGCCAGGACCCGGCCTCGTGCTGCTCCACGAGGATCGCACCCACCTTGGCGGTCGCGAGGTAGGAGCGGAACCGCTGGACTTTCTGCGTCGTCAGGCCGTGGATGGCCAGCCTGGCCACCGGGCCGGGCACGCCGTCGTAGCCGGTGATCGCCTTGTTGATGAACCCGCCCGCCACCTTGGGGTAGAAGTCCATCTGCGCCTGCCACAGCAACCCGACGTTGCCGCGCTCGGAAAGCACCACCACGGTCTCGCCCGGGGTCAGGTACCGGTGGTACTCGCCGGTCGTGATGAACGCGGGGAAACCGGACTGGTCCTGCAGCGCCAGCGCGGGAGTGTTCGCGGCGATGGCGGCGACGGCGAGCAGGCCAAGCAGCCAGCGCAGCCACCATCGCTTTGACGGCCCCGCCAGCCACAGCGCCGTTATCACCGCGAGCGCGAGAAACACGAAGACCATCAGCCGGACGGGGTAGGCGCTGCGCGCGATCGGCAGGCTCCACACCCGGCCCCAGGGCAGCCTGGCCACCGCGGACCATCTGTCGATGTGCAGCGTCGGCCCGAGCGCCAGGAGGATCAGCAGGGCGACGATCACGATCAGGAACCTGGTCATCCTGCGCCGCCAGGCGACGACGCACAGCGCCACCGCGATGGCGAGCAGCGGGATGCCCACGTAGGCGTCCATATTCGGCCCGGCGAGCGGTACCGAGGCGCGAGCCAGCCAGCCCAGCCCGAATGTCTGACTCGACCAGGGGACCACCAGGGACGCCAGCTTGAGCGAGGCGGTGTCCGGCCGGCTCGAGAACCCGGCCGGCTGATGGCTCAGCGCGTACTTGAGATAGGGGGCGGCGAGCACCACGGCGATCGCGTAGGCGATGCCCGCACGCAGGCTGAGCCCGGCGATCAGCTTTCGGTCGGGCCGGTCGGCCAGCAGGTAGCCGGCCGCCAGCCCCAGGGCCAGCACCGCCGTCATGTCGGCGAAGGTCTCGATGAACAGGTAGAACTGAACCGCCATCACGAGCGCCAGCAGGACCACGAAGGTGCGCGAGCCGATCGCCCGGTCCCGCCACGCCAGCATGAGGTACGCCATCAGCGGCAGCAGCATCGCGAAGGCCAGGTTCAGCTGCCCGGAGAAGATGTGGTTCATCTCGTAGGCCGAGAAGCCGTACACGGCCCCGCCGGCCAGCGAGGCCCAGAACCGCCCGGTGAGACGCCTGCAGAGTACGAACGCGGCCCAGCCCGACAGCGGGATGGCGACGACGACCAGCAGGTTGAACGTGACCACTGGCCCGGCCAGCTCGGTGATAGGAAAGCCGATCAGGCCCAGCGGCGGGATCGAGGTCACCCACGCCAGGCCGTAGCCCGCCGGCGCGCCGATCAGCGTGGTGTGCAGCGGGTTGAGGCCGTGCGCGACCGCGTACGGCCACCAGCGCAGGCTCCAGACGTAGAAGTTGGGATCGGTGCTCAGCTGGTCGAGTTGCGGCCGCCCCGGGTGCGCCAGCAGCGGGGTCGTCTCGGCCAGGATCCAGATGGCCAGGTATATGACCAGCGCGGCGAGCCCCTGGACGGCCGGGGAAGCGCTCTGCACCCGGGCGACCAGCGTCCGGGTGCGGGCCGCGCGATCCTGCAGTGCGGCCAGCGGTCCCGAGGTCGGCAGGTCCGGGGGCGCCGTCATGGCAGTGTCCGGGGAGAGTTCACGATCGCTGCTTCCGGTGCGGTCGCGCGCACGGCCGAGCGCAGCGCCTCGAAGGAAATGGTCAGCCGCCGCTGCAGCACGCCCACCAGGGCCGGGATCATCCACAGCGCGAGCACCGGCAGCACCCAGCCGAGGCGGGCGCCCAGCCGTCCGGCCGGCACGCTGAGCAGGATGACCAGCGCGAACAGGTACACCTCGATGAATGAACGCAGGTCGGCGTCCAGGCTGGCCCAGGTGGAGGGCGTCACCACGCAGATCTCGATGACGTACAGGTAGAGAGCGAGTTTCTCCCAGGATGCCGCGCGGCTGGCGCGCAACACCGC
>Ga0335072_10002289_pt1 | contig 29849 bp, 25 predicted proteins | sample Lox_Sample_21_FD_206725 | JGI IMG/M metagenome (GOLD analysis project Ga0335072, IMG submission 206725) | Soil microbial communities from Loxahatchee National Wildlife Refuge, Florida, United States - Lox_Sample_2.1 | ecosystem: Environmental > Terrestrial > Soil > Wetlands | place: USA... | reverse complement strand
TTGAACCTAGCCCAGACCCCTGACTACCGCGAAACCTACGCCAACAGCGTCCAGGTGCGGGTGAGCGTGTGGGATTTCCAACTCGTCTTCGGACTGGCGTCGAGCGAAGGTCCGGACCAGGTGACGATCCGCAACCACCAGGCCATCTTTCTGAGCCCGCAACAGGCGAAGGCGCTGTGGAACATCCTGGGTCAGAATCTGGCGCAGTACGAACAGGCCTTTGGCACGCTGAACCTCGAGCCCAAGAACCAGAGCTTTCCGTCGGGACCTGTGAACTGAGAGTCAGCTTCCAGCCATTCGTTACCAGTCCACAGCTTCGGGTTGGATCTGAGGGCGTTGGGGGAGAGACCCGGGCAGATGATATGTGAATCGGCGCTTCGCCAATCCGGTTCCTCACGTCTTTCACGGCGCCAGATAGCAGCCAGGGGCTAGAAGCCAGAGGCTGCCTGGATAAGGAGCGATCCGTTGCAGCTCAAACGACTGCTACGCCCGCGCTTGGATGCGCCGCTGCCGCTCTGGATGATCTTTCCGGTGATCTTCGCGGCGCTGTATGCGAGCCATTTCACCCTTTTGCGGCTGCCTTACTACTGGGACGAGGCGGGCTATTACATTCCGGCGGCCTGGGACTTTTTCCGCACCGGATCGCTGATTCCGTCGACGACGCTGAACAACGCGCACCCGCCACTGCCGAGTATCTATCTGGCTCTGTGGTGGAAGGCTTCAGGGTTTGCGCCGGCCGTGACACGCGAGGCTGTGCTGATGGTGGCCACGCTGGGGCTGCTCGGGGTCTGGCGGCTCGCCATGCGCGTTGTGGGCGCGCCGGTGGTGGCGTTCTGGACGGTGCTGCTCACGGGCCTCTATCCGATCTGGTTTGCGCAGAGCACACTGGCCCAGGCCGATATCTTCGCCGCGGCCTGTTCGATCTGGGGGCTGGTCTTCGCGCTGCCGGCGCGCAATCGCCGGCCGTGGGCCGCGGCGCTCTGTTTTTCGGCGGCCGCGCTGTGCAAGGAGACCTCGATTGCGATTCCGTTGACTCTGGCTGCGGTGGACATGACCGAGGGCTTTCGCCTCTTGCAGGCGCATTGGCGACTCTCCACTCCGCGGACGAAAACCGTCCCGCAAGGGGGCAGGCTGTGGCGCGAGGCGGTGTGGCTGGCGAGCTGCGTTTTGCCGCTCGCGGCATGGTATTCCTGGCACTACGCCAAGACCGGGTATCTCTTCGGCAATCCCGATTACGTGCGCTACAACGCCGAGGCCACGCTGGCGCCGGTAAGGATTGCGGCGGCGTTCGGTCACCGCATCTTTCATCTGACGGCGCATATGAACCTGTTTGTACCGGTGGGGATGGCGCTGGCGGCGCTGCTGCTCGATCCCCGCCCCGATGCGGAGGGCCACGAGCGGGCGCAGATCGCTTCGGGAGTGCGGATGAGGATCTTTGTGCTCCTGCTGGCCGAGGCGCTGCTCTTTAGCGTGCTGGGTGGCGCGCTGCTGACGCGCTACCTGCTGCCCTTGTACCCGCTGGTACTGCTTTTGGCGGTTACAACGCTGTACCGGCGGGTCCCGTACTGGCAGGCGCTGGCTGTGCTTTCAGCGGCGGCATTTACGGCGGGGCTTTTTGTCAACCCGCCTTACGGCTTTGCGCCGGAGGATAATCTTGCCTACGCGGCGATGATTCGCTTGGACCAGACCGGGATTGCGCAACTCGCGAAGCGCTATCCGGGAGCGACGGTGCTGACCGCTTGGCCGGTGAGCGATGAGCTGAGTCACCCGGAGCTGGGCTATGTAAAGCAGGCCTGGGACGTATGCCCGATCGACGATTTTACGGAGGCGCAGATCGACCGCGCCGCCGAGGAGCCGCAGAAGTATTCAGCCGCACTGGTCTTTTCGACCAAATACGATCCGCCACCGCTGGTCGACTTCTGGCCGTTCAGCGAGTCGCTGGACGAGCGGTACTTTGGACTGCACCACGATCTGCCGCCCGGGCTGATCGCGCGGCAACTGCGTGGAACACTGGTTTGGCGCATGGATGCGCGGGGGTTCTGGATAGCTCTAATCGGGTTCAATCGGCCGGAGGAGGCGCGGGCGAGCGAGGTTTTCTCTGGTGCGAAAGCAGCGGGACGTTAAGCCATTGGCCCTTTGGCGGCGCCGGGCTGGGCGCGGCCGAGCGACTTATAATCAGCGTGTCGTGTTCATTTTTTTGGGATGGCGAAATGGCCGCATGGCGCGAGTCGCCGCCGCGGCGGCTCTGTGCTTGGCGCTGATGATGACAGCGGGGCTTTCCGCGCAGGGAAGCACGCAGGATCAGGCGGCGGACCCGTCTGCGCAGGCCGAAACGGGACATTCGAGCGCGGGGCGGGGGCGGATTCTACTTGTGCTGCCATTCGACAACGACACCGGTCAACTGAGCCTGGACTGGATGCGCGAGGCGGCCGCGGAGCTCCTCAACAGCCGCTTCACATCGGCGGGCTTTGCGCCCCTGAGCCGGGAGGACCGGGTTTTTGCGCTGGACCACCTGGGGCTGCCGCAGGGATTTCAGCCCTCGCGGGCCAGCTCGATCAAGCTGGCGGAGACGCTGGATGCCGATGAGATCGTGGTCGGGAGTTACTCCCTGGATGGGGGAGATCTCACAGCCAAGGCCCAGCTTGTGGATGTACCCCACCTGCACATGACCGAGCCCGTGACCACGAGCGGGAAGATGACGGACATGATCGCTATCTTCGACTCGCTGGCGTGGAAGCTCACCCGCCAACTCGACCCGGGGTTCAGCGTGGCGGAGTCGACATTCATCGCCGCCGGTTCCAACCTGCGCCTGGACGCTTTTGAGCAGTACATTCGCGGGATCACCGATTCCGATCAGTCGGAGCGGTTGACGCACCTTGAGAACGCGGTGAAGCTGAGCCCGGAGTTCAGCCCGGCCTGGATGGCGCTGGGACGCGAGGAGTATGCCACGCAGCAATACGACAATGCGGCCGAGGCCTTCGCAAAGGTGGACCGCAACGGCCCCGACGGACTGGAAGCGGGGTTCTATCGCGGGCTTTCGCTGCTTTTTTCCGGCGACTATGCCCAGGCGGAGCAGTCGTTCGGGGAAGTGGCGCGGATTCTGCCTCTGGCGGAGGTTTTGAATAATGAAGGGGTTGCGGCGAGCAGGGAAGGACACGACGGCACCTCGCTGTTTGTACGGGCTGCCGCAGAGGATCCGAACACGGCCGACTACCACTTCAACCTGGCGGTGAGCCTGAAGCGGCACGGCAATACAGCGGGAGCGGTGAGCGAGATGGAAGAATGCCTGAAACTGCACCCGGGCGACGATGAGGCGGAGAGCCTGCTGGAGGACTGGAAGCCCCAGCCCGCGGGGCAGACGCCTGCGGCCGCGACGGCTTCGTCGGGCGCACCCGTCGCGGCGTCCAATCCCGACCCGCTTGAGCGGATCGTGAGGACGTTTGACGCGGCAGCATTTCGCCAGGCGGCCGCGATGATGGATGAGATGGACACGGCGCGCCTGGCCGCCCTGCCGGCGCCGGAGCGGGCGCAGAAGCTTTGCGTGGAGGCTCGGGAATATTTGAATCGCGGCCTGCTTCTCGAGGCGGAACGGCTGTATCAATCCGCAGTTGCGGCCGATGGTGGCTCGGCCGAAGCCCATGCGGGCCTGGCCGAGGTACGGCAACGATCCGGCGACACCGATGCCGCCCGCAAGGAGGCTGACGCGGCCCTCCAGTTGAGTCCTTCGGCCCAGGCTTACCTGGTTCTCGCCCGGCTCGATCTGGCTGCCGGCCATCTGACGGAGGCCAGCGACGAGACCGGCCAGGCGCTCAGGCTGGAGCCTTCGAATCGGGCAGCGAAGGAACTGGAGGGCCAGATCGAGGCGAAACAAGGCCCCAAAAAGGAGTAGCGTAGAACTGGTACTGAAGGAGCACGCTATGCTTCAGCGCTCATGTTGGTTTGCCGTTCGCCTTGGGTTGGCTTCCGCGGCGCTGTTTGCGCTCTTCGCCCTTGCGGCTCCCGCGCTTGCCCAGCAGCCTGTTGTGGATAAGTTCATCCTCGACGATACGATTCAGCCGGTCAGTGCTTCCGAACTGCACCGGGCCATCGCAGAGGCCAACTCGAGCGGCGCCCGCGCTCTCCTGATCCAGATGGACACTCCCGGCGGCCTTGAGACGTCGATGCGGGCGATGATCTCAGACATTCTGGGCTCGCGCGTGCCCGTGGTCGTGTTCGTTTCGCCTTCAGGAGCCCGGGCCGGATCGGCTGGATTCTTTATCCTCGAGTCGGCCGACGTGGCGGCCATGGCGCCCGGTACGGAGGCTGGGGCGGCTCACGTAGTCTTCGAGATGGGCAAAGCGGATTCGATCGAGATGGAAAAAGTGGAGAACGACGCGGAGGCGTTTCTGCGCTCCTACGTGACGCGGCGCGGGCGCGACGCGGCCGCAGCAGACGCCGCCGTGAAGTCGTCCGCATCGTATACCGCCGAGGAGGCGCTCAAGAACCACCTCGTCGACCTGATCGCGAACAACGATCAGCAACTGCTCTCAGTGTTGAACGGCCGCCAGATCACGCGGTTCGACGGCTCAAAGATGACGCTCAATCTTGCCGGCGCGCGCATCGAGGTGCTCCGCACTTCGCTCCGTGACGAGCTGCTGGGCTGGCTGGTGAATCCCAACATCGCGTTGCTCTTTCTGGTGGGCGGGGCTCTGCTCATCTATCTCGAATTCAACGCCCCGGGCACGATTGTTCCCGGGGCGCTGGGTACGCTCATGGTGCTCCTGGGCATCTTCGGGTTGAACCTGCTGCCCATCCGTTTTACAGCAGTGCTGCTTTTGCTGGCAGGGATGGCCTTTTTCATTCTCGAAGCCAAGTTTGGCGGCCACGGGGCGCTGGCAATCGCCGGGATTCTCTGCCTGACCTTTGGAGCGCTCACGCTGGTGGCCGCGCCGATTCCCCAACTGGGAGTGAACCCGCTGGTGGCCGTGGCGCTCAGCCTCGGCTTTGGCGGAATTACGGTGTTTCTCCTCCGGCTGGTAGTGCGAGCGCGGCGAAGAAAGGCGCTGATCGGAGCAGACGCCATGGTGGGTTGCCGCGCCACAGCCATGGAGCCGCTCGCGCCGGAGGGCCACATTCTGGTCGAGGGAGAGATTTGGCGAGCAGTGTCGCCGCAGCCCGTTCCGGCTGGCGCCTCACTGCGCGTGGTCGGATTCGAGCAGATGTTGCTCCACGTTGAGCCGGCGCTGCCGCCCCTGCCGCCGGAAACTCACCACTAATGAGATTCGTCTTGGACGAGATTCGCCTTGATCAAGGTGGAGTACAATCCCTGCTGAGTGAGGAAGTCCAATGTCCGTTAGCGATCTACCCATTCCCGTCCTGATTCTCATTGCCATCGTGGTTCTCTACCTGCTGAACTCCATCAAAATTCTTCGGGAGTATGAGCGCGCCGTGATCTTCCGGCTGGGCCGGGCACTGCCGGCGCCGAAGGGGCCAGGCCTGATCCTCGTATTCCGGCCTATCGATCAGATGGTGCGCATCTCGCTGCGCCAGGAGGTGCTGGAGGTGCCGCCGCAGGACGTGATCACGCGCGACAACGTGACGATCAAGGTCAACGCCGTGGTGACGCTGTATGTGGTCAATCCCAATGACGCCGCGATCAAAGTGGCGAACTACGTCTATCAGACCTCGCAGTTTGCACAGACAACGCTGCGCTCGGTTCTCGGCGAGGTCGAACTCGACGAACTGCTCAGCCATCGCGACAAGCTCAATCTGCGCATCCAAACGATTATTGACCAGCGGACGGAGCCGTTCGGTGTAAAGGTGGTCTCAGTCGAGGTGAAGCAGGTGGACTTGCCGGAACAGATGCTGCGGGCCATGGCCAAGCAGGCCGAGGCCGAGCGCGAGAAGCGGTCGAAGATCATCCACGCGGAGGGCGAGTACAGCGCGGCGCAGAAGCTGGTGGATGCGGCAGCCTTGATGGCTACGCAGCCCATGACCCTGCAACTGCGCTACTTGCAGACGCTGGCCGATATCGGCGTGGAAAAGAATACGACGATCGTGTTTCCGCTGCCGCTGGAAATGCTGACGATACTGAACAAGTTGGGGGCTCCGCAGATTGCTTCACCCGAGAAGCAGTAGTGTGCGTATGGACGCATCGAACTCGCGGCCCGGACGAGAGGTGCGCAGAAGAGCGCGAGCCGGTATGCTGATATTGGCACGCATTGTAGGCGGTTTATGAGGGGAATGTTCGAGGACGAGGCGCTGGAGCCGGCAGAGACCCTGCGCGACACCGAACTCACACTTGGATCGGGCACGCTGCTGGCGGTTTTCTTCGGCCTTGTGCTGGTATGCGGGCTGTGCTTCGGGCTCGGCTACGCGCTGGGCGCACGGGGCTCCAAAGGACCGGTCTTCCAGAGCCAGTCTCCAGCGGCGGGACCCGCGCCGCAGATGTCGGCGAATTCCTTCCAGGGCAAGCCTTCGGCCGCTGCGCAGCCGCCCGCGGCGCCGCCTCAGCAGACGGCGACGACCACGTCGCAACCTCTCGGATCGCAGGCGGCAGTACCAGGATCGACCGCGCCCACTCCGGTTCAGCAGCCTCCGGACAGCGGCTGGCACGCCGTGCAGCCTCAGGTGCAGCCCGCTCTGTCCGGCCAGGCAGCCGGCGCCCAGGTTGCGCAGCCGGCCGGGGCCAATATTGTCCAGCCGGCGATGCCAGGGGCGAACTCGCTGATGGTTCAAATTGCCGCTGTGTCGAATCCTGAGGATGCCGGCGTATTGGTTGGCGCGCTGCGCAGGCGCGGCTATGCGGTTTCAGCCAACCGCAACCCGGCCGACAACCTGATTCACGTCTGCATCGGTCCCTTCTCAAACCGCAACAACGCGAATGCGATGCGGCAGAAGCTGCTCAACGACGGCTATAACGCGATCATACTGCCCTGATTCAATTGCGCATCCAGTCCGGCAGGCCGGAAGCAACGGCCGTGCGCACGGCATCGAGTAAAGCCTCGCGCGTCGCAAAACTGGCCGGGTAGACCGGTGGATGAAACACGATGTGCGCCCCGCCCGGACGGATGCGCAAACTGCCTTTTGCCATCATGCTTTCGGTTCCCCAGATTGATATGGGAATGCAGGGGGCGCCGGTCTCCATGGCGAGATAGAACGGGCCCTTCTTGAAGGGCAGCAGACGGCCATCGGGCGACCGTGTGCCCTCGACAAACGTGGTGATATGGATTCCCTTTTCAAGGACGAGGCGGGCGATCCGTACGCTTTCGCGCGCGCTCTCGACGCGGCCGTCGCGGTCGACGGGGACAAACTCGCCGAGCCTGAAGCCGAAACCGAGGATGGGGATCTTCATGAGCGAGCGCTTGATAAAAACCGATGTGCGGCCAGGGATGAGGGGAATGAGCGCCGGCGGGTCGAGGTTGGAGACGTGGTTGGACATGAAGATGCAAGCCGTATTCGGAGGCACAAGCTCGCGGCCACCGACTTCGACGCGGATTCCCGCCAACCGGAGACCTGCGCGAGTAATTGACTGCGCGACGTTGTAGAGAGGCTTCACATCGCCGGTCAGGACTGCCCAGGAGAAGAGCACGATGGCCGCCGGTATCCCGAGCGCGACATAGGTAGCCAGTAATATGAAGGCGGCGATCATGTGTGCATGGTCCCGGCGGCGGAATCCGGGAATCGGGCGCGCAGCCGGGCAGGCAGTTTTTCATAGATGCCGTCGAACCCGCCGTTGGACAGAATGACGATCAGGTCGCCGGGTTCAACGCGCGGCGCGACGGCGTCCACGATCGCATCCGCATCCGCCAGCAACTGTGCAGGGGTTCCAGCCTCGTTGAGGGCCGACACAACCTCCTCCGGGTGCAGGCGCTCAGCTTCAGGAATGCGCTCCTGCTGAAAGACGCCGGCCAGCACAACGCGATCGGCAAGGCGGAGGCTTTCGATAAGTTCGACGGCGAGCACCTTGCGACGCAGAGTATTGGAGCGGGGTTCCAGAATGGCCCACAACCTGGCCCGCGAATAGATGGACCGTACCGCGCGAAGGGTCTCACGGATCGCGGTGGGATGATGCGCGAAGTCCTCGACGACGGTGACGCCGGCGATGCGCGCACGGACCTCAAGGCGCCGCTTCACGCTTTTGAAGCTGGCAAGGGCTGTGCGGATCGATTCCACGCCGATGCCCTGCGTTGCGGCCAGGGCGGCGGCAGCTGTTGCGTTGAGGGCGTTATGCTCGCCGGCGAGCGCCATCTCGAAGTCGCTCCAAAGGGCGCCGGAGTGCCAGACCTCCCACCGCATCAACTGCGAAGAGGCGCCGGTTTCATAGCGCAGGTTGCGAAGACGCCAGTTGGCGGTGTCGCTAAAGCCGTAGTTCTCGACAGGGCAGAAGGCGCGCGCTACGCATTCGGTGACGTTATCGCTGCCGTCGTACGCCAGGATCAGGCCGCGCCGGGGCACAAGATTGACCAGGCGCTTGAAGGCAGTCTTGACTGCTTCGAGGCCGGCGTAAATATCTGCGTGGTCGAATTCGACATGAGTGAGGATCAGCGCGTCGGGGAAGTAGTGCAGAAACTTCGGGCCTTTGTCGAAGAAGGCAGTATCGTATTCGTCGCCTTCGACGATGAACGTGCGGGTGGGACGCAACTGGAAGCTGGTTCCAAAGTTCTCGGCTACGCCGCCGATCAGGAAGGAGGGTTCGAGAGCGGACACTTCGCTCGCGGCGGTCTGGAAGATCCAGGCCAACATGCTGGTGGTGGTCGTCTTGCCGTGCGTCCCGGCCACGACGAGGGAAGAGCGGCCGCGAATGAATTCATCATGCAGCAGGGCGGCCATCGATGTGAAGGGAATGCGTTCGTCGAGCACGCGCTCGATCTCCGGATTGCCGCGCGAAAGCGCATTGCCGATGACGACCAGATCGGGCAGCGGATCGAGATTCGTTGCTGCGTAGGGCTCCATCACAGCAATGCCAAGCGCACGCAGCAGGTCGCTCATGGGAGGGTAGGCAGCCTTATCGGAGCCGGTGATCCGGTGGCCTTGTAGTTGCAGAAGGCCCGCGAGCGAGGCCATGGCCGCGCCGCAGATACCGCAAAGATGGATACGCCTGGGCTGCCCATTCATTCCGTCACCATTGCTTCCCGGAAAAGCATCTTATTCCCTGGCCTCAGTTGTTCTCACGGCCGGTTCGAGCAGTTGCAGGCGCGGCTCGCCTTCTGCGGATAACTCTGCTTCTACGCCGAAGGTGAGGGTTACGTTTCCGTGCGAAACGTGACCGCTGCGCAGGCCGATGGCGATGGGACCGTCGAAGCCTTCGAAGAAACCCAGGATGGTTTCATCGAGGAGGCCGGTTGGCGCACCAGGCGAAACGCAACCCGGCATCTCGCCAAAGACGATGCCGCGAACGCCGTCGAGTTTGCCGGCAACGCGCAATTGCCAGAGCAGTCGGTCTACCTGATAGGGCTTCGTATCCCGGTCTTCGAGGAAGAGAAGCTTGCCTTCGGTATGCGGCTCCCATGGGGTGCCCAGGAGCGAAGCCAGGATGGAGAGGCATCCGCCGTAGAGCGTGCCGCGCGCGCCGCCGGGTTTGAGCGTGCGCAGTCCTTCTGACTGGCCCACGCTGTAGGTTTCGCCTCCGATGGCGGCGCGAAAGCTGGGTAGATGTACGCCGTCTTCGAGGTAGAAGTCGGCGGCCACCATGGGACCGTGAAATGCGGGCAGGCCGATGGCGTCGAGAAGACGGAGCTGAGTGCCGGTAAGATCGCTGTAAGCAAAGAATGGTTTAGGATGACCGGCGATAAGGCCGAGGTCTAGACCTGCGAGGAGATAATTCGAGCCGTACCCGCCGCGCAAAGAAGCGACCAGGCCTGTTCTTTCGTCGGCAAAAGCGGCTTGGAGGTCAGCCAGCCTCTGTTCAGGCGTTCCTGCGAAGTAGAGTGGCCCGCGAGCAAGCGCATGTTCGCCGGGATAGGGCGTAAAGCCGAGAGCGCGCAAGGCTCCAAGACCGCCCTCGATGCGCTCGGACAACGCGGAAGATGCGGGCGCGATCACGCTGACGCCGCCGCCCGGCGATACCATTGGGGGCCTGAGGAGTCGACTCATGCGGGCCACGCTTCGCCGCGGGCGATTAATGCGGCCGGCCCAGTCAGCATCAACTCCGTGCCGGGTCCGTTCCAGGCCACGCTCTGCGCGCCGCCCGGTGCGACGATGCGAAGGGGCGACTGGGCGAGCCCAAGAGCGATGGCCGCCGTGGCCGCGGCCGAGCTGCCGGTGCCGGAAGAGGAGGTGGGGCCCACGCCGCGCTCGAAGACGCGAATCTCGACTTCACGCGGGCCCGAGATGCGCACGAACTCGACGTTGGTCTGGTCGGCGAATTGGGGATGGATACAGATCTCGGCGCCCACCGTCTGCCAGGCGCGGCCCGCCGTTGCGAACTTCGGACTGTCCACCACGATCACAAAGTGCGGATTGCCCATGGATACTTCGGCTCCCTCGATGGCGGTTCCGTCCCCGATCCGGATTGTGGCTTGCGAGAAGGTGGGAATGCCCATCCCCGTCGTAACTTCGACCCCCTGATGGGACAAATTTTCAATGCGGCAGACACGCAAGCCGGCGTCGGTTTCGATGGCGAGCTCATCGCCAGGCTTCGAACCGAGGGTCTGGGCCATCCACGCGGCCACGCAGCGTGTGCCGTTGCCGCTGATTTCAGCGATGGAGCCGTCGGCGTTGTGCAGGCGGATGCGTCCGGCGGCGGGTCCTGTCCAGTTGAAGAATTCGATACCATCTGCGCCGATGCCGGTCGTACGCGCGCAGAGCCGGCGCGTGAGGCTGGCGCGCGATTCGTCCGGGGCCGCTTCTGCGGCCACGATCAGAAAGTCGTTGCCGCAGGCGTGCGCCTTGGTAAAAGGAATCACTGTGAGTCAGCCTCCCGCCGAGCTGGGCGCGCTGTGACTGCGCCCGCTTCCGCGTTCAGGGGTGCTACTGCCCGATGCTATCACCCCGTCTCGCGGCGGGTTGAGGCGGGCATGCGGCGAAGGTGCACCCGTGGTGTCTGAAACGTAAATCGTCGCGGCCGGCTGGCCCTTGGCGTTGAACCGCCCTTTCTCAGCGAGACCTTGCGGATGCTGATGAACGGCGCGGTCGATCTGGTCTCCAGCGAACGCCACCACGATGGCCGCATGTTCCGCCGGCGCGGCGAGCGCGGCCCAGTAAAACTGCTTATCGCTCTCATTGATTGTCTGGCGCAATGGAATCCCGGTGAAGGCCACCAGCTCGGGATAAATCGAGGTATTCATCAGGACGACGCCCCCGGGACGCGAGGCAAGCAGGCTTCTCAGCAAAGGAGGGATTTCGGCATCGTAGGGCGCGCGGGCAGCGAGATTCTTGGTCGCTTCCACGTAAGTCAAAGGCCCTTCGCGCAAGATGAGGAAGACGTTCAGACCGGCGAGGACAAAGAAGACGACATAGGCAGCGGTTGGCGCCGTGGCACGAATCTTAGGGGTGCTGAGCCGCCGCGACAGGTTGATTGCGAATTGCACGGCGAAGGCCAGTCCCAGGGCCATTGCCGGCAACAGCTCCATTCCGTAGCGAGTGTTGTACCAGGAGTGGGGCCACCACCGCGGAATAAAGATGGGCACCGAGCCGTAGGCCACCGAATATGCGTAAAAAGGCACGGGCAGCCAGAGCAGCAAGATCCACATAAATCCGCGTCTTCGCCACGTGCGCCGTGCCCATGCAGTTCCGATGACACTCGCCGCCAGCGCCAGATTGCACCACCCCGCAGCAACCGTGTCCAACTCCGAAACCTTCAGGAAGAAGAGAAGGCCCACCCACGGGTTATGCCAGCCGGGATGGGGCGGCCATCCCGGAGCGGCGGTGCGCATTTCGATAGCTTTGGCAGAGTATGGGCCGCGCGCAAAGTAGAGCCAGTCGCCGAAAGCCGCTGCGTTATAGACGAACCACGCCGCAGGCGCTGCGGCCACCATTATGCTGGCGAGCCAGAATGGACGCCAGCGGAGCTGCCCGCGCCGCGCCAGTAAGAGCGCCATGCCGCACCACGCGAGAAACGCGAGTACCCATCCATCGTAGCGAGTGAACACGGCGGCCACGAGCGCGACGGCGAGCGTCCAGAGGAGCCGCCGGGCGCGAGCTGGGTTGCTGTTGAAGCTGGATTGCCATTCGATGAGCCACAACACTATCCAAACCATCTCGCAGAGGAAGAGTGGCTCGGTCATGGCGGTCGTTTGCAGGTAGAGCAGATTGGGGTTGATTGCGAAGAATGCGAGTGCGAGCGCCGATGGTGCCGGCGGGAGCCAACGGCGCACCAGACGGTACATTCCCGCGCACGCGGCCAGGTAGGCCAGAGCCGAAGGAATGGCGCCCGCGATGCCGTTGGCCCACCAGGCGTAAACCTGGACGAAGGGGATCATCAGCAGGTGGGGCAGAGGAAGCCACACCGATCCGAGCTGCGTGAGTCCGGGGCGATGCGAGTCGAAGATGCGGCGCGCGATGTGCAGGTGCGCGACAGCGTCGCCGTAGTCGAGCATGGCGCCATGGCGCCAGCTCCACCATTGGGCCGCGAGTGAAGCCGCCGTGCAGGAGGCCAGAACGGCCAGCATCTCCGCACGCCGTGGTGTGTCTTCAGTCAAGGTGTGTGAGCTCGCGGAAGACGTTGAAGCGGTCGTCAATCTCCTGACGCGAGAGCTGCTGGAGGCGCTCGGTGCCGAAGCGCTCGACGGCAAACGAACCCATGGTGCTGCCATAGAACATGGCGCGGCGGAATACGCCGGGCGTGAGCTTAGGTTGGGAGGCGAGATAGCCGAAGAAGCCGCCGGCAAAGCTGTCGCCCGCGCCCGTAGGGTCGACGACTTCTTCAAGCGGCATGGCCGGGGTCTTGAAGGTCTTTGCACCCGTGCCGTTCATGTTTTCGCCGACGAACAGTGTGGCGCCATATTCGCCATGCTTGACCACGAGGGCGCGTGGTCCCATCTCCATCACCGCGCGTGCAGCGCGCACCAGGTTGTTGTTGCCGGCCAGCATCCGCGTCTCGGTGTCGTTGATCAGCAGTACATCTAGACCTTTTAAGACTTCAAGAAGGGCTGGGCGATGGTCCTTGATCCAGTAATTCATGGTGTCGCCGGCTACGAGTTTGATGCCGGGCATGGCTTCACGCACCCGCCGTTGCAGCACAGGATCGATGTTGGCAAGGAAGAGGAACTCGGAGTCGCGGTAGCTGTCCGGAATCTTGGGCTCGAATGACGCAAAGACATTCAGTTCGGTGGTATGGGTCTTGGCTTCGTTTAAGTTGTCGAGATAGGAGCCTTCCCAGAAGAAGCTCTTGCCAGCGGTGTGCTCGATGCCGCGTGTATCGATGTTGCGGGCTGCGAAGACGGCTTCCTGTTCCGAGCCGAAGTCGTCGCCGACGACCGCGATCACCCGCACATCCGTGAAGAAGCTGGCGGCGAGCGAAAAGTATGTCGCAGCCCCTCCAAGGCAGCGGTCCTTACGCCCCGCGGGCGTCTCGATTGAATCGTAGGCTACACTGCCAACCACTGTAATTGCCATGCGCTCTCTTCACTCCGAATGAATTGATTGTCGGTATTGGTCAAATGGGGTTCGATGCAATTGGGGTTCGATGCAATTTTACCCAAATTGGCGTAAAGCGCTTACCAGTCGAGATACTTGCCGAACAGCAGATCCAGCCGCTCTTTGGTCGCCTCCGGCACGGTGTCGGGCCGCGTGAGGACGGCATATCGGGCGGCCGAAGCGCAGGGGCAGGTGCGCTCCCGCGGCATGGCAGCGACGGCTGTCTTAACGACCTGCGCTGCATTTTCCGCGTTCCTTTGTAGTACGGCCACGATCTGCTCCACGGTGACCGAGTCGTGCCCCTCACGCCAGCAGTCGTAATCGGTGACCATGGCGATCGTCGCGTAACAGATCTCGGCCTCGCGGGCAAGCTTGGCTTCCTGCAGATTGGTCATGCCGATGACATCGGCGCCCCAACTGCGGTAGAGGTTCGACTCCGCCTTCGTTGAGAACTGCGGGCCTTCCATGCAGACGTAGGTCCCACCCAGCTTTGCTACCACACCCACCGCTGCGCAGGCCATGGCCGCGGTTCTGGCGACCGTTGCGCAAACCGGATCCCCGAAGGCGACGTGCCCGACGATTCCATCGCCAAAGAAGGTCGACACCCGGTGAAAGGTGCGGTCGATGAACTGATCGGGCACGACGAAATCGGTAGGTTTATGTTCCTCTTTAAGAGAGCCAACGGCCGAGACGGAGAGAATCCTTTCCACGCCCAGTTTCTTGAAGGCGTAGATATTGGCTCTGAAATTGAGCTCGGTAGGCAGGATGCGATGGCCGCGGCCATGGCGCGCCAGGAATGCGACTTTGCGCCCTTCGAGCTCGCCCAGCGCGAAGGCGTCCGAGGGTTCGCCAAACGGCGTTTCCACGCGTTCTTCATGCAGGTCGGTAAATCCGGGCATGGCGTAAAGGCCACTGCCGCCTATAATGCCAATTTCCGCGTGCGCCACGGTGCACTCCTCATGGAAGTCTCGCGAATGGCCGGCGCCATCCGCAAATCGAATGCGGCCCGGCAGAGGCCGTTCCCGCAGGCTCGATTCTCACGATTGTCCCGAACTACAAATTCTTACACTTCATTCCCGGCAATTTCCGGCTTTTTGCGTCTTTTGCGCGAGGGGTGAACCCACCATGCTACGGCAATGCCAATGAGGTAGAGCCCGAGCATCGGAATCGCATAGATGCACATGGTCCAGGGATCCGGGCTGGGGGTGATGATGGACGCGACTACAAACACGGCAAAAACCGCGTAGCGGAGGTTCGACCAGAGGAATTTGGGGCTCACGATGCCGAACATGGCCAGGAAGAAGATGAGGATGGGCAACTCAAAGCTGATTCCCAGGCCCAGGATCACCGAGAGAAAGAAGCTGGTGTAATCCTCGATGCTGATCATGGGCGTGAAGTTGTGGCCGAAGTCGACGACCAGAATCTTGATGGCAGCGGGCAGGACCCAGTAGTAGCCGAAGGCGGCGCCCGAGAGAAACAAGCCTACGGTGGCGGCCATGAAGGGGACGACGAAACGCCTTTCGTTCTTGTAGAGCCCGGGAGCGATGAAGAGCCATACCTGGTAGAGGATGAAGGGAGACGCCGCGATGGCGCCTGCGCACAGCGAGGCCTGCAGATCGAGGTTGAGGGCATCCATGGGATGCGTGAACATGAGGGTCTTGTGGATATGAATGAGCGGGGCCTGAAAGACCTCCACGATGCGGTTATGAAAGACCCACGCGCCGACGAAGCCGAGACCGAGGTAGATGGCGGAGTGGACGATGCGTTTGCGCAGCTCCTCCAGGTGCTCCATCAGGCTCATGCCCGGGAGCTCCGCGCGTTCGGTTACAGCCGTGCGCGCTTTCTCAATTGCATCGATCGGGTCAGGCATGGCGTTCTGCGGACTCTGTTCCGGAGGGGGTCTCGACGGCGACGGGAACCGCAGTTTCCTGCGCGCCAGGCGCTGCGGTCAAGTGCGCGGCCTCTTGCGCAGGCGCGGCCTGGGCCTGCGCCGCATTCAATGCGCGGCTGGCCGGGCCATTGGCCGGAACCGGGGCTCCCGTGGCAGGCGGCTGGACGCGCAGGCCAGTCGTCTCATCACGCTGCTCGGGAGGATTTTCGCTGGCAGAATTCCCATCGCTCGAAGCAAGAGTTTCCGCCCCGGCCAAGCCAGTGGCCGCTCCCTCCACGGCGGCCGTCTCCGATGAGTTCTGGGCCCTCGGGGCCGCCTCGATCTGCGCGGGCGGCGCCGCGGCCAGAGCCCGCCGCCGTTCTTCTTCCTCGCGCTTGCGCCGGTCTGCCTCCTCCGCGTTGCGCAACTCTTCTTCCATCTGAAACTTAAAGTCGTTTGAGGCTTTCCTGAACTCGTACATCAGCTTGCCGATCTGACGCCCGATCTTGGGCAGGCGGCGTGGTCCGAAGACCACCAGCGCCAGAACCATCAGGATCAGCGAGTCTGCCATGCTGAGATTGGCAGTCTCGATTGTCGGTGTAATCCCCATGAACTCCAATGATAACTGCCGCGCACGAGGCAAAATCAAGCGGGCGCGCCCGACCCCGATCGAGGCTTACCAACTTTAGCCGCCAGAACTGGGCGGCCAGGAGCCGGTCAACTGCCGCAAGAGCGCGGTTCGACCGAGGTGATTGGCGTTGTGGGTTCCGCGGTTTTCGAGCAGCGGTTCCTTACTCTGTCTTGCCGGCTGTCCCCATCGTGTCCCCTATGTTACATGTGGATTACAATAGAACAAGTGGTTGTGGCCGAGTCTCAGCCGGTTTTTGACGAATCTCTCCGGCCGGTGCCGCATCCATTGGTCAAAGGGCAGCAACATCCCCGCGGATGGGGCCTTGGCTCAGAGATCGGGAGATTTGCCGATATCTGGCGGAAAGGCGGCGCATCCGCTGCAGCCCGGAATTGCTTTCAACATCCCCGTCCCTAGTGGACTGAAGGCGGAGTATTGTGAATCTTGCTATTGACGAAGAGACGGCGCCCGCCGCGGCGGACGAATCGACTTGCAGCCTTGAAAACTACCTCGCGTTGCCGGACCACTCCATGGACAGCCGCATCGCCGAGGCGCGCGCGAAGCTGGGGACGACCACCGTCCTGCTCGGGCACCACTACCAGCGGGACGAAGTGATCCGCTTCGCCGACTACACCGGGGACAGCTACAAGCTGTCGAAGATCGCGGCGGGCACGGGCGCCCGGTACATTGTCTTCTGCGGTGTGCACTTCATGGCGGAGAGCGCGGACGTACTGGGCCGGGAAGGCCAGCAGGTGATCTTGCCGGACCTGAATGCCGGCTGCTCCATGGCCGACATGGCGGAGATCACCCAGGTGGAAGACTGCTGGGATGCGCTGGAGCGGGCCGGCCTTGCCGATGAGACGATTCCGATTACCTACATGAACTCGACGGCGGCAATCAAGGCCTTCTGCGGCGAACGGGGCGGGCTGGTATGCACCTCGTCGAATGCCGACAAGGCCTTCCGCTGGGCCTTCGCGCGGGGCAAGCGCATTCTCTTTCTGCCCGACCAGCACCTGGGACGGAACACGGGATTCGCGATGGGGATTCCGCTGGAGCAGATGAACGTGTGGGATCCGTGGGCCCTGCAAGGGGGGCAGACCAATGAGCGGCTTGCGGCGAGCCGGATTCTGCTGTGGAAGGGGCACTGCTCGGTTCATCAACGGTTCCTGCCGGGTCACGTGGACCAGGTGCGTGCAAAGTATCCGGGCATTCAGGTGATTGTTCACCCGGAGTGCCGGTTCGAGGTCTGCCAGATGGCCGACGCGCTTGGCTCCACGGAGCGGCTGCTTGCCATCGTGGAGCAGGCGCCGGCGGGTAGCATGTTTGCGGTGGGAACCGAGATTCATCTTGTCAACCGGATGGCGCGTCGGTTCGCCGCCGAGGGCAAAAAAGTCATTACGCTCGACGATACCGGCTGCCTGTGCACGACCATGTACCGCATCAGCCCGCAGCATCTGGCCTGGGCGCTTGAGAATCTGGTGGAGGGCCGGGTGGTGAATCGGATTCAGGTGCGGCCCGAAGTGAAGCACTGGGCGCGCGTGGCGCTCGACCGGATGCTGGAGGTCGGCTGAAGGCGACGGCGCCTGGGGGGCCCCCCCGGCTTCAGGAGGGCGTGACGGCTACGGTGACCGGCCGCCTGGCCAGGGCGGGACGGACCAATTCGGCGGGCCAGATATAAATGGCGAGGCGGCGCGAGTAGTGGAGCACCGGGGGGGTGGGGGGCAGTTGGATGCCGGTGGCCGCGGCCAGGTCGTTGCGCTCGATCTCGGCTTCGGCCTCTTCGAGGGGCGACGGGACTGGATGGATATTGGCCCGGACGGGCAGGCCGACGTGGTTCCGGGTGAAGAGGCAGTAGCGCTCGGTGAGGAAGTATTCGAGGGTGCCGGGGGCGATCTCCGCAAGACGGCGGGTGGGACCGAGGCCGCGGTAGCGAACCTTGAAGATGACCGGCCGGGGAGCGAGATGCCTGCGGCTATAGAAGGCAAATTCCCGCTCCGAACGCTGCTCGAAGTGCATCTCGGCCCAGTAGTAGGGGAGATGAAAGGCGGTGCGGGCAGCGGCCACGGCCAATAAACTGCTGGCGTCGATTGAGAAGCAGTAAACGCCCTGCGCACCGGAGTCCCGTTCGCGGACGTAGGTGCGGAGGTTGAGGTCGGGAATGCCACGCATGCCCGGCAGGGCGGGCATGCCGCGGAACTTGATGCGGTCGAGCCAGAACGGCACCATCCCGACCCAGGCCGAGCCCTGAAAGACGTCTACATCGAGACTCTCCGGCAGAAAGGCCTGGACCGCGGCGGCGGAAACGGGCCAGTGGGCGAACAACAGATCGTTCCACCGCTGGGTGGAATTCCAGCGACCGGGCGGCAACGGCCGCGGCCGGTGCCACGTACGGATCAAATACTCTTGCATGGCCTGCTCCGGTGTCTCAGGCCTCGCTCCCCAAGAGCCCCATGGTGACCAAATCCGGCGGGTATTTGCGTACTCACTGCAGTCCCGCTTCTCTATGCCGTATTCTGTTCGCGAGAGAGCAGAATGTCCAGTGAAAGTTTCTCCTCCGTAGTGACCCGGGAACAAAAAGATGCTCCCAAGAGCCAGGGTGCAGGCGCCGAGCCGGCTCCGGCGCCGCGAAACACGACAGAAGTGTATGCGGTGCACGGGGCGGACCCGGAGGTGCTGGCGTACGCGATGGCGAAGTACTCGCGGTCGGCCTTGTCGATGCGGGAATCTCTGGCGGAGATCGGAGCGCAGCGGGCCGAGCAGTTCCTCAATACGTTCTATTTCCAGTACGGGCACCGCTCGATTGCCGACCTGGCGCACGTGGCTCTGGCGGTGGAACGGTTGAGCCTGCTGGCGGCGATTGTGCTGGTGGACGAGCAGCGCTGGGACGGGCAGGAGCGGTCGACGCGGTATCAGAACTTCAAAAAGTCGGGGTGGTACCTGCCGGAGTTCGGGGCGGACAAGGCCTCCGGGGATCTGTACCGGACGACCATCGAGGAGCTGTTCGTGGCCTACGAACGGACCACGGCGGCGGTACTGGGGGTGCTGCGGGACCGGACGGCGCGGCCGGAGGAGCTGAAGCCGGAGGCCTACGAGCGGACCCTGCGGGCGCGGGCCTTCGACGTGGCGCGGTACCTGCTGCCGCTGGCTGCCAATACGTCGCTGGGGCAGATTGTGAACGCGCGGACGCTGGAGACGCAGGTGTCGCGGCTGCTTTCGCACCCGGCCGCCGAGGTGCGGGAGCTGGGACTGAAGCTGCGCGAGGCGGCGGCCGGAGCCGCGTGGAACGTGAACGGGCGGGCCGGAGCGGCGCTCGTGGAGAAGATCGGGGCCGCGGCGCCGGAGCTGGCCGAGGAAGCGGCGCAACTGCTGACGCGGGAGGTGCGGACGGCGCCGACGCTGGTGAAGTACGCGCAGCCGAACGAGTACGAGATGCGGACGCGCGCAGAGCTGGCCCAGGCGGCGGTTGAGCTTCTCGGCGAGACTTCGTCCGAAGGTGCGCCCCACGCAGTGGTTGATCTGGTGGAGCGGACCGAGAGCCTGGAGGTGGAGCTGGCGGCCACGCTGCTCTACTCGGCGAGCCACTTTGGGTACAGGCAGGTGCGGGACGCGGTGATGGGGCTGCCGGCGGCGCGGGTCGAGGAGATCGTGGAGATGGGGCTGCGGCATCGCGGCCGGCACGACGAGGCGCTGCGGGCCTTCCGGGCGGGGTCCGAGCTGCGGTTTGACATCCTCATGGACATCGGGGGGTTCCGGGATATGCACCGGCACCGGCGGTGCGTGCAGATCGTGCAGGGGTTCACGGCGCGGCACGGCTACGAGACGCCGGGCGCCGCGGACCTGGGCGGCGACGTGGACATTCTGGCGGAGGCGGGAATCCTGGAGGATTTCCGCGGGGCGGTGGAGCGGGCGCACGGGGCGAGCCGGGGGATTGCGGCGAGCGCGGCGCCGGAGGCGGAGCAGTCGGCACTGTATGTGCTGCCGCTGGCGACCCGCATCCGGAGCCTGTTCAAGATGGACTTCGCGGAGGCGCAGTACATCTGCGAGCTGCGGTCGGCGCCGGCTGGACACTTCAGCTACCGGCGGGTGGCGTGGGAGATGTTCAGGGCGCTGGAGCGGCAACATGCGGGGCTGGCGCGGCACATTCGGGTGACGGACTTCCGGGAGCCGATCGATATGCTGCAGCGCTGAGGCGTGCTGTTGCGACAGCCGAGCACGAAGGGGCGATTCCGGCGGCATGACGAACCCCTGATCGAACGGCGATACGGTACGCACGGAAAACCCCCTCTGCAGGGAGGCACTCTGCCTGCTAAGTCCTTTAGAATTGAGAACGCAAATGTTAAAGGAATGTTAATTCCATAACTATCTGGTTACTGAATTATTTTAGATAACTTGTTTGATTTCAATAAATCGTTGCTCGAATTTGCCCCAAATACGGTGCAAACTGTGAGAGACCCCCCTGGGGGGGGCAAAAAAGGCTCAAATGCACCGCCATGCAGTGGCCTGCTTTTCGCTTTTTGATCGATACCGCTCATTGGAGGCGCCACTCCTGACTCTGAGAGAATTATGCGCCGAACGGGGGATATTTTCGGCAAGACCGGAGGCCGGGATTGGGGGGGCGCGGGGCGGCGACGAACGAGGCGACCGGGCATGGGAACAGGCCCGCCCTTCCCGCAGAGAACGCGGAAAAGGGGGCACCCGCGGCGGGGTGAGGAGCCATGGGGACCGCAGGGCCGCGATGCGAGCGACGTGGGTACGGGCTGAAGCCCGTACCCTTCAATCTGGTCCGCTGCCCGTCGTTCCCCAGGCGGCTGCGCTGTGCGAGAATCGATGCTTGCACACAGAGAGAAACTATCGCCTGCTTGTGGTGCGGCTGGGGGCCATGGGCGACATTCTTCATGCCCTGCCGGCGGTGACGGCACTGCGGAGGGCGCATCCGGAGTGGCGGATCGACTGGGTGGTGGAACCGCGGTGGCGGGAGCTGCTGGAGGCGCCAGCGATCGGTGATCAGGGGTCACCGGTCCGTTCCGGGCGGGGGCTGTGGCGGCCGGTGGTGGATGGGATCTTTGTGGCGGCGGTAAAGGAGTGGGGGCGGCGGCCGCTCAGCGGGAAGACGCTTGGGGAGATCCGGGAGCTGCGGCGGGCACTGCGGGCCGGAGGGTACGACGCGGCGATTGACTTTCAGGGGGCGGTGCGGTCGGCGGCGATTGCGCGGATGGCGGGGGCGCGGCGGGTGGTGGGCGAGGCGGAGCCGCGGGAGTGGGTGGCGCGCTGGCTGTTTACCGAACGCGTGGCGACGCGGGGAAAGCACGTGATCGAGCAGGACGTGGAGGTGGCGCGGGCTGTAGCTGGGGATGGGCTGGAGTGCGAAAGGCCGCTGCTGCCGGTGGATCCCGAGGCAGAGCGGTGGTGCGACGGGCTGCTGGGCGCGGGCGGCGGAGCGGTGGTGCTGATGAATCCCGGAGCCGGCTGGGGGGCGAAGCGATGGCCGCCGGAGCGGTATGGCGCGGTGGCGCGGGGGCTGGCGGAGCGGGGGATGCGGGTGCTGGTGAATCGGGGGCCCGGCGAGGAGGAGCTGGCGGAGGTGGTGGTGCGGGCGTGCGCAGGCGGCGCGCAGGCGGTGGCCCCGACGCTGGGACAGCTGATTGCGCTGACGCGGCGGGCGGCGCTGGCGGTGGGCGGCGACAGCGGTCCGCTGCACCTGGCGTGCGCGCTGGGAGTTCCGGTGGTGGGAATCTACGGGCCGACGGACCCGACGCGCAATGGGCCGTTCGGGACGCGGGCGCGGGTGCTGCGGAGCCCGTTGAGCCGGAGGGATCACACGCGGCGGGCGGCTCCGGAGGCGGGGTTGCTGACGATTGCGCCGGAAGAGGCGCTGCGGGCGGCCGGTGAGCTGCTGGATGCGGGGATGGCATGAGGGGGCGCGGCGCGAGGCATCGCTCCCAGGTCTCAAAAGCGAGATCTGGGGCACCCGGCACCCGGCTGCTGGCGGAGGGGGAGTGATGGGAGCTGACGATTCTTCTCCGAAGTTCGGCTCCGTGCAATGGTGGCAGAGGGTGGCGCGGCGCATCCGGGTGCCGCTGGGGTTTGTGACGGCGGCGCTGTATCTGTTTGAGCTGTGGCGCAGGGCTCCCCGGATCGAGGCGGTGGAGTGGAGCGTGGCGCTGGTGGGGCCGGGGCTGTGGCTGCGTGGGTATGCGTCGGGGTATGTGAAGAAGAACCGGGAGCTGACGGTGACGGGGCCGTACGCGTATACGCGGAACCCGCTGTACCTGGGGTCGATGCTGATGGCGGCGGGTTTCGCGGTGGCGCTGGGGAGCTGGCTGGTGGGCGCGGTGCTGGCGGCGGGGTTTGCGGCGATTTACGTGCCGACGATCGCGTCGGAGGAGCGGTTTTTGCGGGCGACGTTCCCGGGATTCGAGGCATATTGCAGGCAGGTGCCCAGGCTGATTCCGCGGCTGGTGTGGCTGGGGAGCGGCGGCGCTGGGGCGGCAGGGCGCGGGGAGGACGGCGAAGGAGGGTTTTCCTTTAAACTGTATTTGCAACACCGCGAGTACAATGCGTTGCTTGGGGCCTCTCTGCTTTATCTGTGCCTGCTGTATCTGCGCCCGCTGATGAGGGCGATTTTGCCGCAGGGGTGGTGAACGTTTTCAACCAGAAACCGGTCAAATGCAGGATGCACGGGTTGGCCGAAGAAGGAGCCGGTCTCAACGTTGAAGACGCACTGGTATGGAGCAGCGATGGTTTGTGTCCTGGGGGCCGGTGCGGCGCTGGGGCAGGCGGCGTTGACACTACCGGCGCCGCAGGCGGGATTCAGTTTTCCGGCCCGGCAGACGCTGCGATACGCGGTGGACTGGCGGGTGTTTCCGGCGGGGACGGCGGTGATCCACTTTGAGGCGGCGGGGGACCGGGAGAAGGTCTCGGCGAACGCGTATACGCTGGGGGCGATCAACCTGCTGTTTCACGTCAACGACCGGTTCGAGTCAGTGTTCGACCGGAAGACGGGGTGCTCGTACGAGTTCGACAAGCAGACGGTGGAGGGGCGGCGCCAGATCGACTCGACGCTGCGGCTGGATTATGGGGCAGGGAAGTCGTACCTGGACCAGAAGAACCTGGTGAAGGGGGACAGCCGGCACGAGGAGTCGGCGATTCCGGGGTGCGTGACGGACCTGCTGACGGGGATCTTCTATACGGCGTCGCAGCCGCTGGTAGTGGGGCGGAATTTCACCATCCCGATAGCGGACGCACAGCGGACGGTGCGGGTGACGATGAAGGTGGAGGGGCTGGAGCAGGTGCAGACGCCGCTGGGGACGTTCAAGACGATCCGGGTGCAGCCGACGGCCGATGCCGGGGTGGTGAAGAACCGGGGGAATATCTGGATCTGGTACACGGACGACGCGCGGCATATCCCGGTGCAGATGCGGGCGCGGCTGTTCTGGGGGACGATCACGTTCCGGCTGACGGCGGACGAGGACCAGTAGGACGGCGGCCGGCTGGGGAAGCCGGAGCCCTGCGTCTGCGTTGACCGCGGGGCGGATTGACGATAAAATCGAAGAGTTTGGCGCTGCACCGCCCGGGTGGGGGTGCGGGATATTGCCGGGCCTTCGGCCGCGCGACGCGAGCGGGCCCGCTTCCGATGCAGTTACGGTCTGTATCCGCCCCAATGCAGTTGATTCTGGTTTGAGAGCGCTTGCCGCAGGTGCGGGCGCCGGAGGATTTGTTATGTACGCAGTGATTCGCACCGGGGGCAAGCAGTATCGCGTGGCGCCGGGGGACGTGTTGAAGATCGAGACGGTGCCGGCCGCGGAGAGCACGGTGGAGTTCAGCGACGTGCTGGCGGTTTCAGGCGAGCCGGGGACGCTGGCCAAGCCGGCCAGCGCCAAGGTGACGGCCGAAGTGGTGGGCGAGGGCCGGGGCGGCAAGATCCTGGTGTTCCACCTGAAGCGCAAGAAGCAGTACAAGAAGCTGCAGGGGCACCGGCAGAACTTTACCGAGGTGCGCATCAAGGCGATCGAGGCCGATGGCGTGACCTATACCGAGACGGCGGCAAGCTGACGGCGCGGCGAGCTTTCGGCTCCGGGCCTCTGGCGGTTGGGCGGAAGGGCGCGGGTGCGGGCGGCAAAGCGAGAGTATTGGATCGATAAGAGTGCCGGCTGAGGGCGGATGGCCGACGGCCGGGATGGAAACGAGGATTGGAAGATGGCACATAAGAAGGGCGGAGGCAGCTCGACCAACGGGCGGGACTCGAATGCGCAGCGGCTGGGCGTGAAGGCGTTTGCCGGCGAGCTGGTGACGGGTGGAACGATTATCGTGCGGCAGCGCGGGACGCGGATCAAGCCGGGTCTGAATGTGGGGATCGGGTCGGACGATACGTTATTCGCGAAGGTGTCGGGCCGGGTGAAGTTCACGGAGCGGGGCAACCACGGGCGGTTTGCGTCGGTGGAACCGGTGGCGGAATAGGGTTCAGGGATCAGGGGTGGAGTTCAGGGTCCAGATCGACGCACAGCAGAGATGATGGGCTGAAGAGGGAGTGGGAACAGAAAGGCCGCGGCAATGCCGCGGCCTTTCTGTTTGGCGGTGCGAGACCCGGTCCTGGTTCCCAACCGCACGCTTTGGATCTTCCGACGTCCGCTGCCTTATTTCGGTTCCGGCTGCGATTGCCGGAGCTCTTACATCTCGGATTCGCTGCCCTTGAGGTTCTTGGTGAAGATCTTCTCGACGACCTTTTCGACGTCGGTGAGGAAGAAGCTGTTGGCGGGCTGCTGCATGGCGATCTGGGTGCCCGTGTGGCCGAGGGCGGAAGCGATCTCGTTCCAGCGGTAGATGCGGGAGCTGGCCGGGACGACCACGGGCTTGCGGGCGGGCTCAGGCAGCGAGCTGTAGACGGCCCAGATGGCGAGCGCGACCAGAATCGAAGCCTCGTAGACGATCTCGAGAGGCGTGGTGAGGCCGGTACGCGAGGAGACGAGGGCGGTGAAGATGAAGTCGCTGGTCGAGAGGAGCCCGAAGCCGAGGGCGATGCCAAAGGCCATATCGCGGACGGAGAGGCGGAGCGCATTCATGCAGAGGCAGAGGAATGCGAGTAGACAGAGCTCGAGGATGCTGACGGAGCGCATGAGGCCGTAGGCGAATGCGCCGACGATCCCGGAGGGATTGTGATGCCAGCTGACCGAGGTGAGCCCGACGATGACCGAGACGAGAGCGACCCAGCGGAAGGCTACCGTGCCCAGGCGGGCGAGGCCCTCGAAGGCGGAGAGCGCGGAGCGGAAGATCTCAGTGCAGACGAAGAAGAGCAGGGCGGCGCTGGCGATGTAGACGGCGAAGTAGCCGTAGAGGTAGGTCCGGTAGCAGGCTGCGTTCAAAGGGTGGGCCTGCAGAGCGAAGAAAGCGCTGAGAAGCAGGGGCGTGGCAGCCACATGGAGAGCGAGATAGACGCTCATGGCGGGAAAGCGGCGGTGAAGGCGCCTTCTCCAGAAGAGGAGACCAAGAGCGGCCCAAAGGACGAATTCCGCACCGCTCATAACCGACATGGTCCAGTGACTAGGCATTAGGAGACACAAACGAGATCGTTAACCATGCTCAGAATAGTCTCATAATGCCTTATATCTCAACCACAAAAGGGTAATGACACGCTGGCACTTTCGTGCTATGAAATGAATTTAAACGCGGGTACGCGCGGCTGCCCTAGTTACAGGCGGGGCAGGGTGGGGGTACGGGCAGCCCCATGGCGCCCAGTGAGCTGGCGGAGACGTGATTGGCGGCGGCGGCCGGGGAGGGGGACGAGAGAGACGCCGCGGCGAGGCCCGCGATAACGACCAACATGGCAATGGCGCGCATGACTAGCTTCATGACGACTAACTCCTTCTCTGCGATAGAGAAAAGCTGGAGGAGAGTGTATGGCTGGGACCCAACCGGTGGAACGGGGCCGATCGCAGGCAGATTCCTCTCGGGTTAAAGCCGGGACCTACACGATGCCCGACCGCGCAACTGATTGAGCGAGGCGGATCCAGGGGCACAAGTACCGCAACCGAGAGTTCACTCCCTCGGGGCGACGCGTCGAGGGGGCCGGGAGCCAATCGTGTCCGCATCCTCCGCATCCCGGGCAGAAAGGATGGTGCAGGTCAGTCTGCCCGCAGCCCGAAGCGGAGGACAGATGGTCCTGGATGGAACGAGGTCATCGCAAACGGCGGAGAGACCCGAGTAAGACCATCGAAGCGAGCCGGCACGGATGATGGACGTATTACCAGCCGGACTTCGGTAATCACTATAGGTCTCAAGACGGCCGAAGAGCGAGCCCCGGACTTTGAGCGATGATACCGCAATTCATGGGGCAAGTCCAGTTTTTTCTTTAAGATACCCAATGAGTTACTCGTCTGATTACTAAAGTGCTATATCGGAACGGGCGGAGGGGTGGGCGAAAAGGGCGCGGGAGTTTGATCGAAGGGCTCCGGATGGGGTTCGAGACGTGGTAAAATAGGACCAGGTCGAATTGCTTGAAATCCCTAGTTTTTCAAATGTTTAAGGCTGCTGTTCCGCGCGGGCCGGGGGCTGATCCGGAGGATGCGGAAGGACACAGGCAGGGGTGACTGCCGAAGGACGGCCGCCCGAGGATGGAAGTGTGCGCGAGGGCGGCAGGCGCCCGGCGAGCGCGGGACCTGAATGGCGGCTGGGCCGTTGGGGAAGTTCGAGCAGGGAACCCTTAGAGAGCGGAAGGTTATGGCGACAGATATCGTGAGCGGCTCCTCGATGCAGGGCGACAACGACAGCTACACCGGGGAAAACATCAAGGTGCTGGAAGGCCTGGAGGCGGTGCGTCTGCGACCGGCGATGTATATCGGGTCGACGGGCGAGATGGGGCTGCACCACCTGGTGTACGAGGTGGTGGACAACTCGGTGGACGAGGCGCTGGCGGGGTACGCGAAGAAGGTCGACGTGACCATCCACGTGGACAACTCGATCACCGTTGTCGACGACGGGCGCGGGATTCCGGTGGACATGATGGACCTGCCCAACGGGCAGCGGATGCCGGCGGTGCAGGTGGTGCTGACGAAGCTGCACGCGGGCGGCAAGTTCGATTCGTCGACCTACAAGGTGTCGGGCGGATTGCACGGAGTGGGCGTGAGCTGCGTGAACGCGCTGAGCCAGGAGTTCAGCGTGGAGATCTGGAAGGACGGGCACACGTGGGAGATGGACTTCAGCGCCGGGCTGCCGGTGAGCGAGCTGCGGCAGAGCGGGACGACGAAGAAGCGCGGGACGAAGATCCACTTTCTGCCCGACAAGACGATCTTCACGACGACCGAGTTCAACTTCGACACGCTGGCGCAGCGGCTCAGGGAACTGGCGTTCCTGAACAAGGGGCTGGAGATTGTGCTCACCGACGAGCGCACCGCCGATGCCAAGACTGGCGAAGCCAAGCGGGTGGAGTTCAAGTACGTAGGGGGCATTGCGGAGTTCGTGAAGCATCTGAATCGCGGCAAGCAGGTGCTGCACGACAAGCCGATCGTGATGGAGGCCCCGCGGGACGGGGTCGAGATCGACATCGCGCTGCAGTATAACGACAGCTACTCGGAGAACGTGTTCAGCTTTGCGAACAACATCAACACGGTGGACGGGGGCACGCACCTTTCAGGATTCAGGACGTCGCTGACGCGGACGATCAACTACATCGGCCAGCAGATGGGTCTGTTCAAGGATCTGAAGGAGAACCTGAGCGGCGACGATGTGCGCGAGGGGCTGGTGGCGGTGGTGAGCGTGAAGCTGCCGCAGCCGCAGTTCGAGGGGCAGACCAAGGGCAAGCTGAACTCCGACATCGCCGGCATTGTGCAGGCGTTTGTGAACGAGCGGCTGGGCATGTATCTGGAGCAGAACCCGCCGGTGGCGCGGCGGATCATCAACAAGGCGATCGAAGCGGCGCGGGCGCGGGAGGCGGCGCGCAAGGCGCGGGACCTGACGCGGCGCAAGGGCGCGACGGACGGGGGCGGCCTGCCCGGCAAGCTGGCCGACTGCTCGGAGCGCAACCCGGACCGCTGCGAGCTCTATCTCGTCGAGGGCGAGAGCGCGGGCGGGACGGCCAAGACGGGGCGCGACCGGCGCTACCAGGCGATCCTGCCGCTGAAGGGCAAGATCCTGAACGTGGAGAAGGCGCGCTACGACAAGATGCTGGGGCACGAGGAGATCCGCGCCATGATCACCGCGCTCGGGTGCGGCATCGGCAAGGAGGACTTCGACCCGTCGAAGCTGCGCTACGGGAAGATCATCCTGATGACGGACGCGGACGTGGACGGCTCGCACATCCGCACGCTGCTGTTGACGTTCTTCTTCCGGCACATGACGGAGCTGATCAAGCAGGAGCACGTGTATATTGCGCAGCCGCCGCTTTACAAGATCAAGAAGGGCCGGTTCGAGCAGTATGTGAAGGACGACCGCGAGTTTGTGCGGGTGATGGTGAAGCGCGCCTCGGAGGGCATCGTGGTGCGGCACGGGGAGGCGGCCAGCCGCATCGAGGGCGCGGAGCTGACGCGCTTCATGGGCACGTTGAACGAGTACCTGGGCTTTGCGGAGAAGGTGGACAAGCGCATCCGCAATGAGCGGCTGGTGGAGCTGGTGGCGCGGGCGGAGCTGACGCATCGCGCGGACTTCGCTTCGAAGAACGGGAGCGAGGTTCCGGAGAAGCTGGCCGGGCTGCACGAGCGGCTGACGGAGCTGGCCGAGGAGTTCCAGATCAAGGTGGCGCAGCCGGTGGAGGACGAGGAGCACCACACCTGGTCGGTGTGCTTTACCGATTCGCAGGGCGCGACGCGGTGCGTGGACTGGGTGCTGGCTTCGAGCCCGGAGTTTCGGCAGATGATGGCGAAGTATCTGCTGATCAAGGAGTTTCTGGAGCCGCCGTTCCTGATTGAATTCTCGGCCAAAGGCGGCGCCGAAGCCGCGGCCGAGGAGGCGGAAGAAGAAGGCGCCGAAGGCGAGGCGGAGGCCAAGCAGCCGCGGCGCGCGGCGCGGATTCCGCGGGAGCCGGTGGAGAAGCAGACGGCGCGGGAGCTGTTCGCGCATATCGTCGAGCACGGCAAGAAGGACTACCAGGTGCAGCGGTACAAAGGGCTGGGCGAGATGTCGAACTCGCAGCTATGGGAGACGACCATGGACCCGGAGCGGCGGACGCTGCTGAAGGTGAAGCTCGAGGACATTGCCGAGACGGACGCGATCTTTACGACGCTGATGGGCGAGGACGTGGAGTCGCGCCGGAAGTTCATCGAGGAGAACGCGCTGGACGTGAAGAACCTGGATATATAGGCACAATTGTGCTGCAGGTTGGCGGAAAAACTGTCCAGATTTGCGCAAAAAAAACGATCCCGAAGCTGCGCAGTGGAGGCTCCGGCCGTGTGCCCGACGCGGCAGATGCTATTCGGAACGGAGCATGATCGCGGGATCGATGGAGGCCGCGCGCACAACCGGAGGCAGGGCGGCCAGCGCCGACAGCTCTCCCGCGACCCTGTCGAAGATCGTGACACCCACGCTTTTTCAACCCAAGTCCGGATTTCTCAACACCCGCCGACCCGTTACAGAGCGGACCGCAATCCCCGAAATTCGCGACGGCGCGGCAGCGTGCGCAGGAACAGGCGCGCGCCGGTCATCAGAACCAGCGACAGCCCGACCCGAGTGGAATATGCTTGAGTTCACCTAGGGCCTGTTCACACTACCGGGGTGGCGGCGCCGGGAGCCAATTTTTTCGAGTTCGAGGAGCGAGGAGCGACGCATACCGGGTGTCTGCTAGCGACGAGGGACGACGAAATCGGGAAA